>Ga0134128_10001755_pt1 | contig 27430 bp, 26 predicted proteins | sample KB31754_FD_96462 | JGI IMG/M metagenome (GOLD analysis project Ga0134128, IMG submission 96462) | Terrestrial soil microbial communities with excess Nitrogen fertilizer from Kellogg Biological Station, Michigan, USA - KB3-175-4 | ecosystem: Environmental > Terrestrial > Soil > Unclassified ...
CAAGGCGCACCTCAACGATACCGGTGCCAATACGCTGACCGACGATCTGCTCCATTCGTGGTTTCTTGACCCGGCGATCACCGGGTCCGGCACTCCCACCGTGGCCAACGACGAGCCACTGTTCATCCAGAACGCAGGCTCATGGGCCAACAGACCCAAATCGGCTATAGCTATCCGGAATCTGTTCCTTGCCGGCGACTGGGTACGTACCAACATCAACCTCGCGACGATGGAAGGAGCGAACGAGGGAGCTCGCCAGGCCGTCAATGCCCTCCTCGACGCCGCTGGCTCGACCGCTTCCCACTGTAGCTTGCGCGGGCTATTCCGGCCGCCTGAATTTGAACAACTCAAGTCGGTGATCGCGCCCGTTACCGTCAGCAACAGCCCAACCTCTTTGATAACGAGGATCCCTTACCGTAGGAGGATCCTCGACGAGCATAGGATTCACTTTCCCTGAAGGAACACAGAGGGAACAAACTCGCCAACAATCTCCAGCATCAGGCCGTCCTGCCTGACACATACGCCCAGATGACGGCAAACACAGCAACGTTGCTCGGTATTGCCCAACGACTGGAAGCGGGCTTCACACCGCGGTCAGCAGAAGGCCCGGCTGCTCGGCACACGCCGTCATCCACTGTTGTCCTGCTCGTCGGCCTGCCCCACGCTACACACCGAGATATACCAACGATACGGACCGTCTCGGGCCTCACCAACACCCAGTCAGCAAGAAGTCAGTACACGGCGTAGCTCAACCCGTCACAGCAGCGGAGCGAAGATCCCCATCCGCCACCGCCACGGTCATCGAGAGCCTTCTTCGACCAGCTGCGCCGGCCGCGCTAACTCCAACGTCTCGATCTCATCGAGCGGTTGACGACGCAACACCAGCACCGCAATATCATCAGCAGGTGGGTCGTCGCCAACGAGCCGGCCCATGATGCGGGTACACACCGACTCCACCGGGCCAGCCACCACCGCCGCGCATAAGTCTTTAAGACCAACGTCCAACGAAATCCCGCGCCGCTCCACCAACCCATCGGTATAAAAGCACAACAACGCACCTTCCGGCACGGTGATCGTCGTCGACCGGCGGGGCCGTCCATTGGACACGCCCACCGGAGGATCATTGAGCACATCAACGATGCTCGCGTGCCCACCAGCAAGGGCCAGCACCGGCGGAAGATGGCCCGCCGACGACACATGCAGGCGCTCAAATGAGGGCTCCAGCATCGCCAACTGCGCCGTAGCCATCATCCGCGGTCGGTCAAAATGCTGAACCTGCTGGTTGAGCCTAGTGAGGGCCTCGGCGGGATCACTGCTGAAAAAGGCATGGGCGCGCAGCGTGGTGCGCAGCCGCGCCATTTCCTCCGCAGCAGCAAACCCGCCCCCCACCACATCGCCCACCACGACACACAACCCACCAGAGGGAAGGACGAACACGTCATACCAATCGCCGCTCACCCCACCGCGCTCGGCCGGCACGTAGCGAGCGGCCATTTTCAGCCCAGGCACCACCGGCAGTCGCGCGGGCAGCAGGCTGCGCTGCAGCAGCCCTGCTGCGGTTTGTTGTGCCTGGGCCTGGCGAGCTTTGATCGCGGACGCGACCCGATCGGCCACAATCTCCAGCAACCGGACATCATCCGCGGTGAACTGGCGGGCACCGAGTGTGCCCACGTGCAGCACACCAATCACGCTGCCGGTGGCCAGCAGCGGTACCCCCAGCAGCGAGCGAATCCCGTGTTCCCACAGGATCGGATTCAGCACCGTGGTGTGATCAACCTGCGGAAGGATCACCGGTTTCTTCCCCGCCGCGACGCGACCGGCAAAGCCCCGCCCCAACGGGATCCGAACCCCTTGGCGAACTTCTGCCTCAATCCCCCTCGCAGCCGTCGCCACCAGCTGCTCAGCAGCAGCGTCCAGCAACAGCACCGCGACGGTATCGACCTGCAGTAGCGACTGCACCCGCTCCAGCAGCGCAGCCAATAGATCCTCAACGTTCAGATGCGCCAGCGCGGCATCGGTCACCCACTCGATCCGACGCAATCGCTCGTCAGCGCCTTGCATACTGCCCGCCTAACCCGGACTGAACATGATCAGCCAGCGTAGGGCACCCACACCATCCCAGCCACTCCACCTTCCCCCACGCCCTACCTATTGGCCCTGGTGGAGAGTCGGGAAACACCTGATACCGAATCAGGTGTTTGCAGCAGACAGACGGCCAGCCAGAGGCCACGACTGAAGAGCCTCCTGATCTACATCAGTTGGTACATCAACGGCTATGGACACCCTGGGGCGGGAACTCCAAGGTAAGGCACGCCAACGGACAAATTGCACACGTGGCGAAAGGCTGTCGCTTCTGAGCACAAATCGAATGGTCAAATGGTCAGCAGCCACGTTCCCTCGGCCGCTCAGTATCGATGTCGTGGTGCCGGTCACAAGGGCGCCTACGGCGTCGCGATGCGATGGCGCAAGCCGCCCTTGCCCCCGTCACCACGACGAGCGCCGCGGCCAGGACCAGGGAACGGGGCAGGAGCAGGGTCGAACTCGACAAACGAACGAACAGGAAGCCCGTGCCCTCCACGTGCCACACAGGGCAGACAATCACAATCTTTCACGGCTACTCACAGTCAGTCGAAACCCGCTGCTCAACGGCGGTGTCCTGGGCAGGTCATGTAGTTCCCAAGCTTTAGACGTGTGCTGGGTTTATGCATAAACCTCATAGCAACACTTCTGCCGAGAGCAGCTCCTCTGCTTGTGCTGCTCATCGCGCTGACCAACCTTTCTCGTGGCCGTGCCATAGCACCAGACGAACGTCGGCACCCGAATTGACACTCCGCGGTGATGGTTATTGGTGACGGCGGTCCCCTTTTTCGTCGGTATGACTTGGCAACCGCCAACACCTACCACTCAGGCAGGCCTCGAGCAGGGGACCGCCACCTCAACTTCTACGGCAGCGGGACAACCTTCCTAGCAGTAGGCGTCCGTCACGAACACGCCGCGCCGATGTCGTGTGCGCGGCCGGTCTTGGTGAGGTCAGGACTGGACGATTTTCGCGGTGCCGTGTAGCTCGATGACCCGGTAGGTCTGCAACGGTCCGGTGACCAGTTTCGGTCCGGCGATAGTCGTGTGGTTAGTCGTCTCAATCGCCGCCGTGTCAAACTGGCTCTCTCTTTTCTGGCCGAGGTTGATAGCGGGCACGAGAAGCGTCAACGTGACCGTTTGGGCGTCGGGTATATTCTCCAGAGTAACCGTCATTTCTGTGCCGAGGTCCGTGGCGCGGGTCCGTATCTGCTCGCCCGAAAAGTCGAACTTTCGCCCGGCGTCGCGGAAGCTGAAACGTGCAGACCCATCGATGCTAGTCGTCGAGTAGGTCAGCTCGATGTCGTCGCGGCTCAGTTCGTAGCGGTTGGGCTCTTTAAGATCTGTCATGACATCCCCCATCTTGTCGGTCCAGTCTTGGCGGTTGTGAAGGTCCTCGACAGGTAGGCTTTGGCTTTTACGACCTAGTAGAGCCGCCGAAGGGCGACGCTGATACATGCGAATAGGTTCGTGGCCTGACGTCAGAGCGAATGGGACTGTCGTATCGATGGACAGCAACATCAAGCACGCTTGACCGGCGATGTTGCCTCGGAGCAGCGCGTGGCGGACTACGCAGGCCCACCGGACGCCACACAACTCCCTGAGCACTAGATCGTTAACGGCCCAAGACCATCCCGGTGGACCGGGCCAAAACCTACCTCCTTGACCGATCGCGTGCCCCCCGCGTGCCCGTTCTCAGGTTCACCAGCGGTTCCCATCGCCTGCTCCACCGCATCTACCAACCGACACGGCGGCTTCTCTCGATCTTGAGAACGGTTACCGTCACGGTCCAATTACCCGAAGGGAGCTGCATTGTCGATGAGGAAACGCCAGGATCCATCCTCCTCTTGGCGAAAAACAACCGCAGCGCGAAGTCTCAACGTATCCGTGGCGCCGCCAGAACTGGTCTTCCGTAGGGTGTGCTCAACGGTGTTCAGGGCAATATCCCCGACGCGATGATGACTGACTAGCTTGATTTCCCACCGCCATCCTGCCTCTAGAAACCCCAGCAAACGTTTCGCGAATTCTGTCAGAACCGGTAATCACCTGATTGGGACCTAAAGATACTACCGCTTCGGACTCGAATAGGTTGACCAATCCGTCAAGATCGCCCACATTGAATGCATCCTGGCATACCCTAGGAGCTTCGTCTGGACGTTCGATCCGAACGACCTCCGACCCCGTCTTCTGCGTCATCACCCCTCCATACCCTCACAGCGCCACTGCACCGATCCGCAGCTCAGCCCACCTGGGTGGGCCGCGACACCGTCAACCGGGCGTAGGCCAGCACAGGCATCCACCTGTGAGGAGCCGCCGGTCGCGGCGCTGATACACGATCAATGACTCAATCACCCATCGGTATGACAGCCTGCACAGACCCACAGCCCACCATTACCTGATCATCAGCGCGGAGCCAGCAAAACCAATATGACTAGTCGGCGTGCTGTTGGCGTGCTATTAGCCGCGGTAAACCACGGTCAATAGCGGGTAACCGTGACTCGGCCTGACCGCAGACCGAGGCCTCTGACGACGCAGTGGGCGCAGCCTTCCAAGCTGGCCATGCCGGTTCGATCCCGGTCGCCCGCTCCACAGACTAAGGCCCAGGTCAGACGTGCTGTCCCCTGATCCGGGCCTAGCTGTGAGACACAGATGGTCGGCGGTCGCCGGCGGCCTTGTGATTCTCCGTAGCCGCGCAGGTCGGGGCACACCACCGTGTACCCGGCGGTGAGCAGTTGCGGCGCCACTCGGTGCCAGGTCGTCGACGTACGCGGACCATGCAGCAACAAAACCGGCGGATCGCCGGAGCCGCCGTGCCGTACGCGCAGAACTACATTTCCGACATCTACCCGCTCGTCCAAGAATCCCTCGAACACGCCGACCACCCTGGCATCGAAGTCCGCCCGCCCGCTCATGGTGGCGATCCGACGGGTCGATCCGCACCTTGCGCGGCCAGGGGTCGTGGAGGCGCGTTGTGGGATGCGGTTCCGCCCGCAGCCGAACATGTTCGGCCTCGGACTGCTGTGCGTGCTGCCCACGGTCGAGCCGGGCGGTGTTGCCCAGCATGCCTGGCCGCCCCCGCGAGCAGGAGCACGCCGAGACCGACGCGGCAGTAGTCGTCGGTCTGATCGCACCCTGGGCCGCCGATAAGGCAAACCTCGGCGGGCGCCGAGAACGCCGGGGGCTTGTTCCGGAGTGCTAGCCACCCAGCGGACACCATCGGATCGGTCGCGGCCAGGGCATGGTTTGTCGGCGGTGGTGCTCGCGGGGGTGGTCTCTGGGGTGGATAGTCGGGCCTGCCAGGAACCGGCTCAGCGGTAGCGGCCAGCCGATTCCTGCGGGCCGACAGAGCGAGTCAGTCTCGGCGAACTGGGTTCCTGCCGACCCTGATCTCGCGATGGGTCCTGCGCCCATCGCCGTCGGTGTCTGCCCGCAGGGGTTCGCCCGGCGAATGGGATGGAAGGTGAGGCAGCACGAGGAGAGGATGTCCAGGTCGGCCGATGAGCGGCCGACCTGGACATCGGGATCAGGTAAGGTCGAACCGATCGAGGTTCATGACCTTGTCCCACGCAGCCACGAAGTCACCCACGAACTTCTCCTTCGAGTCGTCACAGGCATAAACCTCAGAGATGGCTCGCAGCTGGGAGTTCGAACCGAAGACGAGGTCAACGGCGGTGGCGGTCCACTTGGGCTCGCCCGTGGCGCGATCGCGACCCTCGTACACGTTCTCAGCCGAGGCGGACGGCTTCCACTCCGTGCTCATGTCGAGCAGGTTCACGAAGAAGTCGTTGGTCAACGTCTCGGGCCGGTCGGTGAAGACGCCGTGTTCGGATTGGCCGAAGTTGGCGTTGAGCGCACGCATACCGCCGAGGAGAACGGTCATCTCGGGAGCGGTCAGCGTCAACAGGTTGGCCCTGTCCACCACCAGGGTCTCTGGCGACAGCTTCTCTCCGGCCCGGAGATAGTTGCGGAACCCATCGGCGGTCGGTTCGAGCACCGCGAACGACTCCACGTCGGTCTGCTCCTGCGAGGCGTCCGTGCGCCCGGGCACGAACGGGACCGTGACGTCGTACCCGGCGTTGCGCGCCGCTTGCTCGACCGCCGCGCACCCGCCCAGAACGATCAGGTCAGCGAGCGAAACCCTTGTTCCGCCGGACTGCGAGCTGTTGAAGTCCTGCTGGATCTGCTGGAGGGCCTGGAGCACCTTGGCCAGTTCGGTCGGGTCGTTGACCTCCCAGTCGCGTTGCGGCGCGAGGCGGATGCGCGCCCCGTTGGCTCCGCCTCGCTTGTCGGTGCCACGGAAGCTGGCCGCCGACGCCCAAGCCGTCGTGACCAGTTGCGAGATGGACAGCCCTGAGTCGAGGATCTTGCCCTTGAGAGCGGCTATGTCCTGCTCCCCGATCAGCTCGTGATCGACCTTGGGGACGGGGTCCTGCCACACCTGCGGCTCCGCAACCCACGGCCCGAGCAGGCGCGAGACGGGTCCCATGTCGCGGTGGATCAGCTTGTACCACGCCCGGGCGAACGCGTCGGCAAGCTGGTCCGGATTCTCCCAAAAGCGCTTCGTGATCGGTCCGTAGATCGGATCCAGCTTCAGCGCCAGGTCCGTCGTCAGCATCATGGGGGCGTTCCGCTTCCCCGGAGTATGAGCATCGGGCACGGTGCCCTGCGCCTCGGGATTCTTCGGAGTCCACTGCTTCGCACCGGCGGGGCTTTCCGTGAGCTCCCAGTCGTACTTGTAAAGGTTGTCGAGGAACCCGTTGTCCCACTTCGTCGGCTCGTTGGTCCAGGCGCCCTCAAGCCCGCTGGTGAGCGCGTCGGCGCCCTTGCCGCTGCCGCAGGTGTTCCTCCAGCCGAGGCCCTGCTGCTCGATGGGGGCACCCTCGGGTTCCGGACCGACGCAGTCCGGACTGACTGCGCCATGACATTTGCCGAACGTGTGGCCGCCGACGATGAGCGCCGCCGTCTCCTCGTCGTTCATCGCCATCCGGCGGAAGGTCTCCCGAATGTCCTTGGCGGCGGCCAGCGGATCCGGGTTACCGTTGGGCCCCTCTGGATTGACGTAGATCAGACCCATCTGCACGGCGCCCAGAGGACCGGAGAGCTCCCTGTCGCCGCTGTAGCGCTCATCGCCGAGCCAGGTGTCCTCGGGGCCCCAGAAGATCTCCTCGGGCTCCCAGATGTCCTCTCGCCCGAAACCGAAGCCGAACGTCTTGAACCCCATCGATTCCATAGCACAGTTGCCGGTGAAGATGATCAGGTCGCCCCAGGAGAGCTTCCGGCCATACTTCTGCTTGATCGGCCAGAGCAACCGGCGCGCCTTATCGAGGCTAGCGTTGTCGGGCCAGCTGTTGAGGGGGGCAAAGCGCTGAGCGCCGGAGCCGCCACCGCCCCGCCCATCGGCGATGCGGTACGTCCCGGCGGCATGCCAGCTCATCCGGATGAACAGCGGCCCGTAATGGCCCCAGTCGGCCGGCCACCAGTCCTGCGATGTTGTCATCATCTCGACGACGTCGCGCCTCAGCGCGTCGACGTCGAGGGTCTCAAACTCTTTTGCGTAGTTGAAGTCCTCGCCCAACGGATTAGACAAGGGCGAGTGCTGGTGGAGAACCTGCAGGTTCGGCTGATTCGGCCACCAGTCCCGGTTCGTCCTCGGCCGATGCGGCTTGGGAGTGGGAGATGAGATTACTGGGTTTTCGCTTTCGCTGCCGCGGTCAGACACGTCGGTCCTTCTCCTGTCTCGCTGTTTCCCTCTGATGACTGGTTGTTCTTGACGTTGGTTGCTGGCGGATCCAAGGCTGTCTTGCTCTGCTGGTGTCGAGCGCTGCGGGTCTGCGATCAGCCGCCGGACGCGGCAGAACCTGCCGCGACACACTCGGGACATCGGCCCCAGTAGATGACCTCGGCCTCGTCGATCTCGTAGCCCGAGTCGTCGGCGGCCGTCAGGCAGGGGGTGTAGCCGACCGCGCAGTCGACATCGGCGATGGCACCGCACGACCGACACACGACGTGGTGGTGGTTGTCCCCGACCCTCGACTCGTAGCGTGTCACGGAGCCCGGCGGCTGGATGCGCCGCACCAGACCCGCGGCAGTCAGCGCGCGCAGCACGTCATAGACGGCCTGGTGGGACACCTCCCCGAGATCCTCACGCACGGCACCGATGATCGAGTCCGTGTCGGCGTGCGGATGGTCGTGCACCGCGGACAGCACCGCTACCCGAGGGCGCGTCACACGCAGCGCAACCCCGCGCAACATGCGTTCGAAGTCGGAAGTCGTTGGCACCCTCCGAAGCCTGCCGCAGTTTCTTGAATCAATCAAGAATCAGATATCGGCCCTCGACCTCATGTTCGGCCGGGGAGAGCACGCAGCGTGGCCGGCCTGGCTGGGCGAAGGCATCGAGTTCCCGATGCTTCGGGTCCGGGCGAGGCTTTAACAGGTTCCTCCGCCTGACCTCGCTCCGGGACGGCGTCCGGGATGTGCAGGGATACGGGGGAGTCACCAGGCGGGCTGTTGACTTCTGTCGGCGCCGGTGCAACGTGGTCACCAAGCGGCACGCCGACCATGGCTTCCGTGTTCACCGCCGTGGCCGGCGGCCATCTCAGCCATCGAGTTCATTTGGATTACGTTTGAAACCAATTCCCGAGGCTCTTCGAAATAGTCCATCGCAATGATTCCGACACGTCCTGGTGGAGATTTCGCAAGATAGTCGTTGAGACGTGGATTTATCGCCTTGGAGTAGGCCCGTGCATTCATGTGCACGGCACTGGCAAAAGTAATGTATAGATCTTTAGGGCTACGGCGCCTCGCTTCTTCGATATGTGTTATCATGAAGTTGTACTTATCGCCTTCCCCAGGGTCCCACCAATGGTCTTCGACAGCATAGACCGGATTCGCGGCACCCCTGAAGCGCATATTCTCCGGCCAATAAGTGAGATCGAATCCAACGTCCGGGCTTGCTTCGAATCTGCGTAGCAAGATGATCTTTCCGCGGACTTCCCCGAGAGTCGTCCTCGCCGTAAGATTCGTGTTCGCGGAACCATCACCAGGGAGAGGAGATGGGAGATTATAAAACAGTGACGGATCCTCCACATACTCCCAGGTTCTCGCCTTGAAAGCGTCTTCGAACGAGTTGGACCGAACCACCCAGCTCATCGGATCCCCCCTGGACTTTCCGAACACCCTGGAGGGGGCAAACCTGCCCAGGAGGCTGTCGCAGCGGCCCTCGTCTTTGATCGACATCAAAATAGTCTCGGAAGGGTGCTGCTCGAGGAAGGTGGAGCAAACGGACAGAACATCTGCATAGCATTTACCCATATGTACAACATCGTGATGGACAAAAAGGTTGTCCTGATAGTGCGATAATCTGATGTCGAGGAAACGTATCCCCGCGTTAAGCTGGTCAGACAAATCCAGACCTTGGGTCTTGGTAAATCCAAGAATGCCGCCGATGCTACAAGAATTATGTGTGCCAGGGATGCTCAATGATGTCACGAGAGCATTATCGGCAATGTCACGCATCCATGAGTTATGAAGATCAAGCCCGTCCATCGCTCCCTCCAGTGGTTCGCATCCGGCACCGCCGCCCTGGGCGGCGCGGACTCACGGCGTCAGCTAGGCCGCGGACAGCAAGTTGGCCGTGCTCTGGTTGTTCGGTTCTCGCGGGTCGGCAGATCGAGCGGGTTTGCTAGATGGCGACGATACGCCGTGGTTGACCCCACAGCTGCCGCGTTGATCATTGCGCCCTTCCGCGATGCCCCGGCGACGGGTATCCGGGCAGGTCCACGTCGTAAGACGGCTGACGGCGTCACCCTCCGCTAGCCGGCTACGTCAACGCCGACCCGGATCAGGGTATTTCCTGGTGATAGACATGCCGCCCGCAGATGATCGGTCGGAAGCCGCTAGGCAGTCAACGTCATTGACCACGACCGGCTCAAGGCAGCCGCAGCCGCGCGCTGTTGACGACCGCAGGTGCAACCGTGTCCGTCCAGCGGCGGGAGCGCTGACCGTTCGCCGACCCACCGCGTAGCCGATGCGGTCTCGCGGGTGGGTCCCTGGAACATCCTCGATCGAGTGTGATGTAGGGCTCAACGGTTCGCGGCACACCACGTCCACGTGCCATACCGTGCTGCGCGAGCAGCCACATACGGATCAGCGTTGAGCTGGGCACCACGATCAGCCGCCAGCTGCATCAAATCCTCGGGCCGATCAACCGGAGGCGCACAATTCCCCGGGTCACGTCACTGGGCGCCGATCGGCGCCCAGTGAGCCCCGTTTGCGGTCGGCCGAATACGCGCCGACGAGCCACGTCCATGATGCTGTGCCGCGCCGCTGGGGCTACCCGGACGCCGCGCTCAATCCCTGCCCGTGGGCCGGCGATCGACTGTGGAGCAGACCCACGGGCGGTAAAGCGCTTCGCGTGCTCTATCGAACACGGGGATTACTAGTACAATTGGCCCCGGAGCGCACCATCTTTGTGCGCGGTTGTGTGGACCGCGAAATAGTAATCGGACGGATTGTTAATGACTTCCAGAATCTTCCCGCGTGGGCTATGCACGCAGCCCGATGTCTCGTGGCGCTTCCCGTCGAAGTGCTGCTCGTTGAAGAAATCGAACCAATGCGGGCCGTCGTGGCCCCGAGGGGCGGCGTGGACATGGAATGCGGTCACGACACCGTCGAGGTGGTGCCACGTGAGGAAGTAACAGGCCGTCTCTCTTGCTGGGTCGAGATCGAGTCGAGCCATGCCCCACCCGTTATGGTCTCCGCCATCTTTCAGTTCATCACCCGTCAAGAAGACGGCGAAGTGGCGATAGCCGTCTTGGTGCACTGGGTCAGAGTCCTGCGCCGCAGCCGAAGCTGGCGGAGCGAGCACCAGGATCGACGAGGCGAAGGCCAGGCAGGTTCCCGCCCATCCCGCATTCCGGATGCTTACGCGAGGCTGCATCGGGGCCCCTTTCTTGTCGTTGTGGGCCATCCCCGAATTCACTTCTGCAGGGTTAGGCCAGGTGAGCCGACTCCAGTCGCGTCACGTTCTGGCCACCGCCACGGACGCGCGCATGAGAACGGCGGGAACCAAGAACTGTGGATGCTACTGTTCCCCCGACCTGCCTCTAGGCTAGCCCAACCACGTTTCAGTGGGAGTGGGCATTTCACACCCGCAAATGATTAATTTCACACACGTTGACCGGGTGTTCGTCGACGTACCGCTGGCTGGCCGGGCTCGGGCGGGTGATCTGGTGGTTTGGCCAGTCGCGAGCAGCGGTCCCCGGACAACGCATCTTGCTGTCGGCCGCGACCACCATGATCGCGGGTCGCTTCAACTCATCGGGCTCGATCACCCAGAGTGGCAACCGTGGAGATCAAGAAATCTTGACACGGGGTTGCGCCACCTGCACATCGGGAGCGACCGTAGGTGCAGAGACCAACAGTGCGCAGTGGACATCACAACGTTATAAGGCGCCTCCGAGCCATCTACCGATGAGCCATCTATCGATGAGGCGCCGTCCCAAGGGGGGCGGGGGCCGTGGGTCGCAACGACCGCACGGCCCCCGACTTTAATGTCCGGGGGATTAACCGGTCGGGCAGGCCCATTCGGCGAGCGCACGTGGCAGGTAGTCGCCTCGCTCGTACCCCAGACCGCGGCCGGTCTCCTCGAGTGCGTGCGCCGGGCCCTTGCGCTGGCTAGCGATCGTCGGCTGGGCGGCATCCGCCGGCCAGGCGGGCGTACCCGCATCGCGAATCTCCCGGCACAGCTGCTCGAAGATTGGTGTGGCTGACATCATTGCGGTCCTTCCCTTGTCCAGGCGAGGGTCGTGACCAGCTGGCCCCGTGTCAACACCTGATCATCCACCCGTGGCAGGCGAGACGGTGAGCGGTGCACTGGACGCGATCAACGGTCACTCCGGGCACACTGGTGTGCGGCCGGAAATGCTGCGCGGGCGCGGGTAATCTCGGCACTGACCAGGTCCGGTCGAAGGAGGAGGTCGTCGTGGGCACGCTGATATCGGTGGTGATCCTTGTGCTGCTGATCGGTGGTGGCGCCGCGTACTACTTCCGCTCCCGGCAAGCCGCCGAGCAGCGTGGTCTCGAAGACGCCAAGGCGGAAGCCCGCCGCTGGGTGGAGCGGCTCGGCGGGCAGGTGCTCAATCTGATCGGCACCGACGAGCCGTCCAAGCAGGCGCTGGCCGACGCGGGAGAGCGCTACACGGCTGCCGGCTCCCAGCTGGATTCTGCGCGAACTGCGGCGCAGAGCCGTCTGGCGACCCAGACGGCGCTAGAGGGGCTTTACTACGTGCGGGCAGCTCGAGTCGCGATGGGGATGGACCCGGGTCCGGAGCTACCGGCGGTACCCGGCCAGGGCGGCGCGGGTGCGGTCTCCGAGGACCGTGATGTCAACGTTGACGGTCACGAATACGCGGCCTCACCGCGTCCCAGCGATCGCACACCACACTATTACCCAGGCGGCCGGGTAGCTGGACGACCAGTGCCGCAGGGCTGGTACAGCGAACCTTGGTGGAAACCGGCACTGGTTGGTGGCGCCTGGGGCTTGGGCTCGGCGCTGCTGTTCAGCTCATTGTTCTCGGGGATGGGCGGGATCGCGTCGGCGCAGGCATGGGAACAGGGCTATGACGGTGGGCAAACCGACGCCTTCGGCGGGGATTGGGGCGGCGACAACAGCAACTACAGCGACAACAGCAACGCGGACTACAGCGGTGGCGACTACAGCAACGCGGACTACGGCGGCGACTGGGGCAGCGGCGATTTCGGCGGTGGCGACTGGGGTGGTGGCGACTGGGGCGGCGGCGATTTCGGCGGTGGTGACTTCTAAAGCGACTATTCCTCAGATCGCGATCGCCATGTAGTCCCTCACCCGCGGTGTGGGCATAATGGCCGCGAGGCAAGCACATGCATGTGGCCGTGGGCGTGGTGCCGGAATGTTCGGCACAGCTTTCTGGTGATGCCTGCTCGCCTCATTTGTGCTGCTGTGTCGATCCGAGGAGATTGCGTCGGGGATGCGAGCAGCGGTTTCATGCTTAATTAATGACTGCCGCTCGCTGTGTCGCTCTTTCGGCGCGCCTTCGACGTTCGCTGGGTTCGGATTTCGGCCGGAGGTGATCACCGTCAGTGCGCTGCGACCGCTCCACGTGAAAAACTTTTCGTCGGTCGTTGCGCAGATGATCCGGCTATCGCTCAATAGTTGAGCAGGTAATGTGCCAAGGGGTTGGCTCGTCCTGAGCAGAGGGTTGACCAGTGGAACTGCCTGGCGGGTCTGGCCCCAACAAGAGATCACATTCAAGAGGCCGCGCGTTGCCAGCGTGTATGCGACAGACGTGAATTCGTCGACCTGGATCTTGAGGCCACCATGGCGACAATGGTGGCGGAGCCGCATACTTACTTCGCTCCGACATGCACCGGGGCATCGGGTCACCACGGCGTATCGAACTTCTATACGCATCACTTTATTGGCAGCAACAAGTGACCAGCGGACTGGAAGATATCGGTAGTATCCCGTACCGTCGGAGAAGATCGACTCGTGGAGGAGTTCATCATAAGTTTTACCCACGATGTCGAAATGGTCTATATCCTGCCGCCGGGGATCCCGCCCACCGGGAAGTGGGTCGAAGTTCCGCATGTCGTCGTGGTCACCTTCGCGGACGCCAAAATCGCCAGCGAGCACATCCACTGGGATCAGGCTTCGGTGCTCGTCCAGGTGGGCTTACTCGACCCTGATGGACTTCCAGTGGTCGGTGCCGAGCAAGCGGGAAAGCTGAGTAGGCTAGTTCGACGCTGAGAACGCAAAAGCCCGCTGGTGATCTTTGCCGTCACCGCAAACGCTACGCCCGACGTGCCCGTCCAACTCGCGTCGATCGACGTTAGATCGCAGGCCGCTGCTGGCAACGAGGGCACCAGTAGAGGTTGCGCCCCACGTGCCGCGCAGTGCGCACCGCTGTGCCACACACCAGGCACGGTTCTCCGGCGCGACGGTAGACGTAGACCTCGCCGCCGTGCCGATCCTGACGCGGAGCACGGTCCATCGCAACCGGGTCATGCTCCGGACGGACCGTATCGATCCGGCCACGACGCACCCCGTCGTGCATCAACCCGACGAGATCTGACCACAGTAGCGACCACTGATCTTCACGAAGCTCACACCCGGGCAGCAGCGGATCCAGCCGGTGGCGGAACAACAGCTCAGCTCGATAGATATTGCCGATCCCCGAGACCACCGCCTGATCCATGAGCAACGTGGCCAGCGGCGCCCGGGACCGGAAGATGCGGGCCCAGGCCCGGTCCGGGTCGGCGTCGCGGCGCAGCGGATCTGGCCCCAGCCGGGCGCGCACCGCCTCCACCTCGGTCCCCGTGAGCAGTTCACAGGCTGCCGGCCCGCGCAGATCGGTCCAGTGCGTGGAGCCGACCAGCCGCATGCGCACCTGCCCCCGCGGCGGCTGCACGGGCAACATCGCGTCGGTGAAGGAACCGTAAAGGCCAAGGTGCACGTGCACCACCAGATCAGGGCTGTAGACGTGGAACAGGTGCTTGCCATGCGCTTCGGCACGCTGCAACACCCGGCCGTCGAGCTTCGCAGCAGCCACCGCGAAACGACCCTGCGGGCTGGACACCGCAACTGGCGACCCTGCGTAACGCCGCTGGTGCGCACCTGCCAGTCGGTGTGTCGTGTGACCCTCAGGCATCGGAGGGTCAGCCCGCAAAGATCAGCGGTGCGTCCCCGGTGGCCTCGAAGTCCGAGATCATCCGGGTCTGGCGGGCGTGCCGCTCACCGCCGGAGAGCGGCAGCGCGAGAAACGCCTCCCCGATCTGCGCGACCCCGTCGGGCCCGTGCATCCGGGCACCGACCCCGATCACCTGAGCGTCGTGGTGTGCCCGCACGAGCCGGGCGCTCTCGGTGCTCCACGCCAGCGCCGCCCAATAGCCCGCGACCTCATTGGCGGAGATCTGCTCGCCGTTGCCCGACCCGCCGATCACCACGCCGATACTGGCCGGATCGGCCACTAACCGACGGGCGGTCTCGATGCCCGCCGATGGGTAGTCAGCGCCGACATCGAAGACGTCAGGACTGACGTCCGCCACACCGTGCCCGAAGCTAGTCAAGTGACCCACCCAATGCCCTTAAGCTCAAACCCATGATGATTCAACCGTGAATCCCCCCGGCATGTCCGGAGACTCGGGTTGTTGAGACGCCAGTCTCGGTGAGCGCTGGGTGTTGACCGTAGTGGATCAGTTCGTATTCCGCGGGTGTGAGGTCGTGGCAGGCGCTGTGGGGGCGGTGGTTGTGCCACTCGGACCCATTCCAGGGTGGCCAGTTCGACGCCGTCGAACCCTTTCCAGCGGCCGCGGTGGTGGATGAGTTCGGTTTTGAACAGGCCGATCTCGCTTTCCGCCAGCGCGTTGTCCAACGCATCGTCCACGGAGCCGACGCTGGGTGCGACACCAACCTCGGCCGGACGTTAGGTGTACTGCGATCGGGCATCGCTGTGATGCACCAGCCCGGACAAGTCGAGGACACCCTGGCGTCCGCGGGCCCAGATCGCCATCTCCAGCGCGTCAACCACCAGGTCGGCGCCTCCGCGTTGTCTTCCCGTGCCTCCTTAATGCCGTCTCGCTCCCTCGTTGTGGATGCACTGTCGCGCGGTCATAGGGCTAAGCGCGATAGCCACATCTTCAGGCCGGCTTCGTGCAGAGCGGCGCTGGAGCCGACGCCGGTGACCGCTGCCGCCCCGCATGCCACGCCTGCGGCTAGGCACTCAGTGAGTGATCCGCCCTCCAACCGACGGTGTAGAAAACCCACGTTGAAGCAATCACCGGCTCCGGTGGTGTCCACCACCCGCACCGGCGGCGACGCCTGAACGGCACGCTGACCGTTTTCGGCGGCGACGGCACCGTTGCTGCCCCGCTTGATGACCACCGTCGCTACCAAGTCGGCCAGTACATCGAGTGCTTCTTCCACACTGGCTGTCCTGGTGATTCTCAAGGCTTCTGTCTCATTGGGAGCGAATACCTGCACTTGGGAAAGAACCTTCTGGACTTCGGGCATGCCAAGATGGCCGACATAGTCCTGGCAGTCCATGAATACCTGCGTTTCGTGCCGGGCGGCCATGTCGAGCGCCGCGGACACCTCGGGCCCGTACTGCAGGTACGGCAGCATCAACACGGCCGGCCGGTAGGTTGCAATCAGCTCCTCGAGGAGGCGTGGAGTGACTGGGTCCTGGTACGTGATCATCGCCCGGTCCTGTGGGTTCGTCACCACGACTGTCACATTCCGCATAGGGCACGCGTGATGGCGAAAACCCCGCTCGTCCAAGTCTTCGGCGCGCGCCGCGGCGAGAGTCTCGCGGCTGAAGACATCGGTGCCGAAGTCTGCCACCCACACTACCTTTCGCCCCAGTCGGCGCAGCCCCATCGCCAAAGTGAACGCTCCACCGGGAACCATTTCCAGCGCTTGAGCCCATACCTCGGAGCCGAATGCGACCGGCCCTGCCAGATCCCGGAACACTAGGTCGACCGAATACGCCCCGGCTACCAGCACCAGAGCGCCCTTTCCCTGTCCAACTAACGGTTTCACCGGCTCAGCCTGTAGGTGAGATACCCCACCCGCCGACCGCCCTCATCCTTTTCCGTCCGCGCCACGACCTTACGCCGCAGGCCTTCCGCACTGAAAACGACGCTGTAAAATGCGGCGAACCGTTCGCCGACACCATTGCGCACCAGGTTGGCCCGCGCCGCGGCCCCGGCGTGCTCGTTGATGTCGACGGCCACCACGGCGCAGCTCTGCCGTGCCGCGAGGATGCCGTTGATCCCGAACCCGGTGCCCACGTCGAGCACCCGCTCGCCGCCCTGAGCCGCTGCTTGCGCGGCGTTGCCCAACACCTCCGCCACTCCTGTTGCGGGCGCGAGTACCTCGGCGGGCACTTCGAGTGCTAGGCCTAGGCACTCCACAAATCGGCTGCCAGCGTCCGATTCCCGCCGGACAGCCTGGTAGCCCTGGTCGTGCCAGCTGCTGATCAGCATGGCCTCTCCGGCAACAGCTGCGACTTGTACTGCCCGTGGCTCATAACCCTATAGTATGCGAATACGTCGGGATTTGATCAATAATGACGAGCCCGCCAGATTCCACTGCGCAGCTGCGTCAGGTGCTGACCCATGCACGAAACCATGGCCGTCCACCCAGAGCGTGCTCCTCGTCTCGTCACTAAGGAATCATCTTTATTGCCGGTCTCAGCTCGACTGCCGCGCCATTGCCCTCGGCTGACATGGAGTCGTCATTGATTGTGCGCTACCGCTGATGAATCTCAACACCAACGGTGCTGTCGACGTAGTGGCCGACGATCTAGCTAGCCGTGACGATGCCGGCCCCTCGTTAGCCGCGGTGTGATGTCGCCGGAGTGATGACTGTGATGTTGATGTGGACAAGCGGCTGAACGGTCAGCGACTGGTGGGTTACGGAACAGAGCTTGATGAGGTATATCTGATCTGGTGGGAGGCGTGGGGGGAGCCATGGGGGGAGCCACGGCCTGGTTGAGCGTTTCGGGGTATCTCGGGGCAGTCGATGTCGAAGCCTTCCGGGATCGATGACAGAAGCTGCAGCGCGGTCACCAGACACACCCGCATTCACCGGGGAAGGCTCCTGCGCGAAGATCCTGGCTGCTGACCTTGATGGCACGCTGCTTGGCGGAGATGTGACGGACCGATGGCGCCTCCACGCCGCCCTAGCCCGCTATCCGGAGGTGACGGTCGTCTTCGCGACGGGCCGCGGACTGTCAGCAGTGCGCGAGGCACTGCGTGACCGGCTGCTGCCGCGGCCCCGCTGGATTATCGCCGACATCGGGGCCACCGTCCTCGACGGCAGCGATCTGTCCCCGGTCGAGCCGCTGCAAACCCAGCTACGCACCGGTTGGCCCGGGACCGAGCGGGTACGCGCTGCGCTAGGCCGCTTCCCGGCGCTGAAATATCAAGACGATGTCGACCAAGACGGACGCTGCTCGTTTTATTTGCCCCGCGACCAACTCACCACGGACATCACTGATGCTGTGGCGGCGCTGGGGTGCCGATGGATCTACTCGGCAGACCGCTACTTCGACGTGTTGCCACCCGGCGCCTCGAAAGGCAGTGCCTTGTTGAACCTAGCCCGACAGCAGGGCTGGTCGATGGACGCGATCCTGGTTGCCGGGGATAGCCTCAATGACCTGTCGCTGTTTACGCTCGGCGCGCGTGGCGTGATCGTCGGCAACGCCGAGCCTGCGTTGTCCTCGGCGGTACCAACCCGGGAGGCGGTGTACCGGCCCCCACAACCGGGTGCCGCCGGTGTGTTGCAGGCATTAGAAAGTCTGGGCTGGGTGCAAACTCGCTACCCGCTGGTGGTCGGTTACCACCGCCCGCCGGTGAGCTGGAAGCCCAGACTTGGCTGGCACAAACCGCAGAGTCCCAACGGCATCCTTCCAACCCTCAATCACCTTTTTACCAGCAATCTGGACGCGATCTGGGTCACCGGGGGAATCATTGACACTGAAGAACACCTCGCTCACCTCAACGAGCATGACACTGGGATACCGCTATCGTTCGTGCCGCTTGCACCTCACCTGTGGAGTGGGTATTTCCACCGCGCCTGCAAAGAAACCCTATGGCCCATACTGATGTCCCAACCCGAGCGAATGCGTTTCGACCCGGCTGCGTGGGTGCACTACCGCTCGGTCAATGAGCGTTTCGCCCGCCATATCGCCAACACGGCAGGCCCAAGGGCAACCGTGTGGCTGCATGACTACAACCTTTGGCTTGTACCTGGCCTGCTGCGCACCACCCGCCCAGATCTGAAAATAGGTCTTTTCCATCACACACCATTCCCGCCACCAGACGCCTTCACCGCCTTACCCACCGCCGCGGAAATTCGCACCTCACTGGGCTGTCTGGATTGGGCAGGATTTCATACCTCCACGTTCGCTCAACGCTTCCGTCACGTTGTCGCCAAGACGCCACGCCCACCGCGCATCGGCGTCCATCCTCTGGGCATCGACCGCAAGGCCATTGAGACACTAGCTCGGACCCGCGCTCCCCACAGACAACCGCGGACCGGGCCGTTGGTGGTGTCCATCGAACGTCTTGACTACGTCAAAGCCCCGTTAGAGAAGGTAGAGGCCATTGCAGGGTTGCTCTCCGGGCAGCCTGAACTGCGGCGGCAGCTGCGGTTCCGGCTCGTGTGTGCGCCACCGGAGCCTGGCATTACCGCCTATGATCCGACCAAACAGCAACTCGAACGGCGTATCGCACAGATCAACCAGACTTGGAGCGTTGCCGGTTGGCAACCCATTGAATACTCGCCCCACACCTTATCTTTCACCGAAGTGATCGACAACTATCTTGCAGCAGACGTTTTCTGGGTCACCTCTTATCAGGACGGCATGAACCTGACCGCCAAGGAGTTCATCGCCGCACAAGCAGCCGTAGCCGGATTCGGTGTGCTCGTGCTATCCCACCACACCGGCGCTGCCGAACAACTCGGCACGGCAGCGCTGCTCACCGACCCCCACTCACGTAAAGACCTCATCGACAAACTGAGACTGGCTTTGATGCTCTCGAAGAAGGAACGACAAACACGTCTTCGACGACTTGCCGACCTACTAGGAGATCACCCACCGTCAGCCTGGGCATCACAAATCATCACCGCCATCCAAGACGCATGACCTCACAGCGCCGATAATCGGCGATGAGAACACCTTTTCTTCTGCAGCCGTCGAGCTAAGCACAAGACCGTGCCGGAAGTTTGATCCTGGGCCATCGCGAAGCCCGCGAGGCCGTGGGAAATGCAGGCGGTGATGCGCGGGCCGACGAGGTCTTCGCCCGGCGCTCGCGTCCGCCACGGGATGTGAGCGGCCCTGTTGCATCAGGCGATCGGGCCATCGGACCTGGTCCTATCCGGCAAACCCGGAAGTCAAGCAGCTGGCCCTGAACGCCCGATTTGTTACGGCTCTCCATGGCAGCTGAGAGGCGGGAGCGCGCGGCCCATGCGAACCGGGTGGTGTTCCGGCCGGACGGTTCGATCCGGCAGCCGGTGCGTCGTATGACCCGCCGGCATCGCCGGTTCAGCCTGCCGAGATCGGGGGCGGCTCCCCGGTGGCCTCGAAGTCTGCGATCAGCTTGATCCGGCGGGCGTGGCGCTCACCGCCGGAGAACGGTGTGGCGAGAAACGTATCGACGATCTGGGCGGCGTCATCCGGTGGGTGCATCCGGGCGCCGATTCCGACTACCTGAGCATCGTTGTGCTCCCGGGCGAGCTGGGCAGTCTCGGTGCTCCACGCCAACGCGGCCCGGCAGCCGGCGACCTTGTTGGCGGAGATCTGCTCGCCGTTGCCCGACCCACCGATCACCACACCGAGGCTTCCCTGGTCGGCCACCACCCTGCGGGCGGTCTCGATGCAAAACGGTGGGTAGTCGTCGTCAGGGTCGAAGACGTCGGGGCCGACGTCGACCACGTCGTGCCCCAGACTGGTCAGGTGCTGCACCAAGAAGGCCTTGAGCTCGAAGCCGGCATGATCCGAACCGAGGTAGACGCGCACAGTGCGCAACATTGCCACATCGCGCGGCACCGTCAGGGTTCCCCTCCCCGACATGGAGAAGAAGGGGACAGCATGGCGCGGTGGATGGAGGTGGCCGATGGAGTGCTGGTACGGCGCTACGACGAGCTGGACCTGTCGGTCGGGCTGGTGATCGGAAGCCGCAGCTGCGTTGTGGTGGACACTCGCGGTGATCCCGATCAGGGCGCTGAGCTGTCTGCCGCGGTGCGTGAGATCACGCGGCGACCGTGCACGGTGGTGCTCACCCACGCGCACTTCGACCACTGCCTGGGCACGGCGGCCTTCCTCCCGGCTGCGGTGTGGGGGCATCACCGCTGCCGGGATGATCTGGCGAGGGGTGGCGCAGCGCAGTACGCCGAGGCATTGATGTGGTCGCGCGCGCGGGGACTACCGGACCCGCGGCTGGTGCGTCCGGTGGTGCCCGATCACCCGGTCCTCGACGACGTCGAATTGGACCTGGGCGATCGGCGGCTACTGCTGACCCATCCCGGCCGTGGGCACACCGACCACGACCTCGCGGTGTGGTCGCCCGATACTGGAGTGCTGTTCGCCGGCGACCTCGTCGAGCAGGGCGCTGACCCGGACTTCACCGATGGCTACCCGCTGGACTGGCCCACCGCGGTGACCGCGCTGCTACAGCTGGGCCCGCGCATCGTCGTGCCCGGGCACGGGAACCCGGTCGACACCCAATTCGTCACCGCTCAACGCGACGATCTGACAGCGTTGGCCGATCTGTGTCGAGCTGTCCAGGCCGGCGACCTCGACCGCCCGAGCGCCCTGGCCGCCTCTCCCTTCACTCCCCCCACCACCCGCGCCGCCCTCTCCAGGTTCCACCCCGACATGGAGACATATCGGGCCTGAGCAAGGCTCATTCACCCCGATATGTCTCCATGTCGGGGTGAACGGTTTCTCGTGCGGGTGCTGCCGGCGCTGAGATGCGCGGTGCCGGCGTGCGTGGCGTCACAACCTAGCGTTGCATAGGAACACCGGCGAGTACCGGGAGGCGACGTGAGCCTGGATACACGCGCGGTTCGACAGCGTCGCCATAAGCGGACGCATTTTCAGGAGAAGTCCGGCTTTTCGTGGCGGGTACGCTTGAGTTCGAAGAAATGGGGATAGCTGGCCAGCAGCAACGCGCCGTCGAAGATCTTTCCGGCTTCCTCGCCGCGCGGAATCCGGGATAGCACCGGACCGAAGAACGCCACCCCGTCCACATGGATCGTCGGGGTTCCGACGTCCAGCCCGACCGGTCCCATGCCCGCCTCGTGGCTGGCCCGCAACTCCTCGTCGTAGTCGGTGCGTTGCGCTGCCTCAGCGAGTTCGGGCGGCAGCCCGACTTCGGCCAGCGCGGCCACGATCACCTCGTCGAAATTTTTGTTGCCGTGGTCGTGGATGCGCCTGCCCATCGCGGTGTAGAGCGATTCGAGCACTTTTTCGCCGTGGTCGCGTGCGGCGGCGATACACACCCGAACCGGTCCCCAGCCCTTGGCGTTCCTTATCCGGTAGCTCTCACTGACCTCGCGTCCCTCGTTGAGCACCGACAAGCTCATCACCCGGAAGTGCACGTCGATGTCTCGCACCGCGGCGACTTCGAGGATCCACCGGGAGGTGATCCATGCCCACGGGCACCGGGGGTCGAAGTAGAAGTCCACCCGCGCGGGCGGGATGTGGTCTTGGGTGGTCCTGTCGCCGACGGTCACCGTCATCACACTCTCCGTTCCTGTCATGTCGTACAACCCGTCCGGGTGGTCACCTCTTCCCCGGCGTTAACTCGCCTGCAGGGTGACGGGCACCCATGATTGGATGCCCAGGACTCCTTATCCGACACCAGAGGTGATCAGTGGCCGTCCCCAACCTCACGCAGGAGCTGGCCGTCGAGCGTGCCGCGCTGCTCGACGTCGACTCCTACACCGTCGAGCTTGATCTCACCGATGGTGCCGGCGCACCGAGCGACGTCACGTTCCGTACCACCACCACCGTCCGGTTCTCCTGCCGTACTCCCGGGGCATCCAGCTGGATCGATCTGGTGGCCGCCCGAGTCGGCACAGCGACGCTCAACGGGTCCGCCCTGGACGTCACCGGCTACGACGAGGCGAACGGGATCGCGCTGCCCGCGTTGGCCGCCACCAATGAGCTGGTCATCGAGGCGGACGGCCGGTATATGAACACCGGCGAGGGGCTGCACCGCTTCACCGACCCCGTCGACGGCGGCGTGTACCTCTACAGCCAGTTCGAGACCGCCGACGCCAAGCGGATGTACGCCTGTTTCGACCAGCCAGATCTCAAGGCGGTGCACCGGCTTCGGGTGGTGGCACCCGCCGGTTGGGCAGTGATCTCCAACGCGCCGTGCCAGCGCACCGAACAGATCGACGGCGGGGGCCTTCGCCACGTGTTCGCCGATAGTGCCCGGATCAGCCCCTACATCGTGGCGCTGGTCGCCGGCCGCTACGCGCGCTGGACTGATGAGTACACCGACCAGCACGGGACGATCCCGCTGGGCATCTACTGCCGTGCCTCGTTGGCCGAGCACATGGACGCCGAGCGGTTGTTCACCGAGACCAAGCAGGGTTTCGGCTACTACCACGATGCCTTCGGAATGCGCTACCCGTTCGAGAAGTACGACCAGTGTTTCGTGCCCGAGTTCAACGCCGGCGCCATGGAGAACGCCGGGTGCGTGACCTTCCTGGAGGACTACGTCTTCCGCAGCCGGGTCACCCGCTACCTCTACGAGCGGCGCTGCGAGACGGTGCTGCACGAGATGGCGCACATGTGGTTCGGCGACCTGGTGACCATGCGGTGGTGGGACGACCTGTGGCTCAACGAGTCGTTCGCCACCTGGGCTTCGGTGCTGTGCCAGGCACAGGTCACTGAGTACACCGGCGCCTGGACCACGTTCGCCACCGTGGAGAAGGCCTGGGCCTACCGGCAGGACCAGCTGCCCTCGACCCACCCGATCGCCTGCGAGATCCCCGATGTGCAGGCCGTCGAGGTCAACTTCGACGGCATCACCTACGCCAAGGGCGCCAGCGTGCTGCGCCAGCTGGTCGCCTACGTGGGGCTCAACGAGTTTCTCGCCGGCCTGCGGATCTACTTCACCCGGCACGCCTGGGGCAACGCCACACTCGCCGATCTGCTGGCCGCGCTGGAGCAGGCGTCTGGTCGCGATCTGTCCGGCTGGAGCGCGCAATGGTTGGAGACCACCGGGATCAACACCCTGCGACCGGAGTTCACCGTCGGCAGTGACGGATCATTCGCATCCTTCGCGGTGCTCCAAGACGGCGCCCGCCCCGGGGCCGGGGAGTTGCGCACCCACCGCCTCGCGGTGGGTGTCTACGACGGCCCCGCGGGTGGTGCCCTGGTCCGCACCCACCGGGTGGAACTCGACGTCAGCGGCGCCCGCACGGCAGTCCCCGAGCTGGTCGGCGTGCCAGCGGGTCAGCTGGTGCTGGTCAACGACGACGACTTCACCTACTGCGCAATGCGCCTTGACGAGACCTCGCTGGCGACGCTGGTCGACCGGATCGGCGACATCACTGAGTCACTGCCGCGCTCACTGTGCTGGTCGGCGGCCTGGGAGATGACTCGCGAAGCCGAGTTCAGGGCCAGGGATTTCGTCGCGGTGGTACTGGCCGGATTGCCTGCCGAGACGGAGGTGGGCGTCGTGCAGCGGTTGCTGGCGCAGGCCCAGCTGGCGCTGTCCTCCTACGCCGATCCCACCTGGGCCAGCGAGGACGGCTGGCCCGCCTTCACCAGCACCCTGATGAGCCTCATCGGCACCGCACCGCCCGGCTCCGACCAGCAGCTCACCTTGGTCAACGCACTGACCGTGGCACTGCTGGGCAAACCGGAACTGGATGCGCTGGCCGGCTGGTTGGCCGGGGACGGCGTCCCCGAAGGGCTGGCGGTGGACACCGACCTGCGCTGGCGGTTGCTGCAGGCTCTTGTCGCGCACGGCGTCGTGACGGAGCAAGAGATCAGCGCCGAGCAGGATCGCGATCCCACCGCGACCGGGCGCCGGCAAGCCGAGCGGGCCCGGGCCCTGCTGCCCACCCCCGCTGGCAAGGAACGCGCCTGGGAGCGGGCGATGCGCGACGACGAGCTACCCAATGCCATCAGCGAGGCGATCATCGGGGGTTTCAACCACCCCACACAAAAGCAGCTTCTGGCGCCCTACCTGGAGCGGTATTTCGCCGAGATCGACGAGGTGTGGAGCCGGCGGACCTCGGAGCGCGCGCAGTCCTGCGTCCTAGGGCTGTTTCCGTCCTGGGTCATCGAGCAGCGCTGTGTCGATGCTGCGAGCGCCTGGCTTGAGACCGGTGAGCAGCCGCCTGCGCTGCGCCGGCTCGTTTCTGAGGGGCGGGCGGGGGTCGTCCGGGCGTTAGCTGCCCGAGTCTGCGACGCGGGCCATGCTCACGAGTCGGTGTGATCCGCCAGCAATCGCAGGCCGGAGCTCAGACCACCCGCGAGGTCCCCCTCCTTGAACGAGGAGATCATGCTCTCCACTGCAAGCTTGCAGCCACGATCGGCGAGCCGGTTCGCGGCCTTGCGACCGGTGACCACCTCGACGACTCGCTGCCCAGGCGACACGGCTACCAGCACAGCATCATCGGCCCGCTCCCCCAGCGAATCGTGCAGTTCCTCGGCTCGGGTCCGGGTGTCAGGCCCTAGGTCGCCGAGATAGATCCCGAAGTGCAGGCTCGCGGTACGGCTGGCCCGCACCAACATGTCGTCGAGAGTTGCCAGTTGCGAACGGCTGAACGGCAGCGTGCGCAGCACCGGGCGGACCTGCCGGGCGGCAGATATCCGTCCGGTGCCGACGACCGCCTCACCGTGCGCGAGTTCTGGTTGGTGCCCGTCGTCCTGAGAATGGGGACGCCGCACGGGATCCGCGTGCCCCTCCTTACCAGTTGCCACGGGCACCTCCACGCGCTCCCCCGGATCCCCCACGGTGGCGGCGGGCGGCTACGCCGTCACGCCAGGCCTCCGGATACGCCGTCCACAGCACCGGGGGATACCTCCACTCATCGCCGGAACGGTAGCGGCGCGGCCGCGCGAAACTGGTGCGCAGCGTCAGCAGCCCCAACACGACCATGATGGCCAGCGGCACGCCCGCCAGGATCAAAATGATATCCAGCGATGTCACGAGATCACGGTAGCTGACCGACGCCAACCGGTGCCTCACCAGGTAGGCGGTCGGCGGTGTGCCCACGGGCGGGCGCGCTCCAGCTGGCCGGCCAGCGCGAGCAGCTGGGCTTCCCCGGCCGGTCGGCCGACCAACTGAACCGCCACCGGGAGTTCATCGTCAGTCCAGTGCATCGGGAGGCAAATGGCGGGCTGGCCCGTCACGTTATACAGCGCGGCATAGGGAATGAAATGCTTCTGCCGTTCGAAATTCTCCGGTGGAGGTACTGAGCTGAACCACCCGACCGGCCGGGGCAACTGGGCCAGGATGGGCGCCAGTACCGCGTCGAATTCCTGGTGCGCCGAGACGGCGGCCCGGCCGGCGCCCTGGACGCGGCCCATGACCTGCAGCAACTCCGGTCCACTGACCGCAGCTCCCCGCGCGCGCAGCCACTGGGTGAACGGCAGAAGCGCACCGTGGGCCTCCTCGGGCACCGGCACCGACGTCGCCCCCACCGCCCACAGCTTTTCAAAGGCCGGCAGCAATAGCTCACCATCGAACGGCGAAGTGGTATCGACCACCTCATGACCGAGATCAGCGAGCAGGACGGCCGTGTCTTCCCAGGCCCGGCGGCACTCCGGCGCCAGCGCGACACCCGCTATCGGCGAGTCGGCGTAACGTCCGATGCGCAGCCGTCCGGGGTCCATGCGCGACAGCTGCAGGAAACTCTGACCCGGTGGCAGTGGCGGCGCGCTTACTGGTTCGGCCGGGCATGGCACCGCCATGGCGTCTAGCAACGCCGCGGCATCGCCCACCGAACGGGCCAGTGGACCTATCACTGAGAGCAAAGTCACATCGCCGGCCGCCGGGCCGCGGGATACCCGTCCCCGGCTGGGTTTGAGTCCCACCAACCCGCAGACCGCCGCCGGCCCGCGGATCGATCCGCCGCCGTCGCTGCCCTGCGCGAAGGGCACCAGCCCAGCCGCGACTGCGGCAGCCGCCCCGCCGGAGGAGCCGCCAGCCGACCTGCTGGTGTCCCAGGGCGTCACCGCGGGCGGCCGGCCAGCCGGCTCGGTGTAGCAGGTCAGGCCGAACTCGGGAGTGCTCGTCTTGCCCAGGCTGATCGTGCCCGCGGCGGCCAGGAACCGCACCACATCGTCGTCGACGGGCGGCAGGTACTTGGCGTAGACGGTGGATCCGAACGTGGTGCGCACGCCGGCGGTCGCGGTGAGGTCTTTGATCGCGGTCGGCACACCGAAAAGCGGCGGTAGTGCGGCCGGATCGGTCCGGGTCACCAGCGCATCGGCGGCTCGGGCTGCGTCCATCGCCCGATCAGCGGTGACCGTGACGAATGCGCCCAGCTGGTCGTCTCTGTCCTGCACGCGCCGCAGGTAGTGCTCGACGAGCTCGCTGGGCCTCACCTCGCGCCGGCGCACCGCGGCGGCCTGCTCCAGGGCGGTCAACTCGTGCAGGTCTGCCACGGGCCCCACCCTACGGGCGCGGTGGGGGTTGGTAGCGGTTACCGGCAGCTTCGGCCGGGGTTGGTAGCTCTTGAAGAGCCCACGACTTAGGCGACCTCGTCGAGGTAGGGCAACCACAGCGGGTCGGCATCGGGCACCGTGGCCAGCAGCCGCCAGTGCTGCCCGCGCGGCGC
>Ga0134128_10001756_pt1 | contig 27427 bp, 30 predicted proteins | sample KB31754_FD_96462 | JGI IMG/M metagenome (GOLD analysis project Ga0134128, IMG submission 96462) | Terrestrial soil microbial communities with excess Nitrogen fertilizer from Kellogg Biological Station, Michigan, USA - KB3-175-4 | ecosystem: Environmental > Terrestrial > Soil > Unclassified ...
CAATGATTCCATTCTCTTTTACGAGCCTGATAATACGCTGTTCCCCGGTTATGCAGATACAATAAACCATTTCTGGGTATATAGATTTGATACGCCATTGGTCTTACCAGCAGGGACATTTTATGCAGGCATTTTTATCCCTGCATACAGTGGAAGTGATAGCTTGTATGTGGGTCTGGACGTGAACCGGATAGGCAATAACCACGTTTTTTACAATGTAGACGGTGTAAATTGGTATAGCTCTCAGGTAAGCGGTGCATTGATGATGCGTCCTCTTTTAGGGCAGGGAATAAGAGGTACTAAAGTAGATGATATTCAGGCAAAGCAGGAAATATGGAGTTTATCGCCAAATCCGGCCAGGGATATTATTCACTTTGATTATAGTACTGGAAAGTTCACGAGTTATAAAATATTAGATGTAGAAGGAAGAGCCATAATGATGGGAGCGCTCGACCAGCAACAAGACATAAATATTTCCAATTTATTGCCGGGTGTGTATATTGCACACTTAATAATTGATGGTGTAGACAGTGCGCCTCAAAAATTCATAAAGCTTTAAATAATTCATAAATGGAGAATATCACAGTAACAGAGTTAAAGGAACGTTTAAATAAAGGAGAAAAACTAACTATAATTGACGTAAGAGAACCGGCAGAGTATGCTGAATTTAATATTGGTGCAAAGCTTATTCCATTGGGAAAGATAATGGGTATGCAAATAGATGAAATTGAAGACATGAAAAATGATGAGCTAATAGTGCATTGCCGTTCGGGAGTAAGAAGTATGCAGGCTTGTCTTGTTCTGGAGCAAGTCGGTTTTAAGAATGTGAAAAATGTGACTGGTGGCATATTAGCCTGGCAGGAACAATTTGGTAATAGTAAAATATAAGTTGAGAATACTTTTTAAATTTTTTGCCTATTGGTAACTTTGGATACATGAGGAGGCGCTTATATGCATGAGATAGAACCATACTATAATTGGCGACATTTATACGCGGCTGAAGAGGATGAAAACTCACCGTTTTATGGCAGAGAATATAGTGAGTTTGAATTTACCAATACAGTTTACAACTATTATATACATCCGCAATGGGATGAGTTTGGGTCCAAAACGCTGTACCTAAAAGTATTGTATGTAGATTACGAATACAGCTATGCCATTATAGAATTGATAGGAGAATGGAATGACGCTGTTGAAAATGACATAATGCAACTGAAAAGGTCTTTAATAGACTACATGATCGCAAAGGGCATTTATAAATTTGTATTAATTGCTGAAAATGTATTGAATTTTCATAGTAGTGATGATGAATATTATGCAGAGTGGTATGACGATATAAAGGATGAAGGTGGATGGATAGTTGCCGTGAATATGCCTGAGCAGACCCAATATGATTTTCAACGTTCTCATTTAGATAGGTATATTAAGCTTATAGAAATAAATAACTGGCGCACCTTTCAGCCAGCGCACTTTTTTCAGTTGGTAGATAATAAAATGCTGAGATTAACGTAAAACAGATTCATTTTCAAAATGCCTGATTTACCCAACCACTGAAGCAATACAACCTCGAGCTAATATTCAAATAAACCGTCGTAAAGATCCGGATCAACCTTATTGATTTGGTTAACCCATATTGTTTGGCCCTCGGTTTGCCATTTCATGCCAGAATTGTCCCAATATTGAGAGGAGGTGACGCTGCAGGTAGAAAGATAGTTTGTTGTGTCATATAAACTTTGTCCAATATAACAACTCAAAAATGATCTCACACTATCATTGAAAGGCTGGCTACCTGTTGGGTCTTCGAACCATATGTAATATCTGTTCCCTTTAAAATAAACCATGCTGGTATCTCCCGATGCAGCACAATACATGGTGTCAAAAAATACACCTGTAGTACCGACGATGGCTTTTATGGTATCATTTACCCACCATGGAATGAAACCTTTATGACCTGTAACAGCAGTAGTAGACGAAGTGGAAGTTACTGCCGGGGATGTTTTTGATGATTTAGAGCAACTGGTAATTGAAAATAATAGTACGATTATGAGATATTTTCTTATCATTAATAAGAGTTTTTAAGGATTTCAGATGGTAAAATTATTATTTATTCCAAGACCATTTGAATATGGTTTTTTACTATTTAATTCTGGGGAATAGTAGCACATCACGGTTTGGAGTTCGCCAGGAGTTAAAAGGTGTGTTTAGAGGCTGGATATGCTTTATTAATAGGAATTGATTGTTAATTATTACTATATAGATATAGAATATCTGCACACTGATAATTGCTATAAAAAATTCATTGTGATTTAGTCGATTGACAACTATCTTTGCGAAGATTTTACAAAAAAGTTACACTTTTAATATCGCCGGATCGTATGAACTGGAAGAATTATTTCTCTACCTCAATCGGTAAAAAATTACAAATGTCTTTTACCGGTATTTTTCTTATTTTATTTCTTGTGGTGCATTGTTACGTAAATGCTCAGATATTCTGGAATGATGGTGGTGTGAAATTTAATGAGGCAGCTCATTTTATGGGTACCAATTTTGTTATCAGAACAATAGAAATAGGGTTGTTTGCATTCCTTATAATACATATAGTACAAGGCCTTTTATTATGGAAAAGGAATACTGCACGCCGCTCTACAGGATATGCTGTGAAGCCTAAGGGAAAAAACAAGACCAGCCCATGGTACAGACGCTCTATGGGTATACTTGGTTCGTTGGTTTTACTTTTCCTTATTGTGCATCTTTCTAAATTTTGGGGGCCTAACCGTTACGCACAGACTTTTGGCAGCGGAGAACTTGACCTGTATGCAAGAATGAAAGACGAATTCAGTGTATTGTGGATCGTGATCTTTTATGTTCTAGGTTGTTTTGCACTTGCATGGCACCTTGTACATGGCTTCTACAGCTCTTTCCAGACATTAGGGCTTACTACACATAGATATAAAAAGATAATCAACTATATAGGAGTGGCTTTTTCCATTATCGTGCCGTTAATTTTCGCATTAATGCCGGTATCATTCTATTTCGGTTGGCTTAGTTAAATTATTTTAATAAAAATTTCGATCTCCTAATATGACACTCAATTCAAAAACACCGGCCGGTCCGCTTGAGTCGAAATGGAAAACATATAAATCAACATGCAAGCTGGTTAACCCTGCTAACAAGCGCAAGCTTGAGATAGTAGTAGTGGGTACAGGTCTTGCAGGTGCGTCTGCTGCTGCCTCTCTCGGTGAAATGGGATATAAAGTAAAAGCATTCTGTTTTCAGGATAGTCCACGCCGCGCGCACTCCATTGCTGCGCAAGGTGGTATTAATGCTGCAAAAAACTATCAAAATGACGGGGACAGTGTTTACCGTCTTTTTTATGATACGATAAAAGGCGGAGACTACCGCTCAAGGGAAGGGAATGTATATCGCCTGGCGGAAGTGAGCGCAAACATTATTGACCAATGCGTTGCCCAGGGAGTTCCCTTTGCACGCGAATATGGTGGATTGCTTAGCAACCGTTCATTTGGTGGCGTGCAGGTGCAACGTACTTTTTACGCAGCAGGACAAACAGGACAACAACTATTAATAGGCGCATACCAGGCTCTGGAACGCCAGATAGCATTAGGTAATGTGGAAATGCACTCTCGTCATGAAATGCAGGAATTGGTAGTGATAGATGGTAAGGCAAGAGGCATAATAGCCAAAAATCTTATTACCGGTGAACTGGAACGTTATTTCGGACATGCAGTAGTGCTTTGCAGTGGTGGATATGGTAACGTATTCTACCTTTCTACAAATGCTATGGGAAGTAATACAACTGCTATTTGGAAAGCAACTAAAAAGGGGGCATACTTTGCAAACCCATGCTTTACCCAAATTCATCCGACTTGTATCCCCGTTAGCGGCGACCATCAATCGAAGCTGACATTAATGTCCGAATCATTGCGTAACGATGGGCGTATATGGGTGCCTAAAAAACAAGGCGATACCCGCAAGCCCAACGAAATACCACAGGAAGAAAGAGATTATTACCTCGAAAGAAGATATCCTGCTTACGGGAACCTAGTTCCTCGTGATGTGGCTAGTCGTGCCGCTAAAGAACGTTGTGATGCAGGCTACGGAGTAGGTGCCAGCAAACAAGCAGTGTACCTTGATTTCGCCTCTGCAATTGACCGTTATGGACATGTAGAAGCACATAAACAAGGCATGACCAATGCTGATGCAGCAACTATACGCAGGTTAGGAATGGAAGTAGTAAAAGAAAAGTATGGTAACCTGTTTGAAATGTATGAAAAAATAACGGGCGAAAATCCTTATGAAGTACCAATGCGTATCTATCCTGCAATACACTATACAATGGGTGGCTTGTGGGTAGATTATGACTTGATGACTACTGTATCAGGACTGTTTTGTTTAGGTGAAGCGAATTACAGCGACCATGGTGCTAATCGCCTTGGCGCTTCTGCACTAATGCAAGGCCTTGCTGATGGATACTTTGTGATACCCTATACAATAGGCAATTTCATGGCTGATGAAATTCGTACCAATGTAATCCCAACAGACCATCCTGCATTTGCAGAAGCTGAAAAGAGTGTGCGTGATAGAACAGAACAATTGATGAATATCAAGGGTACTGAAAGTGTAGAAAGCTTCCATAAACGCCTCGGTAAAATAATGTGGGACAAATGTGGCATGGCGCGTAATGCTCAAGGACTGAAGGAAGCTATAGAAGAAATAAAAGCATTACGTAAAGAATTCTGGAGCAATGTGCGTATCCCCGGCGATATTAAAGAGTTTAATCCCGAATTGGATAAGGCAGGCCGTGTAGCAGATTTCCTTGAATTGGGAGAGTTGATATGCGTGGATGCACTCGACCGAAATGAAAGCTGCGGAGGCCATTTTCGTGAAGAATACCAGACACCGGATGGAGAAGCGTTGAGACAGGACGATCAATACATGTTTGTATCGGCATGGGAGTATAAGGGAGATAGTAATTACGAATTACACAAAGAGCCGTTGGACTACGAAGTAGTTCACCCAACACAAAGAAGTTATAAGTAATTTGACTATTCGGCAATTAGACAATGTGCCAATTTGATGATTAGATAATTGGATAATGAGTTAATTAAATGGAGAAAACTGAAAATGTTATTTTAAAAAAGACAATTGAGTTTTCTCTGGAAATTATAAAGTATGTGGAATTGCTGGAGGAAAAGAGAAAATTTGTGATTGCAAATCAATTGCTAAAATGTGGTACTTCTATTGGAGCAAACGTTCACGAAGCGCAAAATGCAGAAAGCAAAAATGATTTCATTCATAAATTTAAGATAGCGGCTAAAGAATTAGAGGAAACAAATATTGGTTAGTTCTTTGTGATAATGCGGATAATTATCCTGATTGTAGTTATTTAAAGGGATTATTATTCGAAATTGAAAAAATAATAACTAAGATAATTTCAACGAGCAAGAATACAATTGGCTAATTGTCGAATTGTCAAATTGCCAAATTTTTAGACTATGGAGCATTACCATATGAATTTGACGCTGAAAGTATGGCGTCAGAAAAACAATAAGGAAAAAGGACGTTTTGAAACATTTCACGTTAAAGATATTTCTTCTGAAATGTCTTTCCTGGAAATGTTCGATGTATTGAATGAACAATTAGTAGCTGAGGGAAAAGATACTATAGCTTTCGACCACGATTGTCGTGAAGGTATATGCGGTATGTGCAGCATGTACATCAACGGCAGGGCTCATGGTCCATGGCACGAAACCACGACATGCCAGCTCCACATGCGTGAATATAAAGATGGCGATACTATTGTTGTGGAACCCTGGAGGGCTAATTCATTTCCTGTAGTAAAAGATCTGGTTGTCGATCGTTCAGCATTTGACCGTATTATACAGGCAGGTGGTTATGTTTCTGTGAATACAGGTAATGCAGTAGATGCAAATTCTATCCCTATAGAAAAACAAAAAGCCGATGAATCTTTTGCTGCCGCAACTTGTATTGGCTGCGGGGCTTGTGTAGCCGCTTGCCCTAATACTTCTGCAATGCTTTTTGTGTCTGCTAAAGTATCGCACCTTGCATTATTGCCACAAGGTGACCCGGAACGCAAGATGCGCGCCGTAAATATGATAGAGCAAATGGATAAAGAAGGCTTTGGTAGCTGTACCAATATAGGCGCTTGCGAAGCTGAGTGTCCTAAAGGCATTTCCCTGGAAAATATTGCACGTTTGAATCGTGAATATGTTGGAGCTGTATTTGCGGGGGATGCTGCAAATAATGGCTAATAAATGAAGATAAATAAATTTAATAATAAGGCTATCTACAAAAAGATGGCCTTTTTCTTATCTTAATGTTATGATCAGAAAAATTTGCCTGTTCTTTATTTGCTTGTTTGCCTATACTTTTTCAATTGCGCAAACCGATACCGCTTACCATTTGCGGGTAAGCCTGCTTACTTGTGGAGTGGGCGACGATCTATATGCTTCTTTTGGGCATACAGGCGTACGCGTGATAGATAGCAGCAAGCATACCGATATAGTATATAATTACGGCACATTCGATTTTGGAGATCCAAATTTCTATATAAAATTCACAAGAGGTAAGCTGCTGTATTTTATATCTTCTGATGACTTTAATTCCTTTATGCAGGAGTATATAATAGAAAAAAGAAGTGTGCAGGAACAAGTGTTTTTATTCCCCGCTGTTGAAAAACATGAGATAGATTCTTTTCTGAGGTGGAACATGTTGCCACAGAACATGTATTACAAATATGATTTTCTTTTTGATAATTGTGCTACACGCATAAGGGATATATTTCCTAATGTTTTAAAAGACGGTTTTCAGTTCGGCTTTACAATGCCGGATGGAAAGGAAATGACTTTCAGACAAATTATCAACCAATATCTATATCGCAAGCAATGGGAAAGCTTTGGGATTAATTTATTGCTTGGAAGCAGGATAGACAAAATAATGACTAACAGGGAAACAATGTTTCTTCCTGATTTCTTAAGAAACGGGTTAGCTAATGGTACGGTAAATGGCAGACCAATATCATCTGAACCTGATCTGATTTTGCCAGGCAGCCCAATGCCACCTGCGGGATTGAACGGTCCATTAATTCTAAATATTATCCTTGCATTACTGGTTATAATTGGTGTATGTTTTAAGCCATTAAGAGTTTTAGGAAAGATAATGAGCAGCCTGCTTTTACTGGTTACAGGATTGTTAGGATTTTTTATGCTATTTATGTGGTTTGGCACTGATCATCAGGCTTGCCAGGATAATTTAAATATCCTGTGGGCATTACCAACCAATGTAATTCTGGCTTTTAATATGAAAAACAAAAGCAGGTATGCGATAATTGCAATAATATTAGTGCTGGTATCATTATTGCTGCACCTGTTAAAAATTCAGGAGCTCCCTTTATTGCAACTGTTTCCTCTACTTATAGCCATGCTATTCATTTACGGCTCTGTCTATAGAAGGGGTAGGTTAAATACAAAGAAATGATCCATATCCATACAGAAGAATTTCCTATTATCTCTTACGGCAAGTGGGGGCATGGTCCTGCAATAATACTATTGCATGGCTTCCCGGAAAATGGAGAGCTATGGAGATATGTATGGCCGGCATTATCTCAAAATTTTATGGTATTGGTACCTGATCTTCCCGGAACCGGAGAGAGCACTTTTAAGGGGACCTCGATAAGTATAGAGCAGCTTGCAGGCTGTATAAATAGTATATTGGAAAAGGAAGGTTTGGATAATGCTTTGATAGCCGGGCATTCTATGGGAGGGTATATAGCCCTTGCAATGGCAGAGCTTTATCCTGAAAAGGTGAGGGCTATTTCGTTTGTTCATTCTACCGCTTTTGCAGACAGTGATGAAAAAAAATTAACAAGAAGAAAATCTATAGAATTAATACGAAAAGGGGGAAAAGAACCGTTTATAAACCAAATGGCCCCCAACTTATTTTCGTCTATTTATAGGGACAAATTTCCTGAAATGATCCGGAAAGAAATAGAACGAGGTGTAGCGCAGAAGGAAGAAACCATGATAGCATTTTATGAGGCGATGGCTAACAGGCCGGAAAGAACAAAAGTGCTGAAAAATAGTCTGTTCCCGATGCAATGGATAATAGGAAAAGACGATAATATAATACCTTTCAAGATACAATTGCAACAATGTTACTTAAGTAATATTAATTTTGTATCACTATATGATAGTTGCGGTCATATGAGCATGCTTGAAAAACCAGAACCCTTAGCGAATGATCTGGAGCAATTTGCCATGTACTGTTATTACAATTAATGTAAAAACAAAATGCCAAAATGGTTTGTTGGTTGGTTTTTCTTTTTATTGCTGGGTTTCGCTATTCCGGCAGGAGCTTCCCATATAGTTGGTGGTGAAGTAACCTACAAATGTCTCGAAGATAATAACTACCAGATTACCATTTCCATTTATGAAGATTGCCTTACAGGATTGCCAGATGCTATTGCACAGGATGTGCCTGCCTATATAAGTATTTTCGATGGTAACAATAACCCGGTACCACTACCAATCTCTTTTATGAGCAATGGCAAGACTGTTTATTATGATTCTATCGGTTTGTATTCACGAATAAGCGTGCCCACTAATTTTAGCAATGCATGCATAGATAATCCGCCAAATACCTGCCTTAAAAAAGCAACGTTCGTTAAAACTTATTACTTGCCGCCGAATGCTACAGGGTATACTATAGTGTATCAAAGGTGTTGCAGAAATGCTAGTATAATCAATATTTTTGATCCATCGGCTGTAGGCGCAACGTACTATTGTACTATACCACCTTCGGAGGTTGCAAGCTGTAATAATAGTGCTGTTTTTAAGAATTATCCGCCACAAATTATTTGCATTAATAATCCTCTTTATTATGACCATTCTGCCACTGATGCAGATGGGGATTCCCTAAGCTACGACTTTTGCCAGGATTATACGGGAGGATCAGATACTAATGCTAAACCTATACCAGGACCGCCGCCATTTCAGAAAGTAAATTATGTGCCACCCTTTAGCTTCACTAACCCCATGGCCGGGTATCCGCAGATACAAATTGATCCTAAAACAGGAATTATTTCCGGTACACCTAATTTGCTCGGGAGATATGTTGTAACTGTATGCTGTCATGAATGGAGAAATGGGGTGATGATCAATACCATCTTTCGGGAATTTCAGTTTGTTGTAACGGATTGCTCAAAGGCTGTGGTCGCCGATATCCCGCAGTTGTCTGCGGAGTATAATACCTACGAAGTAGATTGCAAAGGATTCACAGTCACATTTTTAAATCATAGCAAAGGAGGATTCTCTTATTATTGGAATTTTGGTGATACAACTAACATTGCTGACTCTTCCAGCTTATTTGAACCTACCTATACTTATCCCGATACAGGAGTTTATCCTGTAAGGCTGATAGTGAATAAAAACAGCACCTGTACAGATAGTATTACCAGGTTAGTAAAGCTTTATCCATATTTCAATGCCAATTATAAAGATACCGGCCTGCAATGTCCTAACACACCAATTAATTTCACAGATATCTCAACATCTACATATAAGCCTGCCGATATATGGCAGTGGAGCTTTGGAGATGGTACTACATCAACTATAGAAAATCCTACTCATATATATAAGCAAGGGGGCACTTATAATATAATATTTAACTCGCAAAGTGAGAAAGGGTGTACTGATACTGTATTCAGGCAGATGGTTGTTGAAGACTTTCAGCCCTTTGCAGGCAACGATACAATAATAGTAAAGGGACAAAGCATTTATTTTAATGCAGTAGGGGGTACACAATTTACATGGAGCCCCGCTACAAACCTTAATGACTCGAGTATCGGCGACCCAATAGGATATTATCCTGACACCGGTCATTTTGATTATAATGTACACATTACAAGTGCTTTTGGCTGCATGACCAACGATTCAATAAGAGTGTTTGTGGTAGGACAAGGAGCCTATTTTGTGCCAACAGCATTCACGCCTAACGGAGACGGTAAGAATGATATATTCAGTCCGATAGCTATAGGATATAAAAAACTGAATTCCTTCAATGTATATAACAGGTGGGGACAAGAAGTTTATCATACAGATCAGATAGGCCAGGGATGGGATGGTACATACAATGGGGTGAAGGAAGAAATGGGAGTTTATTTCTGGACATTGGATATAACAGACAGGTATGGTAATGATCAGAAAGCAAAAGGGAATGTAACTTTAATACGATAAAATATTAATAATGAATTTAAAAAATTGGGTGCATTTGTGCCCAATTTTTTATTTAAAAACATCAATCGGCCTTGCTGACTATCTTTGCATGGTTTTTTAAGCGACAACTATGAGTAAAACTATATTGGTAACAGGGGCGACCTCAGGATTTGGAAAAGCAATAGCTGAGCTTTTCGCAAAAAATGGATATACAGTTTGCATTACAGGGCGCAGAGCTGAAAGATTGAAAGAATGTAAAGCCGAGCTGGAACAACAATATAATGCGAAGGTTATAACACTTCAGTTTGATGTAAGAAATAGAGAAGAAGTAGAACAGGCAATGAACAAGCTGAAAGAAGAAGTAACGCATATAGACATACTCGTAAATAATGCAGGCCTTGCGGCAGGGTTTTCGTCTATAGATGAAGGAAGCACTGATGATTGGGATACTATGATAGATACTAACGTAAAGGGGCTTCTATATGTAACACGACAAATTGCGCCGATGATGAGGCAACAGGCGTCAGGGCATATAATAAATATTGGTTCTACTGCCGGGAAGCTGGTATATAAAAATGGTAATGTGTATTGTGGGACAAAGTTTGCAGTAGATGCTTTAACCCAGGCAATGCGTATAGATCTGTTGCCATACGGAATTCGGGTTACAGCTATTAATCCGGGTATGGCAGAAACTGAGTTTTCTTTAGTGCGCTTTAAGGGAGATGAACAAAGAGCGAAAAGTGTATATGAAGGATTTAATCCATTAAAAGCTGAAGACATTGCCAATATAGCATGGTTTTGCGCGACGTTGCCACCGCATGTATGCATCAATGATCTGACTGTGACTTGCCTGACACAAGCCAACAGTTATTATTCGATAAAGGAAGCTGATCGTGCGCAGCCAACTAAATAATGATTTATTACTTTAATTGATTCAAATGTATTCTTCCACAACGCAGATACGTGTTCGATACGGAGAGACTGACCAGATGGGCTACTTATATTACGGATATTATGCGCTTTATTATGAAGTGGGACGCGCAGAAGCAATAAGGCAGTTGGGTTATACCTATAAAGAGCTTGAAGAGATGGGCATAATGATGCCGGTGGTAGAACTGAACGCAAAATATTTCAGGCCTGCATTGTATGACGATCTGATAACAGTAAGAACGATTTTGAAAGAGCTGCCAACCGGTTCGAAGATCACCTTCCATTCTGAATTATATAATGAACAGGATCAACTGCTAAATGTTGGCGTTATCACACTTGTATTTTATGACCCCAAGGAAAAGGTGAAAGTGAATATGCCTGACGAAATGCGATCAAGATTAAAACCGTTTTTTAGAAAAGAGACTTATGAGTAATATACAGGCTTCAATAATTACGATAGGAGATGAGTTACTGATCGGGCAGACAATAGATACCAATTCGGCATGGATAGCTCAACGATTGAATGATCTGGGAATAGACGTAATAAGAAGAGTAGCTGTAGGGGATGAAAAAAGCGCTATATGGAACGCATTGGATGAAGAGCTATCAAAAGTATCGTTAGTATTGATAACGGGAGGGCTTGGCCCAACTTCTGATGATATAACAAAGCCATTGCTGTGCGAATACTTTGGAGCAAAGATGAAAGTGGATGAAAAGGTGTTGCAGCATTTGAAAGAAATATTTACCAAAAGAAATCGCCCTTTCCTTGAGAGAAATCTGAAACAGGCAGAGGTTCCCGATAATTGCACAGTGCTATTCAACAAAATGGGAACGGCGCCGGGCATGTGGTTTGAAAAGGATGAAAAAGTGGTCATATCCATGCCGGGTGTGCCATTTGAAATGATGGGAATAATGGAGGATGGAGTGATAGATCGCCTGCAACAACGCTTTACAAGTGATGCTTTATTACACAGATCTATTGTGACAGCCGGAGAAGGGGAGAGCTATATAGCAGATAAAATAGAAGACCTTGAAAATGCATTGCCTCCGCATATTAAACTTGCTTATTTGCCAGGTTATGGTTCTGTCAAGCTTCGCCTTACCGGAAGAGGAAATGATAAATTGAGGCTGGCCAATGAATTGCAATTAAGACAGGAAGAAATTGCAAACAGGCTTGAGAATATAGTAGTAGCTCTTGACGATTTACCATTAGAGTACATTCTTGGTAAATGTTTTATCGAAAGAGGTTTGACATTAGGATTAGCTGAGAGTTGCACTGGAGGATATATTGCACATTATATAACACAGGTGATGGGCTCTGCAGGATATTTTAATGGAAGTATCGTATGTTACCAGGAAAGTGTGAAAGAAGATGTGCTGGGAGTTAAAAGAGAAACATTGGAAAAATATGGTGTAGTAAGTGAGGAAACAGCTGTAGAGATGGTATTGGGAGCAAGAGAAGTTTTGAAGTCGGATTATAGCTTTGCGGTAACAGGCCTTTTAAGTGCAGGTGGAGAAAGTGACAGGGTGCCTGTAGGTACTGTATGGATGGCTGTGGCAGACAAAAATAATGTGAAAACAAAAAGACATCAGTTTCACTATGACCGCCAGCGTAATAAAGAACTGGCTACACAGATGGGGATGCTGATGATATGGAAAATGCTGAACAACAAATTATGAGCTTGATATTCTTCATAGGGATGCCGGGATCTGGCAAGTCGCACTGGGCTAAAAAGGTGGCAGCGCATTACCAACTGTCTTCGATAGACCTGGATGAATATTTGCAGCAGCATGAGCGGATGAACATAGGAGATATTTTTATCAAGCAAGGTGAAGAGGAATTCAGGAGAAAAGAAAATAAGGCATTGATAAGCATTGTTGAAAATAACCGCCATAATGATGCTATAATATCGTGCGGTGGGGGCACACCTTATTTCTCCAATAATATGGATATTTTAAAAAGGTCGGGGCATACTGTGTATTTAAAAGGAAATGTTAATACACTTTTACACAGATTACAGAATGAAATTTATCATCGGCCGTTGTTGCAAAAACAGCAGGATTTGCCAAAGTATCTTGAAGAACAACTTAGCTTGCGCAGGCATGTGTATGAGCAGGCAGATTATATTTTACAAATAGAAGACATTTCACTTACTAATTTTGACAAAATTATTTCCTCATGTATAAGCCGGCAATGAGCTGGGGCGCGCTACTTGCAGCCATAGCAGTAATATTAGGCGCTTTTGGCGCGCATAGCTTGAAAGAAGTGTTAGCTCCTAATCAATTAGAGGTGTTTGAGACAGGTGTTAAATACCAGTTTTATCACAGTTTTGCATTGCTGATAGTGGGTATTGCTTTTTCTGCATATCCCTTTGGTAATTTAAAATTGGCAACAACCTTCTTTATACTTGGTGTCGTATTTTTTAGCGGATCATTATACCTTTTCCCTATTTTAGAGGCGAAGAATGTGGCTATTCCGACAATAGCAAGACTAATAACGCCATTAGGTGGGTTGTTTTTTATTATCGGGTGGGTAGCGTTTTTTTTGGGGATAATAAAGAAACACTAAATAAAGTCCAAAACAGATTATAAATGATTGCCATTATTGGTAATCATTTTTATTTTTATCTGTAATAACTATCCTTTGCGTCCATTTCACTATATAAGCATTATTACATTCATATTGTCTTTTGCGCTCATTATTATCCATATTGAGTGGCAGGTTTCATTATGGTGGCTTATTGTTCTGCTAATATTATACGTGCTTTCATTGGTTTTAGGGTCTATTTATATTAACTGGAATTTTTACCTCATTTCACGGAATAAAGGCACTGATAAAAAGTTGATTGCCTTAACTTTTGATGATGGACCGGCAAAAGAGACTTCTGCTATTCTGGATATTTTAAAAGAGCATGGTGTTAGTGCGACCTTCTTCAATATTGGGAAAAATGTAGTTGCGAATGAAGGGTTAGTAAAGAGGATGGATGAGGAGGGGCATTTGATAGGGAACCATAGCTATTATCATGGAATAAATTTTGATTGGAAGAGTACCGGGAATATGGTTCTGGAGTTAAAAGAAACTAATAACGCCATTGAAGCCATTATTAATAAAACTCCCAAATTATTCAGACCACCTTATGGAGTTACCAATCCTAACCTGGCAGGGGCAGTAAAACAGATGGATATGACTTCGGTGGCTTGGAGTATTCGTTCTTTTGATACTACTGCGAAGGATACCAAGCTGTTACTGGACCGTATATTGAATAAAATCAGGGGAGGTGACATTATATTATTACATGATACAATTACTATTACAAGAGAAATTTTACCACAACTGATCAGTGAGACTACCAAAAAGGGATTTACCTTTGTGCGAATTGACCAGTTGCTCGACATTCAGCCTTATGAATAAATTTTTTCTGACGTTATTGCTTTCAATATCCAGCTTTGTTTTATATGCACAACCTAAAGGGTATCAACCTGTAAATAACCTAAGTGCCTTTCAGCAATCTTTGACAAAATCGAATGCAGCAGTACAAACCATTATGAGCGATTTTGTACAAACTAAAAATCTTTCTCTGCTTGCCGATAAAATAAAGTCGAAAGGGAAGTTTTATTTTAAGAAGGAAAACAAAGTACGCATAGAGTACACTACCCCTTATACTTATCTTTTAGTAATGAATGGCGGACAACTAATGGTAAAGGATGAAGAGAAAACAAGTAAAATAAACACAAGAAGCAGTAAGACAATGCAATCTGTAAATCGTATTATTATAGATTGCATGCAAGGCACGGTTTTTCATAACACTGACTTTAAGGTAGCTGCTTATGAGAATAGCCAAAGTTATTTACTATCGCTTGAGCCGGCTACTGATGCTATGAGGAAAATGTTTAAGAAAATAGATGTGTATATGAATAAGAAGGATTTTGACGTACATAAGCTGACTATGACCGAGCAGGGAGGAGATTTTACTGATATGGATTTTATAAATACTCAACACAATGTAGCGCTGAATGAGAACTTATTTAAAATTAAGTAGCCTCTTATTGTTATTGTTTGCTGCTTGCGCCAGTCCATATAAGCATTTGCATTTTCACGAAGATAAATCGCAAACGGCGCTGCAATACAAACCTGTTTATGAAAAGCAGGTATACCGCTGTGTGGTAGATGGGAAAATATTATTCAAAAAATTTCATTTAAGCGGCATATTATTTTTCAAGACAATGGAGGATAAAAGCACAAGGGTGATCTTTCAGAATGAGATGGGATTTACTTATTTTGATTTTAAATGGAACGGCCAGGATTCATTCAAAGTAATACAGATAATAGATCAAATGAACAAACCTGCATTAGTAAAAACTCTCGAAAAAGATCTGAGTATTTTTCTTTTGAAGGATTTGAATAAGCCGACAGAAAAAATTGCTGTAAATGATGGCGATACCTTTTATCGTTTTACATTGAGTAAAGGGTATGTTTATTACATTGCTCATTCAGGAAAGCTTGAGACCATAGATAATACAGGAAAAGGCGGGAAAGTAACTACTATAACTCTCACAGGGAAAGATACTCCCAAAGGATTGCCCGATTCAGCATTGTTTACGCATCACAAAGCACATTTTACTATTCAAATAAAAAAAATTCAGTCACATGTTGATGAATAATTTTTATACCATAAAGGATGAACAACGGGGAGAAAATAGTTTTTCATGTAAAGTATCTTTTGATGCATCGCATGATATATTTAAAGGCCATTTTCCGGATCAGCCGGTGGTTCCGGGTGTTTGTATGATGGAGATAGTAAAAGAATTGTTGCAAAAACAAATAGGAAAGAAACTATGGCTTCGCAATGCCGGCAATGTGAAATTTCTGCAATTGATCACGCCGGATGTGGAGCCGGTAATAAATATTAGCTGGAACGAGGGCGATAACGGATATAATGTGAATGCTTTTTTTAATAATAATGCTGTGGTACTATTTAAGCTGACCGGGCATTATGAATTGAATTAAACAGGCAGTTGCCAGTCTCTGTTCAGCTTTAAGACTTTTTCAATAACATCTCTTACGCACCCTTTTCCTCCATTATAAGGGGATATGTATTTTACAATTTGTTTTATTTCCGGTACTGCATCATTAGGACAACAAGGCAAACCGCAAATCTGCATAGCGGAAAGATCGGGAATATCATCTCCCATATACAGTACGCTGGCGTAAGGTATGCCGGATGTGGCTACCAACTCATGCAATGTATCTTTTTTACTTTCTATACTCGTATGCACGTCAATGAGGTCTAATCTGTTAAGGCTATTTTTTATTGCTTCAGAAGCTTCCCCTGAAATGATCCAGACCCTGTATCCCTTTTTTATGGCTAATTGCATGGCATAGCCATCTTTGATACTCATATTGCGCAACATTTGACCCTCTTCTGTTACAAGTAGAGAGCCATCGGTCAGTACACCATCAATATCGAATACAAATGTGCGTATGGGAGCAAATAATTCCAGTGGATTCATCTAGTTCTGATTATCGCGCCATTCATAAACCCAATTGGATTGTATCATTTCCAGATGTCCTTCGTTACATTCTTCGCGCTTTCCTGCAAAATTGGGTATTTGCAGCACCCATTCCATAAGATCTGTAAAACGTACACGGTATATCTGACCTTCGCTAAATTCATCTCCAAAGCGCTCATATAGCTTCATAGCTATATCTTCATAATCATTCCATTTTATCGGTGGTTCGTAATGAGCCATATTATTACTTTCGTTTTTACTTTTTAAGTGTAGTTTACTCTCCGTGTATTTGCGACTGGTCGGGAATAGTTACTTCTATAATACCATCTCCATCCTCTAAAATACATTGGCAACCCAGACGAGAATTAAGTTTAGGATTGCGTGCCCTGTCTATAAAATCCTCTTCTTTATCAGATATTTCCGGTACATATTCTTCTCCTTTTTCAAGGTATAGATGGCAAGTGCTGCAGGCGCATACCATGCCGCAATTATGATGTAATTCTATATTATTTTCAAGAGCTACTTCCAGGATGCTCTGGTCGGGTGATACATTTTCTATTGTTACGGGCTCAATTCCTTTTTCTTCAAACTTAAATTTTATCGTATACATGCAGATGTCCGCTGTTTTGCGGCAAAGTTAACGGTTCAGAATCTTTTCTTTAGGAATATCCTTATACATACTTTCTATTGATACAGATATATCCTTGTAGATGTGCTGCCATAGAGGATGAGACTGCAATAGCAGATTGTGCTTATGCAGCGTAATATAGTCGCCACGACGTGCCGGGCCGGTTTGCAGATTATGTGGCGAGCTTCGTTTCATCAGCTCAAAAGTCTGTTCTATAATGGGCTGTACGGTAGAAAATGGTAGACTATGATCGATACAGATCTCTTCACATATCGCCATCAGGTGATTGATGAAGTTGTTGCCGATCACCGCAGCAAGATGCAGCCAGTTGCGCAGATCGCTTTTTGCTTCGAATAAAATATCCGTAACTCCATGCCCGACAGACTGGATATATTTACTGGCCTTGTTTGTATTAGCTTCCCATGCACATGGTATATCCCTGTGATTTGGCAAATTATTTTTCATTATGGAGTATATGGGCCATAACACTGCACAATCTCTTGCTGAGCCCGCAATAACACTTATATCTACTGCACCTGCCGTATGAACCAGTACTGTGTTGCTGAATGATATATTTTTTGCTATTGTATCTATTGCATTATCCGCTACTGCCAAAAAACACAGGTCAGGATTGTCTTTTATGTCGTTAATTCTTTCATAAACCGTGCTATTTACCGACGACGCAAGCTCCTCAGCTGCATCTTTGTTGCGGCCATAGATCCCATCGCATTGGTGTCCTGCAGCAGTAAGGCGTTTTGCCAGAAAAAAGGCCATGTTGCCGGTGCCAATAATGCAATAATTCATGACTTAGTTTTAAGGTGGCTTACGTAATAATTTTCCATCATTGAGTGAACTTTTTCTTTAAGCGACGCAGTATCACTCAAAGTTAACCCTTCTGTAGATACAGGTTCAAGAAAATCAAAATATATTGGCATTGGCCATGCCCATAACTTTTTGTTGTATGGTAATATTTTCCCGGTATTAAATATTACTGCCGGGGCAATGGGTTTCTGGGCCTTGATAGCAACCACAAATGCTCCGTCGAAAAACGGTTGAATTGGTTTGTCTGTTTTGTTGCGTGTGCCTTCAGGGTAAAGACATAAATGTAGCCCCATATCCAGCATTTGCTGCATTTTGGTAAAACTGTCGCGGCGGCTTCCCTCCTTTTTTCTATCTAAAAGTATAGACCCTGTTTTATAAATCATCCCAAATATTGGAACTTTTGCTATTTCTACCTTGGCAAGTGTTTTAGTTGGGCCTGGTATCCAGGGAGAGGAAACCGGAATATCTACAAACGAATTATGATTGATGACAACCACATAGTTCTGTCCCTTTTTAAGATTCTTTTTGCCTCTTCTTATCACAGGACACAACGCCAGCGGCATAAATACTCCCATCCACACTCTGAATATTGCATGCAACGCTTTCGACTTTTGTGGGTCAGGCAGGAATGATATGATCCAGATGGGTATGAAAACAACAAGCATTGTTGCTACAAACAACAAAATGCCGTAAAAGAAATATATATGACCGAGAATATTTTTTAGCTGTTTCATTCTCCTAATGACCAGTCGATTGGTTTAATTCCATGTTGCTGTAGCCAGTTATTGGCTTTGCTGAAATGATGACATCCAAAGAAACCATTATGTGCCGATAACGGGGATGGGTGAGCGGCTTTTAGCACTAAGTGCTTTGTTTTATCTATAATAGCTTCTTTGCTTTGTGCGAACCTGCCCCAAAGCATAAATACCACATGCTCCTTATCGGCAGATATAACTTTAATAACATCGTCTGTAAAATAGTGCCACCCTATTTCGCTGTGCGACATGGGTTTGTGTGCTTCTACCGTAAGGGAAGCATTAAGTAATAATACACCCTCTTTTGCCCATTTCTCCAAGTTGCCATTATGGGAAATAGGGATATCCAGATCGGCGTGTATCTCCTTAAATATATTAATCAGCGATGGAGGAGGGGGAACATTTTCCGGTACCGAAAATGAAAGACCATGTGCCTGGCCAACATTGTGATATGGGTCTTGCCCCAATATCACCACCTTTACATTATTAAAGTGGGTACATTCAAATGCATTGAAAATTAATTTGCCCGGGGGATAAATTGTTTTTCCTGCCTTCCTTTCGTCTTTTAAAAATGTGACTATTTTTTCAAAATATGGTTTCTCAAATTCTTCTTTCAGTTCTTTTTTCCAGCTCGATTCTATATTTACTTCCATAGCCCAATAAAGATAAATATCAATTATTATTTTTTATTAGTGCCGGCTTTTGACTTATCAACATCTGCTGCAGGAGCGTTTTTATTAGGTTGCTGCATAATGGAGAAACTACCGCACATGGATTTGTTCTTCCATTTTTGTGAGAGCACTATCAGGTACATATCAGTTTTATCCGGTATAAACGAATAAATAATATATCCTGGTTGTTCTCCTTTTTTAAGGGCTTTCTGCGCTATTTTTTTATCGTCTCCGTCATACAGTTCCATTATAGTTTTGGATGATTCGAGGCTGCCTACAAATATGAATTGATATAGGGTGCCTTTATCCAATTGCACGGCTATAGGAAAAGGAGTTTCGGACCTCATAGTGACCATTGCATCTTTGTAAATCTCCATTCCCTGATTTTTAAAAGCCTGCATTAGTCCATGTGCCTGTACTATTATGGTTTTATCCATGCAGCCTATATTAGCCTGTGGTTGCTGTTGCTGGGCAAATGCTGCACTTGAGAATAAAAAAGTGCTTAATGAGATCAAGACAAAAAGCTTCTTCATCAGGAGTAGTTTTTGGAAAAACGAAGGTAAAGGGAAATAAATTTTTTTATTGTAACTAATTTATTACCGGATATCCACATCCAATAGTTTCTGGCCATTAAGATATCCTTCCAGTTTATCATATACACTTAATGAGCCAACACCGGCAGGCGTACCTGTAAATACTATATCGCCAATATTTAATGTGAAATACCTGGAAGCATGCTCCAATATCTGGTTTATATTAAACAGCATATCTTTTGTATTACCTTCCTGTACTATATTGTCGTTTACCTTTAGCTGGAAATTGAGATTATTCAGATCCAGGTCGGGTGTTATGTCAATAAATTTACCTACAGCAGCAGAGGCATCAAATGCTTTTGCTATTTCCCATGGGAGGCCCTTTTGCATTTGTTTTTTTTGCACATCTCTTGCTGTAAAGTCGATGCCTACTGATACATGGTTATAATATTTTCTTGCAAAACGCTCGTGTATATATTTTCCGTTTTTATTTATCTTAATTACAACTTCCAATTCGTATTGAAGATCATCTGTAAATTCCGGATAATATAATGGTTTGTCTGGAAGGAGAAGCGCATTTTTGGGCTTCATGAAGAGAACCGGCTCGGATGGGACTTCATTATTAAGTTCTTTCACATGTTCGCTGTAATTTCGTCCGACACAAATAATTTTCATAAGATAAAGCGATTTGAAATGGGTCGTGTAAAAGTAAAATTTCCTGATGAAAAACCACTAATAATTGTGAGAATACCCGTCAGGATAGGTGATATTAATTATGGCGGTCATATAGGAAATGATTCGGTGTTGTCAATTATTCATGAAGCTCGCATGCAGTTGCTCGCAGGGTGGGGGTATGATGAATTGCATGCTGGTGGCAACGCTCTTATCATGGCCGACGTAATTATCGCTTACAGGGGCGAGGCATTTTATGGAGATGTTCTCGATATAGCAATTTATGCTGAAGAGATAACCAATAACTCATTCGACCTTTTGTATCATATTACAACACAACGTGATAGCACAACAAAAGACATCGCTCATGCTAAAACAGGTATGGTATGTTTTGATTATAAATCCCGTAAAATAGCTTCTATGACAGAAGAGTTGAAAACAAGATTGCAAAGCGCGGATTTTTAAAGTTTTTTTATACCTTTGCCATCCAATTTTTTGGCGAGGTAGCTCAGATGGTTAGAGCGCAGGATTCATAACCCTGAGGTGACGGGTTCAACTCCCGTCCTCGCTACCAAAGGAGATTTTTTCCATGTTTTTAAAGGGTTGCTCTAAAGAGCGACCCTTTTCATTTTAACTCCTTTACCAGGGATTCAATCTATTACTCAAAAACGACAACAAACTTGATATGGATTAATGCGAAACGTTAAGTTGCGATTGCGAGGATCTTGCCATGAGACTAGATTAGAAAATGCGAAATGCCAAAACCTGTTAGATAAATGATGTTCGATGGATATAGCGTTATGCACGAATCTGTTATTTAATATTCAACGAAAAATACCACACAGGTTGTTTACAAAGGTTACCAGGCCATGCTATATCCAATCGTAATGGATAGCCTGCTAGGGTAGTTCTCACGCTGAGTCCATAAGCCATAAGCCATTTGTTGTTTTGCGGATTTGTGCTGTTCCATGTTTCTCTTGCATTCCCTGCGTCGGTAAAAATTCCTAATTGCAAATTGTTGATGGATGGCAATGGCGTCTGTATAGGGATTAGCGTTTGGAAGATTGGGAAATAAACATCAGCATTTATCACTGTGTATTGATTGCCGTACAATGAGTTTTGATAATAACCCCTGAACGGTGTTACCAGTGTCTGGAATGCATAGGGTGCTGACTGGCTGAAATGCACATTGCTGTCTACCCTGGGCGTAACATTATTATCTACGCCACCAAGATTGTAAAGCACATATTTATCTCCTGCACTATACCCGGTGTGCAACTGCATAACCAATGTAATGTATTTGTACAGCGGCTGATGGTAAGCCAGGTGAATGCTGCTTCCTATAAGGGCCGATTCCTGTTGTGAGAAACCTTTGAACGCATCCAGTAATGCCTTTGCATAAAAACCTTTAAATAAGTAAGGTAGGGTAGGATGTAGCTTATTTATTTCTGCTGATAGTGTAGTAATAGACCATATACTTTTTATGTCTTCAAAGTCAAGGCTATATTTATCTGTTGCGAGGAATATGGTCCGGTCGTCTCTTACTGCTGTTCGCAGGCCGAGAGATATATCGTAGTTGATGGGGTCATGCAATGATACCTCATAATAATGTGTCTTTATTTTTGCATTTCCGGGATATTGCCTGCCATTCTCATCTACCCAGCCACTGTCGTTGTCCGGTTGAAGGCTTTCCACATCCCTTAAGTAGGTTAGTCCCCAATCTATTTTTCCAGAAGTGTTTAGATAATTGATAAACAAAAGACTTCCTTCTGTAGTTGCTGGTATTCTGTATCCAACGCTGAAGTGATGATTTTCAAAAAGGTCTGTAAATCCTCCTTGTGCCATTCCTCCAATTTCCGGGAATTTAAACTGCCCCTGATAGTTTTGATAGGGCTGATACCTGTTAATGAAATAATCATTATTCACTAATGCACTAAACCAGGCACTTTGCAATTGCAATACATACGGCTCTACTTTTTTACGGTTATATGCCAACGACTGCTCGGTACTATCTTTGCTATGGGCAGCTTTCTTTTTGGCATCTTTCGATGTAAATACTTCATCAAGGATTGTTTGAGAATTGGTTTTTGCCCTGGCTAATATAGAATCTTCTTTTGCCTGTTCTTTTTGCCTTTTCCTGTAATCTTCCAGCCACGTGCTTGTTGTATCGTTTGGTTGTATTTTATTACCCTCCAACCATTGCGCAATTGGCTCTGTAGTTATGGTAATACTGTCCTTAGCTATTGAATCAACAAAAGTAATTTCATTGCTTTTCGTCAGATATTGGTATGGCTGGTAATGAGATAATGGCGTGGATGAAGTTTGTGGAGATGCATTATTGAGCAGAGTAAATCTTTCTGTTCCCGTGCCAGTGTAAGTTGCCAGTATTTGTTCGTTCATTACTAGTTGTGGCTTGCTCCATTTTATATATGAAATTGTATCTGCTTTTATTGGTTGTATTTTTTTATCCCTTATGGTATAGATGCCCTGCCACACAGTATCAGGGTCATATCCTACTCCTATCTTCCATATTTTTGGCTTTAGTTGTTTTGGCCGGTTTGATTCAAAAACAATTATTCCTGTTTTGTCTGTTGTGGGGCTATTGTCGTCATAGCTATCATTTGTAAAAGGCATATAAGTGCCTTTGTTCTCATTGTATTTTACAATATCACTCTGGCCTTTTGTATATGCAGATAGTAAAAATTCTCTGTTTGAAAGTGGGGTAATACTTGTTATTCCATCTACGCCATATAGCTTGTCGGTCTCCAGTAAATTACCATTAGTAGCATATCTTTTTATTGCTATTTTGCCTTTCACAGGCTGTGTTATAAACAGCTCTTTCCCATCAGGATGCCATTGCAGTATAGGATAGATATCGGGACTATGATCGCTTATCCAGGGTGGCAACTGGTATGTATTTATTTTTTGTGTTTTTACACTTATTATATCGTAGATATATACCGTGCGCTGATTATATAGCTGTGACACATAAGCTACATATTGTTTGTCAGGGCTTAGAAGAATATTGGTGATAATGCCTTTTTTGTGAGGCAGCGTTATTGTATTAGCCTGCTTTACTACTTCATTGTCTTTTTCTCTGGAAAACCTTTTTGCATAGAAATTAAAGCATTGCACATATAGGCTGTCAAGTGGTTTTTTAGCTATCAGTCGTATCGCCCTGGCAAGCGATTTCTTTTTCTTTAGCTGAAAAAATAATTGCATTACAGCCTGTTTATAATAATTATCTGCAAGAAAATAACAAAATGCGTGGCCGCTCAACCTGGGCTCATAAGCAATTACCTGCTGCCAGCTTAAAAAATGACTATGTCCGAATGACCGGCGCAGATCATCTTCTGCTGCTATTGTCCAGCCATGGGCAAAGTAGCGAATGGCCCCTTCCTTGAACCAATCAGGTATCTGGCTACCACCTTTTGCCTGGTCTGCAGTATTACCTTCTTTAAATTGTTCCTCCCATATATCCCTTGCAATACCTTCATACAGTTGGTCTTTCAGATCTGCGTAGTCACCTTTGTATGCGAGTACTATCCTGTCTCCTTTATATATGAATGTAGGCAAAGTGAATTGTTGTGTCTCAAAACTGCCGGTATTGGTTTCGTATTGCTCGCTTACCGACGGATATACAATGATATTAGGAGCGTGTTCAGGACTGTTAAGCGTTTCTTTTTTTACTTTTTCCAGTGCATCCGGTATTTGTCTTACCAGGAATGCACCAATGCTGTCTGCTCCTGCAGGAAAATAAACATGAAATTGCTTGGTGTGATAAGCCTTCCAATGAAATTTATGAAATTGAAAACGATTGTAGCGCTGCTGTTGTTCTGTTTGCGCTTTTACAAATGAAGGCGCAGCAAGTATAAGCGAAACAAAACAAAGAAAAAAAAGTAAGTATCTGTGATGTGATTTTATAAGTTGTCTCATTTAAAATTCTCAAAATGGGTTTAAGGAAATAATGAACAAAAATCTTATAATTTATTGGATTTTCTTACTATTGCTATAGAATTATTCTTTCTGTAACCTATGGTCTCTATGTGTTTAAAATATTTTCCCCAATTTATTTCCGTCATTGCGTTATTACTATTTTCTTATCCACCTGCCTTGTATGCACAAAGCAACGTATGGGCAGGCAAGCAACTAACTTCCGATAAGGCAAAGAAAGGGAAAGACAAGCTCAAAGACTGGAAAGACCATTTACAAAAATGGGGACTTGACAGCAATTACAATCACGAGCTGGACTTAGGGGCTAAACTCAATACAAATGGATGGAGCGGCTGTGTATATCTGTTCAAAAAAGTAAGCAAAAGGCAGCTATCCTTTTGGCAGCTTGGCTTTTCTGAAATAAAGGACGAAAAACAGGTGAAGCAGCAAGGCTCATTCGGTGCCTTCCCTCAGTTGGGTAATCCTTCTTCTTACATATTTGGAAAGATTAATAATCTCTATGCTTTGCAGTTGGGTTATGGCAGGCAGACGATTTTATTACCTGATGTTTTAGAAGGCAATATTTCCGTAAGCTTCAGATATAATGGAGGGTTTAGCCTTGCTATGTTAAAGCCTTATTACTTAAAGCTGATCAATGTAGATTATTCCCAGCCAAATGATCCGGCCACAGTACAGCAGCAAAAATATAGTAGCGCAAATGCCGATAAGTTTTTAAATACCGGCTACGTATTCGGTGCTGGCAGTTGGAGCAAAGGGCTTAATGAAATGGAATATATACCAGGTGCCTATTTAGAAGGGGCTTTTGTAATTACTCCCGGCAACCAGAAAGCCTTTATCGAAAATGTTACACTCGGTGGCAACATTGCTTATTATGCAAAAGATCTTCCCATAATGGCAGACAGGCCTGCATATAATTTGCAAGCCTGTCTGTTTGTGGGGTTGAGTTTGGGAAAGAGGTGGAGATAATCCTAACCGAGTTATACATAACAAGATGTCTACAATACTGCTTGTTATTCCAAATCGCTGTTTAGCATAGGTAAAAAGTATCATGGTTTCCAAACACAACTGTATTGTATCACAGGTTATTTAATAAATACTCTCCTAAAATACCTCGCTACTTGCCTTTAGGATTAAAATGCAATAATTTCTGCAAAAATTTCAAATTATACTGATTTGTCGCCGCATTCCTGTTATAATTGTCTTGTGGTGAGGAGTTGTCAAATTTGGATTTCATAAGTCCTATATATCCTTGATTGCGTGGAACGCCACCATATGGCTCATTATTAAGTACTTCTTTTAGAGAACTAATTCTATCTCCATAATCCTTTGGGAAAATAAATTCGCCAGAAACATTAGTTGTGACATACCCGTTTTCCGGGTTTATAGACTGAGCTACGTGAATACCGCCCCATCGCAATTCAAATCCCTCATGGTCATTATGATCAGAATTAGCATCAGCATTATGTCCGGCACCATGAAGAATAGTCCACGCACCTGTAGTTGCAATATTGGACTTCAATTCTTTTGCTTTTTGTCTTAAAGTACTTGATTCAACTGCTATTTCATTTCCTCCACGGACACTCTCTTCGGGCGTTGTTCCCTCACCAAGAGATTGCAGATCAGCCATGTAATCCTCGCTTGCACCGATAGTCTTATAGAAATTTATAACATCCTCTTTTTTGCCTACAGCTGCAATTAAATCTGTTGGATCTAAATTGCTTTTATCGAACTGAAGTGGATTTCCGTCAAAAACCTTAATCTGAGCGTTTATTCCCAAAGTCGCTAATGCTGAATTTCCTGTATTTACAATATTAGAAATATCATCGGCAGTTAAACCAGAGTTAGGTAAGGCTACTAAATAAATGGTATTGCTTCCTCCATCCGGGTCGATGAATTTTACGGGGTTATCATTTGTGTAACCATAAGGAGTCCATTCGGTGGTTTGTTCTGTAAGTGGGTCAATTTGAAACCATCTTCCTAATTGCGGATCTTGCATACGTGCGCCATAATCATACCATTCCAGCCCGCTTTTTGCGCCTGTTGCACTTGTAAATTCGTTGTGCTGCCATTCTTTTGAGTTAAACTTGATATTATTGGGGACTACGGGCATTGCACTTGAAACAAGTGTCAGGCCAAATGGATAATAATGATCTTCCTCAAGAACGTTGCCCGCATAGTAGGTAACGTCAACATTATCAAGATAAGCTACTGTTGACGCCATAGACAGGCCATAAAATAATAAGTATCCGGGGCGATCAATGCTTACTGTTCCTTGCGTGCCTAATGTTCCCCAGCTTCCTGGCTGACCATTAATCTGCAATGCTGCGCTACTGCCGGGTATTACATTAAAGTTCTCATCCAGTACCAGGTAGTTTAAAAATACAGCCGGTTTAGACTGATCGTAATTTTGCATCAATAAACTATTATAAATACCTGCAAATGCCTGGTTACCAAATGTGCTTTGCACTGCTTGTTGGCCTTGTGTCATGTCGCCGCCGATCGTTACTCCGCTACCTCCCGAAAGTGCTTGCATTACAGAACCTGCAAGCGTTTGCATGTCGGGAATATTATTTTGCACGCTGCCATCATAATAAGATTGCGCTGTAATCGAAAATTTGTCTCCCGGCATCACATGCAGCATGAGGGCTGTGCTCACTTGCTTTGAAGGATCGGTGCCTAAAAGTTGAGCTGCATAGAGATC
>Ga0134128_10001757_pt1 | contig 27426 bp, 21 predicted proteins | sample KB31754_FD_96462 | JGI IMG/M metagenome (GOLD analysis project Ga0134128, IMG submission 96462) | Terrestrial soil microbial communities with excess Nitrogen fertilizer from Kellogg Biological Station, Michigan, USA - KB3-175-4 | ecosystem: Environmental > Terrestrial > Soil > Unclassified ...
CATCTCGGTGAAGACCGGCGACCAGACCACGATGCCCCAGGTGTTGGCGGCCGGCGGGTCCAGCGGCTTGTCCAGGATCGCGAGAACCCGGTGCGAGCCGGGCTCAATCACGACCGGCGCCAGCGACCGCGGTTCGGCCGTCGGGAACACGCCCAGGCTGAGATCGGCCCTGGTGGCATCGTGGAAGTCGAAGAGCTGGGCGAAGCAGTCAGCGGGGGCCACGATCGTGTCCGGCATTCCCAGGCCGACCGTCCGCCCGGCCAGGAACGGCGTGGCGAGGTCGATCGCGTGCGGCATGCCGAGCGGCGTCTCCTGGCACAGATAGGCCAGATCCAGGCCGAGGTGCTCACCGGACCCGAGATAGCGGAACAGATCCCATTTAGCCGGGGACAAGATCACGAAAGCACGGTCGGCTCCGCCGGTCGCCATCGCCGTCAGGACGTGCTCGATGGCCGCCTTCGGCAGCAACTGCCCGCCGGCCGAGCGGTATCCGACCTGAATGAGTTCCTTGGGCGCGCGGTAGGGTGACAGCCGCGTCCCGGCGCCGGCAGCAGGCACAATGCCAAACCTTGCGGGTCCTCCGCTCACTGGCCGCCCCCTTGATTAGCTGGCACTGAGTCTCGATTAGCTAACACTGAGTTGCCAGCACAAGCTCCTCGGATCGCAATGTAACTAGCCGTTGCTGCGCTTTTGTTGTGGTGATGCTGCGGTCGCCAGCGGCCCATTCCACTGCGGCCGATCCGTACCTACGCTCGGCCTTATGTCGGTGGTTAAGGCGCCCTCCGTTGAGCTGTCGGTAGTGCTGCCGCTGTTCGGCGATCACCAGGCGATCCAGGTGCTGCCCGCCGTGTGCCGGGCCTGGCTCGCCCAGGACGTGCCCTGCGAGGTCGTGGTCGGGGTGGCCGCTGGCACGAGGATTCCGCCGCTCACCGACGACCGGATCAAGATCGTGTGGGCTGACGGGGCTTTGACAGCCCCTGGACCGCTGCGCAACATCGCGGCCGCCGCCTGCCAGGCGCCGGTGCTGTACCTGAGCGACGGCGATGTGGCGCCGGTAGGCCGCGACTTCGCCGGCCAGGCCTTGAAGCTGCTTGGTGACCAGGCGGTAGTTCAGCCGTGGATGTACCGGCTGGTCAATCCGTCTGACGCGTTGTTCGCCACCCAGCCGTTCGAGCGGCCAGGCGGCGGCCGGCTATGTCACGTCTTTGCCGACGCCCAGGGAAGGCTGGTGCCGGTGGGCGGCGAGCAATTCAGCTGGCTCGGCCCCGAGCTGCTGGCGGTCGAACCACCGCCGGGATTCGGCTGGCGCTACGAGGACGGGAGCCCCTGCCCAGCTTTCCCCTTCCACTGGGGTGGAATCTTGGTGCGATGGGCAACCTTTGATGCCGTCGGCGGTTACTGCGCGCGTTATTCCGGCTGGGGCTGTGAAGACGATGATCTCATTACCAAGCTGGCCGAGCGGGTCGGCGTCATCCGTGCGTTCCGTACCTCGGCTCGTCAGCTGAACTGCCTTCACTACGAGCATCCACGCACCCACACAGCGACCCACCTGCGGGCCAACAAGGCGATCTACGGCGAGCGCCTGGCGGCCGGAGTGGACGCGATGATCGAGGAGGACGCCAGATGACCAACGCTGTGGTGGCCCAGGATCTCCGGAAGACTTACGGCGAGCTGGTCGCGGTCGACGGGGTCTCGTTAGACGTCGGCGCGGGGGAGTTCTTCGGGCTGCTGGGACCCAACGGCGCGGGGAAGACCACGACGCTGGAGATGATCGAAGGGCTCCGCCAGCCGGATTCAGGTTCGGCGAAGGTGCTCGGCCTGCCGTCCTGGCCGCGCAATCAAAAGCTGGCGAGCCGGATCGGGGTGCAGCTGCAGACCTCTGCCTTCTTCGAGCGGCTAACCGCGGCCGAGCAGTTGCGCGCCTTCGCCAAGCTCTACCGGGTGCCGGTGGCGCGAGGCGAGGAGCTGCTCGAGCTGTTCGGGCTGACCAGCCGGGGTGGCACGCAGGTCGAGCGGCTGTCCGGCGGCGAGGCGCAGCGGCTGTCGATCGCGTGCGCGCTGGTGCACGATCCCGAGGTTCTGTTCCTGGACGAGCCCACCGCCGGCCTCGATCCGCAGGCCCGGCGCAACCTGTGGGATCTGCTCCGCGCGACCAACGCGGCCGGCCGGACCGTCGTGCTGACGACGCACTACATCGAAGAGGCCGAGATCCTCTGCGACCGCGTCGCGATCATCGACCACGGCCGCATCGTCGAGTGCGACACCCCGGAGAAGCTGATCCGCAAGGTCGAGGCCGTGGCGCGGATCACCGTGGGAGCCGGCCAGCTGGATCCCGACCTGCTGCGCAAGCGATTCCCGGACGCGGTGGTGACCGAAGACGAGACCGAGCTCGTCATCGCCAGCTCCGACCCGGGACCGGTGCTGGCCGAACTGGCCGATCACCACGCGCTGCGTGACCTCACGATGCGCGGCGCCACGCTGGAAGACGCGTTCCTCGCGCTGACCGGACGGGAGTACCGCTCGTGACCAGCCTGCTGACGCTCTCCGGGGCGCTGATGCGCGGCTACCTGCGTGATCGCGCGGCGCTGTTCTTCACGATCGTGTTCCCGCTGATCTTCCTGTTCCTGCTCGGCGGGCTGCTCGGCGGGGCCAAGAACCCGCGCTCGAACGTGGTGCTCGTCGGTCCGGTCGCGGTGTATGACGGCCTGCCGGCCCACGGCAAGGCGAAGGTGGACCAGGTCCTGGCGATCACCAGGTCCCATGACCTGCACGCGGCCCTGGCCGATGTCCGCAACGGCAACGAGGCGGCGGCGGTGGTCCAGCGCGGCACCGGCGTCGTCATCTACGACTCCGGTGCGTCGCCATCGTCGGCCGGCGCGGTAAGCAGCGTGTTCCAGTACCTGGTCGATGCCTCTAACTTGGCCGCGGCGGGGGGTTCCGGGGGGTCGTCCCCCCGGGTCAGCACTGCCGGTCAAGCGCCCCGGGTGGCGCTGTCGACGAGCCAGGTGGACGACAAGTCGCTCAAGGAGATCCAGTACCTGACCCCCGGCATCCTCGGCTGGGCGATCGCGACCGGGGCGACGTTCGCGGCCGCCTCGACGCTGATCGTCTGGCGGCAGCGCAAGCTGATGCGCCGGCTGACGCTCAGCCCGGTCAGCGTGCGGTCCGTCATCGGCGCGCGGATCCTGGTCAGCCTGGGCATCGCGCTGGCCCAGACGGTGCTGTTCGTCGTGGTCGCCGTGCTGGCCTTCCACCTGAAGCTTTCCGGAGCCTGGTGGATGGCGATTCCGCTGGTGCTGGCCGGGACTCTGGCGTTCTTGTCGATCGGGCTGCTGGCCGGGGCGCTGACGAAGTCCGTCGAGGCCGCGAGCGCGCTGGCCAACCTGATCGTGATCCCGATGGCATTCCTGTCCGGTGCGTTCATTCCGATCAACGATGTGCCGTCGTGGGTTCAGTCGATCTCCCAGGTGCTCCCGCTGCGCCACCTCAACGACGCCGTGCTCGATGTCCTGGCCCGGGGCGACGGACCGGTGACGGTGCTGCCGCAACTGGGCGTGCTGCTTGGGTTCGCGCTGGTGATCGCGCTCATCGCGATCCGGTTGTTCCGGTGGGACGATGCCTGAGGCCCGCGCCCACGGGGGGTTCCGGGGGGTCCCACCCACTACACCCCCCGCCCACCACCCGAGCCGGCCCGGCGGAGGGCTCGCGGTCGTTCTGGCCACCGACGAGCCGGCCAGGATCTGCCCGCCGCCGTGCGACTGCTGGAGCGCTCCGCTGTGCGGGCGGCCGGCGGTGGAATGGCTGCTGGACACGGTGGCCGAGCTCGGGCCCGACGCGGTCGGCTTCAGCGGACGGGCAGCGGCGGCGGTCAGCGTCCGGGCCTGCGCCCGGCGCGGGCTGCGCCCGGCGATCTCGGCGGGCCGGGACGGCCTCGCGCAGTGGCCGGGGCTGACGGTGACGCTGTCGTGCCTGAATCCGCTGCTGCAGCCGGCCAGCATCCGGCGGGCCATCGAGGCGCTGAACGACGGTGAGTTCGGCGTAGCGGTGATCCGTTCGCGCGGTCCGCAGTGGTGGTGGTCGCAGCGGCAGGCCGCGTGCACGCTCGCCGCCGTGGTCTGCGCGGGTGACCCCAGCGCGCGGGTGACCGCGATCGACGCCGGTCAGGTCGAGTCCCTGCGCGTCGATGACCTGGCCGAGCGACAGCAGGCCGAGGTGGCGCTGTACCAGCGCATCGCCGTCGACTGGCAGCGTCGCGGTGTCGTCATCGAGGACCCGGCGACGACCAGAATCGATGCGAGCGTCCAGATCGGCCGGGGAGCGCGGATCCGCCCGCACACCGACCTGGCCGGCTGTACCGTGATCGGCTCGGGCGCCAGCATCGGCCCGGTCACCACGATGATCGACACGATGGCCGGTGACGATTGCGTGGTCAGGTACGCGGTCTGCGAGGACGTGACGATCGGTGACAACGCCAGGATCGGGCCGTTCACCTGGCTTCGCTCCGGCACCCGGCTCGGCGCCAGGACCAGGGCCGGGTCGTTCGTCGAAGTCAGCAACTCGGTCGTCGGCGACGACACCCAGATCCCGCACGTGGCCGGCCTGATGAGCGCCGACATCGGCAAGGGCTGCAACATCGCGGGGCTCTCGGGCACGGCCATCTTCGACGGCCAGGCTAAGCACAGGGTCGAGATCGGCGACCACGTCTTCATCGGGGCGGGCACGATCATGATCGGCCCGATGTCGGTCGGCGAGGGTGCCTACACCGCCGGCGGAACTGTGCTGTCCAGCGATGTGCCCAGCGGAGCTCTGGCCAGTTCCCGGACCAGGCCGCTCGTCCGCGAGGGCTGGGTAGCGGCCAACCTGCCTGGCGCGGCGGTCGCCGATGTCGCGGCGGTCGCCGATGTCGCCGGGCGGCTTACTTCAGTTCCCCCAGGATCGCCATCGACTGCTGCCGGTAACTGTCGGCCTGCTCAGGAATGATCTCATCAAGGGTGACGCTCAGCTCCTGCAGGCATTCGGCCTCCCGGCGGCGCATGCCAAGCTCCCGGCACAGCCGCAGTCCTTCGTAAAGGCTGCTCATCGCCTGCCCGCTCTGTCCTTGGCGCCGGTAGGCCTGGCCGAGGTCGACCAGAACGAAGCCGAGCGCGGACCGGTTCTTGACCTCACGGAGAATGACCGTCGCGCCGTTAAGCGAGTCGGCCGCCTGGTCGAGCCGTCCCTGCCGCATTTCCAGGCAGCCGAGACCGTGCAGGGCCAGCGACTCGCCGTACCGGTCGCCGACGGCGCGCAGCTTGCGCATGGATCTTTCGTAGGCGCTGCGAGACTGCTCGTACAGCGCCTTACCGCGATACAGCTCGCCGAGGTTGAGCTCGCAGAACGCCAGGCCGTAGTCGTCGTCGAGATCGACTCGCAGGTCTATCTCTTCCCGCAGCGCCGCTTCGACCTTGTCAATCTCGCCGGCCCGCCACCAGACATCGGCCGCGTTGCTGATGCAGTTCGCCAGCAGGGAGGTGTCGGTGGTGGCCCTGGCGATCTTGAGTGCCCGGTGGAACAAGGGCCGGGCCTGGTCATCGCGCCCGAGCAGCGCGTTGGTCGCACCGAGTGAGATGCAGGCCCAGGCCTCGGCGCCCGGGTCATGCCTGCGTACCGCGGCGTTCAAGGCCGCCTGGCTGACCTGGACATCACTGGCCAGGTGGCCGCGCCTGAACAGGAACGAGTGCAGCCGCCGGGCGAGCTGGACGGCCAGATCGCAGATCGAGTCATCCTCCTCGTCGGCCGCCCGCACGAGAGCCTCCACCATGTGGGCCTGCTCGCTTTCAAGCCAGGCCAGCGCCTCGTCGATCCCCGCGAACTCCAGCTTCTGGCCCGCGGGGCTGACCGGCGGCAACTGCCGCAGCGCGAAGGGACTGAAGAGCCGGGTCGCCTGGTCCGCGCCGTGCAGGTACCAGCGGAGCAGGCGCAGCAAGGCGGCCTGCCGATCCGGGGTGGTGTCCTCGTCCTTGCTCTTGACCATCGCGTAGCGCCGGAGCAGGTCGTGCGGGCCGAACCGGGCGCCAGAATGCTGCTCGACCAGGTGGGCATCGGCCAGCCGGCTGAGCGCGTGCCTGACGTGAGCGGCCGTGGCCCCGTTCATGGCCGCGATCGCGTGCACCGACAGGTTCCCGCTGCCGATCACGCCGAGCAGCCGGAACACTCGCCTGGACGACGGGTCAAGCGCCAGGTAAGAAAGGTCGAACGCGGTCCAGACACTAGCCGAATCGTCACCGTCGACCTGGAGCGAGGCGAACGCGTCCTCGTCGGCGATCTCCTTCACGTACTCCTTGATCTGAGTGTGGGGAAGCGCCAGCAACCTCGCCGCCGCGATGCGAAGCGCCAGCGGCAGTCCGGCGCACAGCCGGGCCAATTCCGCGGCGGGCTCGGTCTCGCGGCGGATCCGGACCGCGCCGATCATGCCCGCCAGCAGAGCCAGCGCCTCGTCGGTGCTGAGCGGGTCCAGGCAGATACGGGCCGCGCCCTCCCGGGCGGTCAGCCCGGTCAGCCCGGTCCGGCTGGTCACCAGCGTCACGGACTTGGATCGGCCCGGCAGCAACGGCCGGACGGGCTGCTCGCTGCGGGCGTTGTCGAGCACGACGATCATTCGCCGGCCGGCCATCTCGGATCGGTACAGTGCGGCCGCCTGCCTCTCATCGGCCGGAATCCGTGCCATCGGCACGCCTAGGCCATGCAGCAAGGAGATCAGTGCGTCGAGCGTCGTGACCGGGGCGGTGCCTGAATAGCCCCGGAGGTCGACGTACAGCTGGCCGTCAGGAAAGTCGTCCGCTACCAGGTGAGCCCAGTGCACCGCGAGCGCGGTCTTGCCGACCCCGGCCCCGCCCGTGATGATGACGGTGCTGGCCCGGGCGGTGTGGGTGGCGGACGGGGGGTGTAGCGGGTGGGCTTCGGTGAATCGGCCGAGCGCGGCCAGTTCGGTGTCCCGGCCGACGAAATCGGCGATATCGGCCGGGAGCTGAGCCGGGGCCGGATCGGCCAGGTTCACCTGGCCGTGCGACAGCCCGGGATCGGCACGCAAAATGGCGACGTGCAGCTCGGTCAGCTCGGCCGGCGGGTCAAGCCCGAGTTCTCGCCTCAGCCGGTCGCGGAGGACCTCGAAGCTGCGCAGGGCATCGGCCGTCCGGCCGGCCCGGTACAAGGCCAGCATCAGGCACCGCGTGATCCTCGGCCGGTACGGATGCAGCGCGGCCAGATCGGTCAGCTCGTCGAGGACCGGCAGGTGATGACCGAGCCGGAGCCTGGTTTCCAGCAGGTTCTCCACCGCCATGAGCCGTGCCTCTTCGAGGCCGCCGCACAGCTGCTGACGCAGGTCATCGGGTGCCGCGTCGGCGAGCGCCGGGCCGCGCCACAAGGCCAGAGCCTCGCTCAGCACCTTGACCTTGCCAGGATCGTCGGTTCGAAGTTCGGCGTCTTCGACTAAAAAGCGGAATCGGTGCGCGTCGACGCTCACCGGATCGGTGGCGAGCAGGTAGCCAGAGCCGCGCCGGACGAGCGCCGTGCCGTCGGCGGCCGCGCCGACCTCGTGCAGCGCCGTCCGCAGCCTGCTGACATGGGCCTGGATGATCCGGCGGGCGCTGTTCGGCGGTGAATCGCTCCAGAGGATGTCGGCAAATCGGCTGACCGGGATGACCTTGTTGACCTCGAGCGCCAGCATGGCCAGCACCAGGCGCTGTTTGCGCTCGCCTAAGTCCGCCGACCGGCCGACGATCAGGGCCTGCACTGGTCCAAGAACACCGAACTCGACGCTGTTGGCCGTCATGTCAGCTCCATGGGACTGGCGGATGGACCCATGTTCACCGCTTTAGCAGGCGCTACCGAGGCGGCGTATCAAATAATTACAACACGACCAAAACGGTACGCAAGGACCATTTGGATCCGTATCTAGCTTATGTACTACGAGAAACCTTCTTTACTGTTGCGTTCCCCGACGTGGGTGTGTCCTTCGATGCCGCCGGGCGCCGCCGCTTCTCCCGGACGTAGATCACGCCCGGTCGCCCGTCAGCGGTACTACGACGCTCCAGCTCGAACACGGTGGTGGCCGTCATCAGGTCGCTCAGCTTGCCGTACCCGTAACTGCGGGAGTCGAAGTCCGGTTGCTGCTTGGTGATGAGCGTGCCGACGTATCCGAGTGCGGCCCAGCCGTCGTCGTCCGAGGCCGCCTCCACCGCATCGCGGAGCTGGTTCATCAGCGGGCTGTCCCGCCTGAGCTGCGCGGCCGACGGGCGCGGTACGGCCGCCGGTGCCGCCCCGGGCGCTCCGGCCGCCGTGTCCGCGGTCGGCTTGCGCAGGTTCTCGATGTAGATGAACTTGTCGCAGGCCGCGACGAAGGCCTTGGGCGTCTTGCGTTCGCCGAACCCGTAGACGGTCAGGCCAGACTCGCGCAGCCGCGCGGCCAGCCGGGTGAAATCACTGTCGCTGGAGACGATGCAGAAGCCGTCGAACCGACCCGAGTACAGCAGATCCATGGCGTCGATGACCATCGCCGAGTCCGTGGCGTTCTTGCCGGTCGTGTAGGCGAACTGTTGCACCGGCTGGATCGACTGCGCCAGCAGCCGGTCTTTCCAGCCCTTCAGGCTCGTCCCGGTCCAGTCGCCGTAGGCGCGCTTGACGTGCGCGGTGCCATACCGGGCAACCTCGGCCAGCAGTTCGTCGACGATGGTCGGCTGGGCGTTGTCGGCGTCGATCAGCACCGCAAGCCTGGCCGCGTTCTCACTCACCATTAGTCTCCTTAATCAACGCCTGTACTCCATCCAAGATGAGATCGACGCCGAACAGGAACTCGGCGCTCTCGTCGTATCCCGACCGCGCGTCCCCGACCTCGGCGTTCCAAGCCAGCCGGTGCAGGAGCGGATACCTGTCCGCGTCGACCAGTTCTCGCAGCAGCCCCTCGAAAGTCCACATGTCCGCGACGTTGCCACCGGCCGCGATGACCTCGGCCGCGGCCCGGGCCGCGTCGTTGGCCAGCCGGGCCTCGCCCAGTGTGTACGAGCTGAGAAGCCCGATCACCCGCAGCTTGTCCGCCTCGCCGAGCCCGGAGCCGTCGAGTGCCTCCAGTCCCTTCTCCACGAAGGTCAGCGAATTCGGAGCCAGCGGCGGCGTGGCCATCGGCATCTGGGTGATCCAAGGATGCAGGTCGATGACGCGACGCTGGGTGATCGCCCACGATTTCAGCCGCTCTCGCCAGGTGCCGCCGTCCAGCACCAGTTCGCTCGACCCTTGCGCGCTGTCGTTCCACATCAGCTGCAGCAGCTCTTCCTTGCTGCTCACATAGCGATACAGCGACATGGTGGTGAAGCCAAGCTCCTTAGCCACCCGCGCCATCGACACCGCCTCAAGTCCCTCGGCGTCGGCTACCCGGATCGCGGCCGCGACAACGTCGCTCACCGACAGTCCGCGCCTCGGTCCCCGGCTGCCAGCCTCGCGCCGTCCCCACAGCAGGTCAAGGCCCGGCGGCAGCGGCGGCCGTCCCGGCTCCGTCATCGGCGTGCTCCTTCCTGTGCTGGACCAACAAGCTTGACGTTAACTGTGTACGACGCATACAGTTAAGTGTATGCCATACACAGTTAATGCCTCGGCGATCTCCAAGTCCTTCGGCGGGCACCACGCTCTCGATCACGTCGATCTTGCCATCGAGACCGGCTCCGTCTTCGCCCTTCTTGGACCGAATGGCGCCGGCAAGACGACCATGATCAGGATTCTGGCCACGCTGGTGCGGCCAGACTCTGGCTCGGCCACCGTCGCCGGCCACGACCTGCTCCGCGATCCGGACCGGGTACGCGGCGCGATCAGCCTCACCGGCCAGTACGCGGCCGTCGATGACAAGCTGACCGGTCGCGAGAACCTGCAGATGATGGCCCGGTTGCTGCACCTGGGCCGTCGCGCGGCGCGAGTCAGGACCGCCGAGCTCCTGGCCACCTTCGACCTCACCGACGCCGCCGACCGTCGGGCCGGCACCTACTCCGGTGGCCTGAAGCGCCGCCTGGACCTGGCCATCAGCATGATCAAGCGGCCTGAGCTGATCTTCCTGGACGAGCCGACGACCGGGCTCGACACCCGAAGCCGTGAGCAGGTCTGGGGCAGCGTCCGCGACCTGGCCGACGACGGCGTGACCATCTTGCTGACCACCCAGTACCTGGAGGAGGCCGATCAACTCGCGGACACCATCGCTCTTCTCGACCACGGTCAGATCGTGGCCAGGGGCACCGCCGACGAGCTGAAGTCAAGCGTCGGCGCCGAAGTGGTCCAGCTGCGGTTCGGCGACTCCGAGAGCTATGACCGTGCCCTGCTCGAGCTCGATCCGGTCCGCTGCGACAGCCGGCTGCGCCTGATCGAGGTTGCCTCAAGCGGGACCGCCGCTCACGTGCACGACCTGCTCGGCCAGTTGGAGGCGGCAGGCGCCCCGGTCGCCAAGGTCTCCACCCACCGCCCGAGCCTCGACGACGTCTTCCTGTCCCTCACCGCGCCGACGACCCAGATGGAGCTGACCCGATGAGCCTCGCCTACACCGTCTCCGACGCCAATGTCATGGTCAGCCGCTGCGTCCGCCGGTCGCTGCGCGACCCGGAAGCGTTCTTCACCGCACTGATGCTGCCCGTGGTGCTGATGCTGCTGTTCGTCTACGTCTTCGGCGGCGCACTGAACACTGGCGTCAAGTACGTCGACTACGTGGTTCCCGGCCTCATCGTGCTCTGCGCCGGATTCGGCGCGGGCACCACAGCCGTGGCTGTCGCCACCGACATGTCCAACGGGATCGTGGACCGGTTCAGGTCGATGCCGATCGCCAGTTCGTCCGTGCTGGTCGGACACATCGTGGCGAGCCTGGCCCGCAACCTGATCGCCACCGCCCTGGTCATCGCCGTGGGCATTCCGCCACCGCACCGCCGCTTAGGCCCCGCTCGCCTGGTCATGGTGCTCCGGGCGTGCGCCCGGAGCACCCTTCGGCCGCCTAGTTGATGCCCCAGTTCTCGCCCGGATCGCCGTAGCAATCGTTCTGCACGACAGCCGTGCCGGCACCGCCATTGTTCTTGACGGCCATGCACAGGCTGAAGTTAAACGCCGTGATCTCCCCGAACGAGCCGGGCACCCAGATCTGGAAGATGTCCTGGTCATTGCAGCTCTGCAGGGTGATCGCGGTCTGGGCCAGGTCACCGCCATCGGTGGCCAGGCACATCCCGCTGTTGCTGGCAATCACGCCGTCGGTAAGGAACGAGAACTTCTCTGAGCCCGAACTGCTGCAGGCGGCGACATCGATCGTCGTCCCGCTCGGGTTGTTCAGGCACAGCGAGCTGCCGCCGACGGTGATCGGCCCGGCCGGCAGCGACCATTCCTGGTTGGCATTGCTGAAGTTGCAGGTCTTGGCCTGAACCTGGGCGCCAGCGGTCGCGCTCGACGGGGCGAGGCAGCCGCCGGTGAGCGGGCTGAAGATGAAGCCGAATCCCAGGTACTGCCATTGCTGGGAAAGGGGAAGGGCGCTGTTGCAGTTCGACAGCGTGACGTTGTGCTGCGACCCGGTGGCCGCGACGGTAAGGCACTGATTGCCAACAGAGATCGTCTGGACATCGTTCGGAGCCGGGCCCGAGGTGATGGTGAAGTTCTGTCCGCTGCAGTTCTGCACCTTTACCGACTGACCGCTAACGTTCGTGCCGCCGTCCAGGCAGAGGTCGGCCGAGGTGATCACTACCGGTCCGGACGGCGGACTGGCCGACGTCAGCGATGAGACGGTCACGATGTCGAAGTGGGTGGTGCCGGTCACCGTGCCGTCCTTGGCCGTCACCGTGACGTGGGAGGTGCCCGGGCTCGCAGGAAGCGTGCCGGTGATCTTGCCCTTCGCGCTGATCTTCAGTCCGGCCGGCAAGCCGGTCGCGCTCCACTTCAGCGTGCCGTGGGCGGTATCGAGGCCGGTGATCCCCAGCGAGAACGCGCTGCCGGTGGCGGCGTCCTGGGTACCCGGATCGACCAGGGTGACCAGGTGAGCGGTGTTGGCGAACGCGGCGGTCCCGTTCGGCGTGCCCAGGCCGGTCGGCCCGTCGAAGCCGCGCTTAGCGTGGCAGATGTACTGCCGGAACGACTCGCACTTGCCGCTCACCCCGGTGGTGACGTCGAACAGGTGACTGGTGTGCCGGTACGGGTACTCGGCCGGGTACGAGCCCTTGGCCGGCGTGCCGGCCAGCGCGGCGATCGCCGTCACGATCGGGGTCGCGGCGCTGGTGCCGCCGATCTCCTGCAGGCCGGACGGGGTGGTCTTGTAGCTGTCCCAGATCAGCACGCCGGTGTTCGGGTCGGCGACCGCGGACACGTCGTTCTCGGTGCGGTTCAGGCAGCCGGCGGACGCGCTCGCGTCGGCTCGCTGCCAGGACGGCTTGGGCTCCTGGACCGAGCAGCCGCCGGCCGTGCCTTCCGCGAACGCGGTGTTGACGCCCCACGCGCTCTCGGTCCAGCCGCGCTTGTTCTTGGCGTGCTTCAGCGACGTTCCGCCCACCGCCGTGACGTACTGGAGATCGGTCGGGTAGGCCGGGCCGGTCGCGGCGTCCCCGGCCGCGAAGTTGATGACGTCGCCCGGATGGTTGAAGTCTGGATTGGAGATGTCGTCGCCGAAGAATTCGGGGCCCGACCAGCTGTTGGACACGAACCGCGCGCCCTTGGCGACCGCCGTCTTTTCGGCCGCCCCGAGGTCGGCGGTCCCGTTGGTCTTCGCCTCGACCAGCAGGATGTGGCAGTTCGGGCAGACCGCCGACACCATGTCCACGTCCAGCGACTCTTCGATCGCCCAGCCCTTGTCTGCCCTTGGCAGCGGGCTCGTCTTGCCCGCTCCGTTGACGATCTTCAGGCAGCCGTTCTTCGTGGTGCACGCGCTGAGATGGAAGTGCGAACGGTACTTAGCGAGGTCCGAGGCCAGGTTCGGATCGCGGAACGCGTCCACGATCGCGACCAGTACGCCCTTGCCCTTCTTGGCGGCCGCCGAGGCGATCGCATAGGCGCTGCGCAGCTGAGCCGGTCCGTAGTTGCCGTTCGCGGCGGACGCCTTACCGGGGGTGACCGGTCGGGTGGAGCGGATCGAATTGCACTCCATCTGTCCGCGCTTGATCGCGGCCGGGCACACGTATTGCTCGCCGGCCGGCAGGGCGGCCCGGTGCACGGTGGTTCCCCTGACCATGGCCGGCATAGGGTGTGCGGCCGTGGTACGCACCGGTGCCATGGGCGCGGCCGAGGTGGCCGAGGCGGGCAGCGACGTACCGAGCGCTGCGACGACTGCTGCGACGGCGGCCAAGGCCACCGTCCCGTTAAGCGATTTTCTCCGCACAGGTCCTCCGGATTCGCGGCGGCTAGCCAATTGATGTATATCAGGCCGCTTAACTGTCTCGCGCCAGTAAGTAAGCTCAATTCGGAACCGTGCTGGCATTGCGGCGGGGACGTGGTGACGATGAACTCTTATCCGGGACGGCTGTCGTTCGAGCAAGCGGTGGCCTTGGTCGCGCAGGTCGCCGAGCGGGCCGCGATGACGGCCACCGGGCTCCGGGCGCTGCGCGAGCCCGAGGCGGCGAACCTGTGCGGGCAGCTGGCCGAGGACGCCGACCGGGCCGCGGCCGCGCTGCGGCGCCTGGCGGAAACCACGCCGAGGAGCACGGACTGGTACCAGGTGCACCGGGATATGTGGGTCCGTTACGGCGATCTAGGCGACCTGGCCGCCATGACGGATCAGGTCAACGAGGCAATCTAAGCCGCGCGCCGGGCCCAGAAGAACGCGTGCCCGACATCGCCTTCTGGCACGAACTCCTCCCGCTCGATGCGGAGTCCGCAGTCGGTGATCCAGGACCGGTACGTGGCCGCGTCAGCGTGACTCCACCACATAGCCGAGCCCTGGCCGAGCCAGTTCTCTTCAAGGCCGGTCCAGGCCGTATGACCGGTCGTGGCCACGAACAGGCCGCCTGGCCGGAGCCAGGCCGCGACCTTGGCCAGCAGCGGGAGGTGCTCGTCGACCGGTATGTGGATCAGCGCATAGAACGTCACTACCGCATCGAACGACTCCGGCTCGAAACGGGCGGTCGTGACATCGGCCCGGATGAACTCGGCTTGCGGCACCAGCTCCCTGGCCCGGCTGATCTGCACGTCGCTGATATCGACGCCGGTGACGGCGAATCCGGCGTCGGTGAGGTTCAGCGCGACCGGCAGCCCGCTGCCGCAGCCGAGGTCCAGCACCGTGCCGCCCGCCGGGATGGCCTCGCGCAGCTCGCTGAGCCAGGCCTGATATTTCGTGGCGCCGCCGTACTCCCGGTCGTAGCTGACCGAGACGGCGTCATAGCCGCGCCTGACGATGTCCTTAGGATCAAGCTCCACCCCTCCATCGTGCCCCAGGTTCTAGCATCGGGCCGTGGCGAACACTTCTGAAGACGGGCTCAGCCGGTGGCGGATATTCGGCGAACGAACCATCTACGACGATCCCCCCTGGGTGTGGCTGGGCCAGGTCGATGTCGAGATCCCCGGGCGCGACCGGTTCTGGCACCACGTCGTGCGACTGCGTCGGGCAGCGGTGATGCTCTTGGTCGACGACCAGGATCGGGTGCTGATGCTGTGGCGGCACAGGTTCGTCGTCGATCGGTGGGGCTGGGAACTGCCAAGTGGGCTGATCGATGAGAACGAGCAGCCAGTAGAAACGGCGATCCGGGAGCTTGAGGAAGAGACCGGCTACCGGGCCGGACGGGTCGAACCCCTGGTGACCTTCCAGCCGACGGTCGGCATGGTCGACAGCGAGAACTCGATCTTCATCGGCTACGAGCCAGAGAAGGTGGCCGATCCGGTCGACCTGACTGAGGCCGACCGGATCGAATGGGTTCCGCTGCGGTCTGTTACCCAGCTGATAAACGAGGGCCAGATCGTGAATGCCGGCACTTTGATCGGCCTGTGGGGATACCTGGCTACCCGCATTTGAGCGCGTTCTCTTCCGAGTTCCGGGTCCGGTCGTTACCACGCTGCTGGAACGGGCGATACGCTAAGAAGAAGACAATGCGGCAAGAAGATGCCATGGCAAGCCGGAGTTGCCAAATAGATGACGTTCAGCCAAGATGACGCGCCCACCTCGCAGATCGCGGCGGAGATACGACAGCTCAGGAAGGGCCGCGGCATTCGGGCCCGGGATTTGGAGCAACGGATCGGCCTGAGCCTGCGCGAGCTGGCCGGCGATTCGCGAGGCGACGTCAGCGAACTTCGCCGGAGCCTGGCCAGTGAACTGAGCAACAGCGCGGCGAAGCTGCCCGGCGACTTGAACGTAGCCGTGCTGGCTAGCCTGGGCTTGCTTGACGAGACCAAGCAGATGGAGCACTTCGGCGACCGGGTGACCTGGCTGGCCGAGCGAGTGGCCCGCAATGAGCGGACCGTGCTCCGGCGGATCGATGACGCCGAGGCGCTGCTGGCCGAGGAGGTCAGTACCGAGCTGCGAAGTCGGCGCGGTCGCGTCGTGTCGACGGCCGCCGGCTGGTATCTGGACGAATTCAGGACCGTGCTCCGCCTCGACACGCCGACCCCGGAGTCGCACGAGCGGCGCCGCATCGTGTCGACCAAGGCCGGTCTTTCTGAGGTAATGGCCTGGCTCGATGTCCCGAGAGATACCGACCAGCCGAGGATGAATCTGCACGCTGACGTGCTGGTGGGGGGACGGCTGGTGCGACGGGCCGATCCTGTCGGCCACCGGCACGCTTACTTCATCGAATTGCCCGAGCCGCTGGCCGCCGGAGAAATGCACGAATACGAGCTGATCTTGAGGGTGCCACCGGATGAGCCGATGAGATCGCATTACATCTTCACGCCCGAGTACCAGTGCAATGTCTTCGACCTGACGGTTCGATTTGACCTGACCAGGCCGCCGGCCTGGATCAGGGTCGTATCGGGGGAGACCGTCCGGATGTTCGATCCCGCTCATCCCGGTGAACCGGTAAGCCTCAATGGTGCGGGCGAAGCTCACGTCCGGTTCGAGAATCCGGTCCTGTACTTGGGCTACGGCCTGCAGTGGCAGTTCTGACCGCAGGTCTGGCGAAAGGAGGTGACCCGCCCTTGCGGGCGGGCCCACCCCCGAATTGGGCCTATGCCCCCGTCAGCACTCCCGCGTTACCAGACACGCAGGGCAAGAAACGACACGATGGTCAAGATCAGGTGAATCGCGCCATGTGGCTCCATGGATACTCTCGCCTCCCTTCCCAGTCGGTATCGGCCATCTGGCCGATACCGGCAGCCAAGCTGAGATCGGCGAACTCGCCGTGAGGCAGCGAACTGAGAGCGGGCACTTCCTCCAGACTGCCCGTCCGACCTGCGCTCGACCAGGATTCGCAGGTCTTCGCTGCCGAACTCCAGCGAAGGGAACTATCTGGGAATGCTTAGCGTCTGGTAACCACGAGGGCCGCTAGCACGGCGCTCTGATAGACACAGGGGTCGCAGGAACTCCGAGAAAGAGTAGATCCGGATTGGACGGCTAGGTCAGCCATGGATCAATACGCGCGGCGCGGTCAGCAGGTGACCCCGATTCCGGCCGGAGTTCAGCCGACAGTCGATCGCGACCGCCCTTCGGCGTGGACCGCTCGCGGCGCGCTGCGGGTGCCGGAAATTACCGCGTACTTCTGGATCATCAAAGGGCTGTCCACCGCGATGGGGGAGTCGACCTCCGACTACCTCGTGCACGCAATGAATCCGGTCCTGGCCGTCGGCATCGGCTTCGCGGGCTTCGTGGCCGCACTCGCGCTCCAATTGTCGGTCCGCCGCTATGTGGCCTGGACCTACTGGCTCGCGGTGGTCATGGTCGGCGTGTTCGGCACGATGGCCGCCGACGTGCTGCACGTCGGATTCGGAGTTCCGTACGTCGTCTCGTCCGCCTTGTACGCGATCGCGCTGGCCGCAGTGTTCGTGACCTGGCAGCGGACCGAGCGGACGCTGTCGATCCACACGATCGACACGCTCCGCCGCGAGCTTTTCTACTGGACCGCAGTGGTGGCGACGTTCGCGATGGGAACGGCGCTCGGCGACCTGACCGCGGTCACCGTCGGGCTCGGCTACGACTTCTCGATCGTGCTGTTCGCCGTGATGATCATGATCCCGGCGATCGGCTTCCGCTTCTTCCGGTGGAACGCCATCGGCGCGTTCTGGTTGGCCTACGTGGTCACCAGGCCGCTCGGCGCCTCGGTCGCCGACTGGCTGGGCAAGCCGGTCAGCCTGGGCGGACTCGGCTGGGGCGATGGCCGGGTCGCACTCGGGTTCACCGTATTGATCGCGATCCTGGTCGCCTTCCTGGCTATCACAAAGGTTGATGTTCAGGGCCGGGCTAGCACAGGTAAGCACCAGCCGCGTCACGGCTAGCATCAGTTGATCGAATCGCTTCCTGCTGCCGCACAACCTGATCTGCGTGATCGGCTCGTTTTGCCTTTGCCGCGCAACTGGCAGGGCTGGGCCGGTCCGCTGCTAGTGACATTGTTCGGTGGCTTCCTGCGGTTCGACCGGCTGAGCGTGCCGCACGGGGTGGTCTTCGACGAGACCTACTACGTGCCCGATGCCTACGGCATCTTGAAACACGGCGTTGAGATCAGCCACGTGCACAACTCCGATGCCGTGCTAGCTCACGGCGGCACCCACATTCTGCTCGGTACCCAGGCCGAGTACGTGGCCCACCCGCCGCTCGGCAAGATCATGATCGCGGTCGGGGAATGGCTGTTCGGCGTGACGCCATTCGGCTGGCGGTTCGCGGCCGCGCTGGTCGGCTCGCTGGCGATCTTGATGACGGCCCGGATCGCCCGACGGCTGACCGGGTCCACCTGGCTCGGCTGCGTGGCCGGCCTGCTGCTGGCTCTTGATGGCCTCGAATTCGTGCTCAGCCGGACGGCGATCCTCGATATCTTCGTCATGTTCTGGATCCTGGCCGCCTTCGGCCTGATCGTCTTGGACCGCGACCGGACGAGAGCGCGGCTTGCCGATGCGCTGGCTCGGGATGTGCCGGCGAGGCTGGGGCTCCGCTGGCCGTTGCTGCTCGCCGGGGTGTGCCTGGGCGCCGCGTGCGCGACGAAATGGAATGGTGTATGGTACCTTCCGGTCCTCGCGATCCTGGTGGTGGCCTGGGATTGGGCCGCCCGGCGCGCGGCTGGATCGGTCAGGCCTGTCATCGCGGGGGGTTCCGGGAGGTCGTCCCTCCGGGCTCTCGGGGCAGTGGCCCGCAGCGATGGCCCGTGGCTGCCGGTCTGGTTTGGGCTTGCGCCGTTGGCGGCCTACGTCGCGTCCTGGACCGGCTGGTTCGCGACCAGCTACGGCTATGACCGCAACGGGGCCGCCTTCAACGACGGTCATCCGGCCGGGACGATCCTGGCCTGGCTGCAGTATCAGAAATCCATGCTCGGCTTCGGCCTGGGCCTGCGCACCACTCACTCCTACCAGACGAATCCGCTCGGCTGGCCGATCCTCGCCCGGCCGATCTCGTTCCACGCCAACTGCGTTCCGGCCGGACGCCTGTGCGGCGGGACGGCGCGTTCGACCGAGCAGGAAGTACTGGCCATCGGCACCCCGCTGATCTGGTGGATGGCCACTGCCGCGCTGCTCTTCAGCGTTGCCTGGTGGATCTGGCGGCGGGACTGGCAGGTTGGCGCCGTTCTGGCCGCGGTCGCCGCCGGGTGGCTGCCGTGGATCTGGTTTTACTACCACGACCACCGTACCGAGTTCTTCTATTACGCCGTGGTATTCGATCCGTTCCTGGTGATGGCCACCGCCCTCGTCCTTGGCCTGCTTTACGAAACCTTTCAGTCCCGGATCGTCCTGGCCTCGGTATCGGGTGGCTACCTGCTCCTGGTGCTGGCGAACTTCATCTACTTGTATCCGGTACTTGCCGACAGAGTGCTTCCTTACGGGGCCTGGCTGAGCCGAATGTGGTTTAACAGTTGGATCTGAGTGAAGTCCAGGACCCATCGTGTGGCATTTCTGTCACGCGAGGGGTCTGGCCCGCTGAAACCAGCGGTCCTAGACTCAGGCCGGAGGGGAGTAGATATTCCTGCGATGGCCGATGCCTTTGGTGATTTGCTGCGGCGGTTCCGAGTAGCGGCCAGCCTTACCCAGGAGGCACTCGCCGAGCAGTGTCGCATCAGCCCGGCGACGATCGCGGCCATCGAGCAGGGCCGGCGAAACGCACCGAGGCTGTCGACGGTACGACTCATCGCCGAGGCGCTCGACCTGTCTCCTGCGGACCGGGAACTGCTGGCACTGGCCGCCGATCAGGCCACGAGCCTGCCCAGGGCCGGGCCAGCGCCGCCTGCGGTCGGCATCGAGTCGCCCGAGGGTGCCGGGCGACAGGCCGGGGTGGTGGCCGGCCTGCCAGCGACCCGCACCAGCTTCGTCGGCCGGGACAACCAGCTGACAGCGGTGCTCACGGCGCTGAACGGCAGTTCGGTGGTGAGCCTGGTCGGCCCCGGCGGGGTTGGCAAAACCAGGCTGGCGTCCAGGGCCGCCGAACTGGCGGCGCCCGCATATCCGTCCGGCGCCGCGTTCGCCGATCTGGTTCCGGTGCGCCAGGGCTTCATCAGCCAGTCGGTGGCCGCGTTGCTGGGCGTGACCGAGGGGCCTGGCCGGTCGCTGGATGCGGCCCTGCATGAGCATCTGGCGAAAGGCCGGTCCTTGCTCGTCCTGGACAATTGCGAGCACCTGCTCGATGTGGTCGCCCCGTTCGTGGAAAAGCTGCTGGCCAACTGCGGTGACCTGACCGTCCTGGCCACCAGCCGGGAACGGCTGGCCATCCCGGGTGAGGTAGTCGTCACGGTCCCGCCGCTGTCGCTGGTGAACGGTTCGCCCGGGCTGGCCAGGCCAGAGGCCGAAGCGCTGTTCCTGGACCGGGCAAAGGCGAGCAACCCGAGCTTTGCCGGTTCCGCTGAGGTCATCAGTCAGGTCTGTGCCCGGCTTGACGGGATCCCCCTGGCAATCGAGCTAGCCGCCGCCCGCAGCGCTTCGCTGGGAATCGACGGCCTGCTCGCTGGGCTCGATGACTATCTGCGGTTGCTGGCGGGCAGCCGGGTCGCGCACGAGCGGCACCGGTCGCTGCGCGCGGTGATCGACTGGAGCCACGATCTGCTCGATGAGGACGAGCGGGTGATGTTCCGGCGGGCGGGAGCGTTCATCGGCGGGTTCGACCTGGACGCCGCCGTGGCGGTTGCGGGTGAGGGCCGCGAAGCCAACCGGAGCGTGATCGCTGACCTAGTCGGTCGGCTGACCGACAAGAGCCTGCTGACCCACCGGCAGGGGCCGGACAGCAGCCGCTGGCAGATGCTCGAGACGATCAGGGCCTATGCGGTCGACCGGCTCGCTGCCAGCGACGAGGAGGCCGCGATCCTGGACGCGCACCTGCGCTGGGCCGCCCAGGTCGCGGCCGACCTCGAAAAACGCGCCGAGTCTGACCGCCCCTGGCGCGCCGCCTTCGACACCATCGCCGACGACCTCCGCGCCGCCCTATCGGCCCCCGAGGCCGACGTCGCCCGAGAATCCAGCGATAGCCGTCGCTCCGGTGCGACAGGAGCCAGCACCGCACGCGGGGCCGGTGGTGCCGGCGGGAAGGGTTCAGTTGCGCGTGCGGCGGACTTTGCCCGGCCGGCCGGCGGCGCGGCTGGGCTGGGGCGGGCCGCCGGGGGTTCGGGCGTGCGGCATCGGCTGGCTCGGGCCCTCGGGCATCTTGCTTACGCGCGACGATTCATGAACGAGGCGTGCGAGCACTACCGGACCGCCGCGGCGCTCGCGGCGACCCCGGGGCAGGCCGCGTTTGACTTGCGCACGGCGGCCGATGTCGCGATGGCGACCGGGCGCGGCCAGCAGGCCTTTGACCTGCTGCTCGCTTCGGCGGCGCGATCTGAGGCGGCCGGCGACCGAGGGGGCTGGGCTGCGGCTCTCGGATATGCCGTCACGATCGCTGACCGGTTCGCCGCCGAGTTCCCGGCGGAGATCCCGCACAGCCAACTGGAAGCGATGCTGGAAGAGGCGACCGCCCGGTCCCCGGCCTACGCTCCGGTCGCGGCCGCGCACCTAGCGGCCGCGGCGGCCTGGATCGCGCAGGGCGAGAAGACAGTGCCGGAGCTGACCCTGGCGACCAAGGCGCTGGAAGCCGCCCGGCTGACCGCCGATCCCGTGCTGATCAGCGGCGCCCTAGACGCTGTTGTCGGCGCGCTGGACGCCGGCGGCCGGCTGCGCGAGGCCCACCAGGTCAACGCCGAACGGGCCGAACTGCTCAAGCTCCTTCCCCGGCACGATCCCCGCGCCGGCGCGGAGATCATCGACGCCTTCCATATGGTCACCGAGATCGCAGTGACTGCCGGTGACCTTCCCGCTGCGCTGAACACGGCCACGCTAGCAGCGGGTGATGACATCGCCAGCGGCCAGCCGCATCGGACCGCGAGCAAGCCGATCCTGCCGCTAGTGCTGCAAGGCAAGTTCGACGAAGCGCTCGCATCGGCCCAGACGATGTGGGACGGGTGGGAGATGGCCGGCCGGCCGGATGCGCGGTGGATGGGTCCGGCGATCTACGGCGCCATGCTCGGACACGGCCTGCGCGGCGACGACGAAAGCCGTCGAGTATGGCTTGGACGGCTTGGCGAGCTGATCGGCATCGACGGTGATCCGGCGGCCGGCACGAACCTGTTCTGGGCGGCGATGTTCACCGATGCCCGCATCGCCCTGCATGAGCAGCGGCTGGATCTGGCGCTGGCCGCCGTGCGGGGCCTGAACGATGCCCGCCAGCCGTGGTACGAGGCGCCGCACTGGTACTCGATGCGCCCGTACGCATGGGGAATCGTGGCCGAGGTCGCGGTCGTCGCTGGCCTTCCTGACGCGGAGAGTCGGCTCGAGGAGGCGGCCCCGGCCGGAGCGGAGAACTACTGGGCCGCCGCTTGCCTGGCCAGGGCCGCCGGCAGGCTCCATGACAACCGGGCCGAGCTTGAGCGGTCGGTGGCCGGCTGGGAGCGGATCGGGGCCCGATTCGAGCGAGCCTGCACTCTGCTCCTGCTGCCGGACCGGGCCGCCGAGGGCCTGGCCGAACTGGCCGAACTCGGCTGCCGGCCGCCGGCCGTCTGGAGCACGAGCTAGCCCCGGCTGAGACCGGCCTTCCAGAAGGTCCGCCCTGCCCCGTGGTGGTGACGTCAGCGAACGCGGCCGAGCGTCGCCCGCCAAACGACGCCCAGCCGCGGGTTGGAGCGGGCGGTGAGCCGTCCTGGCCCACCGCCCGAGTCGGTTTACGGCGAGTCGATTACGGCTTTGCGAGGAAGCCGTCGGTGTTGCCCTTCTTGTCGACGTAGAAGCCGACCAGGTCACCGGCGGAGTTGACGCCGTTGACGAAGGTCTGGTTCGGGCCGTTCGGGTCCTTGACGGTGTGGAAGCCGCCCTTGCGGGTCCAGGTGAAGCCGAGGTTCTTCGAGCCGACGGTGTAGGTGCCGACGACCATTCCGAACTTGTTGACGCCGAACGGCGTCGTGGAGTCCGAGCCGGGCACGTTGAGGATGAACAGATGCGGCGAAGCCGTCCTGACCAGGAAGCCGCGGGTGTCGTCGTGGGAGTTGACGAAGAAGCCGACGACGCTGTCCGAGTCGTTGATGCCGGTCGGCGTCACGCTCTTCACGCCAGTGCCGAGCGGCGGGTTCTCGCTGTGGTACTTGTGCGCGTTGATGTTGTACAGGTAGCCGTGGCTAGCGCCAGCGGCGTCCACGTAGAAGCCGACCGCCAGGCCGGAGTCGTTGACGCCGAGCAACTGGTCTACGGGCGGGTTGGCGGGGTTGTGAGTCGGGAAGTTGACCTTGTGGAAGTGCGTGCCGTTGAGCGAGTAGTAGCCGAAGTTATTGTTCGCCCCGCTGGCCGTGTTCATCTTGGAGTAGAAGCCGACCTGGATGCCGGTGTTGTTGAGCGCGGTGACCTGGGTCTGCTTGGAGCCGGGGAAGTTCTGGTTGCGGAAGTTGACCTGGTGGTACGGCGAGGTCAGCGTGTAGCCCTTGTTGGGGTGGCCCTTGGCGCCTGAGCCGAAGTAGCCGGCGATCTTGCCCGCGTCGTTGATGCCCAGCAGCTGGTTGAACGTCGGGTCGTTGTTGTTGTTGATCGTCTTGAACTTGTAGTGGATCGCTGGCGCGCTCGGTGCGGCCTGAGCTGGCGCGAGCGAGACCGCCGCCATCGCGCCGGTAGCCAGGGCGGCCGCGCCGGCAACGCCAGCGGAACGCAGGAAGCGCCGGGTAGCGGACTGGGGATACCTCATCGCTGTTCCTTCTCGGGTTCTGACCAGCCTGTTTGCCGGTCCCTTTTGTTCTGACCAGCCTGTTTGCCGGTGCCATTCGATAGTCCGGCAGAGCGCGTCGGCTCCCCAGGCACGCCGCCCCGACATTGCCCCGACATTGCCCTTACACCGCAGCCGTTCAGGACGCTGGGCCGCTGGCGGGCGCAAATTTTTCTGGCTGAAAGAACTTAAGAACTTTGCCGTGACTGCGGTCAGCCCGAGCTGCCGAACTGGATCGGGACCGGCAGGTGCTGGGCCTGGGTCCAGCCCGAGCGTGAGTCGTTCAGCGTCCAGACACCAACTGTGGTGCGCCCGGCGGTAAGCGCCTGCAGCTCAGTACCCGGGCCGGCCGCCAGCGCTTGGGTGGCTGGCGGCAGCCCGGGTAGCCGCCGCCAGCCTGCTGCTGCCCCCGCTAGCAGCAGACCGCGACGACCCGACAGCAGCACGGCGATAGTGCCGTTGCTGCCGGTCGATACGGAAAGAACCTTCTCGTTGCCGACCGTGAATGCCTGTGACAGCGTCCAGCGGGCCGGATCGCCCGCGTAGCGGGCGGCGACCAGGCCGGTGGTGGCACCATCGCCGATCGCCAGCAGCGCCTGGGTGATTCCGGCGGACGATGAGATCGACAAGGTGGTGACCGGCTGGCGGGCTGGCACGCCTGGGTTGCCGGGCTGCCAGGTTCCGCTGGTGAGGGTGAAGATGCCAGCCTGGCCGTTGGCCGTGCAGCCGGCGGTGAGCATCGGGTCGCCGGACGGGCTGAACGCGGTGCCGGTGAGCCGGGTGACGTCGCAGCGGCGGCCGGCCTGAGTTCTGGCGACCGACTGCCTGGTGGCGATCGTGGACCAGGTCTGGCCGCTGTTGAGGCTCTGGCGCAGCGTGCCGTCGGCCAGGAGAGCCAGCACCTTGGCGGTGCCAGGGTCGGCGGCCAGGGCGTCCGGGGTGTCGGCCAGGCGGGCATTCAGGACGCCGGCCGACCAACTGCTGCCGGCGCTAGCCGTGGTGGCGAGCGGGGTGAAGCGCAGTTCCTGGCTAGGAAGGAATCCGGCGAGCAGCGAGCTGGTGCCGGTCGGGGCGACTACGAGGCCGCCGTTGCTCGCCACGCCGGGCGGGGTGACCAGCCGCCAGGTGCCGCCGGTGGCCGGGCGGGTAGGGCGGGCTGGGCGGGTGAGGAGTTGCCAGAAGTCGTTGGTGCTGTCGGCCGAGTTGCCGACCACCAGGACCGCCCAGTTGCGGCTGGTGGTCGCCACCGATGTGGCCAGGGAAAGCTTGGCGGCTGGATTCCCGGCTGGTGGCCGGGCCGCCTGGCGGCTGGCTTGGCCGCAGGCGGTAGCCAGCAGGGCGATGCCGAGTGCCGTGGCCGCTGCCCGGAGGCTGGCCTTGGTCGGGCGGCCGCTCATCTGAGTTCCTGGCGGACGGCGTTGGCGAACAGGACCGAGTACGACGAGATCATCGCGGCCGTGCCAGGGCCCGGGTCGGCGTCGAACTCGCGCACGACCTTGCCGGCCTGGTTGATCAGGAACGCCACATCGTCATGGCCAGTCATCGCTCCGGCCGGCAGCACATCGGCCGTCATGCCGTAACTGGCCCAGACCTTCTTCAGGCTGGCCAGCGAGCCGGTCAGGTAGTGCCAGTTTGAGATCGAAGCGAGTCCGTCGTGCTCATCGAAGGCCCGCACCGCCGACAGGGACCGGTACGAAGGGCTCAGCACGACACCGACCAATTCGACCCGGCCGGAGTCGGCCGCCAGCAGGCGGCTGGTCTGCGCGAACTCGGTTCCCATCAGCGGGCAGTCGGTCGTGCAGACCGGATCGAGGAAGGTCAGCAGGACCACCTTGCCGCGCAGGCTGGCCAGGCTGATCTGGTGGCTGGACTGGTCGGTCAGCGTGAATCCTGGGGCCCGCAGGTTCAGGTTGGAGGAGTGGCCGCTGACCGCCTGGGCCAGGATCGGGTCGGCGTTCGGGTTGGACCGGGCAATCGCCAGCGGGGCGGCGCCGAGCAAGATCACGGCGACGGCACCGGCGGCGACGACCGAGCGGAAGCTGGCGCCGGCTAGCAGGCCGAAGGCTCTTCCTGGACTGAGGGACGCGCGGCTGGTGACCTGGGCTGGGGACTGCGCCTCGGCGGGGGTGGGACGGGTAAGGGCCAGGTAGCCGGCTACGGCCAGCAAGATCATGGGGATCATGCTGTTCGGGTCGGTGCCGAGGCCGCCGAGGAAGCCGAGGTCCTCGATGAAGATCCAGTCGAGGAGGCTGATCGCGACGAAGGCGATCAGGGCGCCCTTGAGTATCGGCAGGCGGCCGATCCGGTACGGCTCCGGGCTCTTAGCGAAACTGAGCAGGAAGACCGAGCCAATTGCGGCGAGGGCGATGACGGCGACTAGGTTCACCGCGAAGCCGTGGGCCTCGTCGAAGGACGTGAAGGCGTTAACCAGCTTGACCAGGAACTGCGGCTGCGACAACTGCGCCATAGAACTGGCCATGCCCGCGAGCGGGGCGGTCTGTCCGCGTCCGGTCGTGCCCTGCCAGAATCCGCGGCCGGGCCAGGCCTGCAGCAGCGCCATGCCGAGCAGGAACACTCCGGTGCCGCCGAGCACAGCGCGGCCCAGCTTGCGTGTTGTCCAAGCCCGGTCGGGCAGCGCGATCAGGCCGGTCGCGACCGCGTAGATCAGCGCCGCACCGGGGGCGCCGAACAGCCAGGTCTGGCCGGGGGCGAGGACTCCGCCGAAGGACTCGCCGAACACCCAGACGACCAGGCTCCAGGCGACGCTGGCCAGGCCAGCCAGCCGCGACAGCCGCCCTCTCGGCGAGGCGAGCAGCCAGACGCCGATTCCGACCTGGATCCAGACCGCCGCCGCTGCCGCCTGCAGGGGGTGATACGACCAGTTCGTGCCCGCCCAGTTGACTATCGTCTGCACCCAGTGCGGGGAGGTCGCCGCGGTCGGCTGAATGACCTGAGACGGCAGGCCGAGCGCCATCTTGGGCTGGGCCTGCAGGATGCCGTCGAAGATCCAGATCAGCCCGAACCCGATCCGCAGAACCTGCCTGGCCGCCGGCTCTGGTGGCTCCTGGGCCTCGGTGCCGGAGTTGCCGGAGTTGCCGGAGTTGCCGGGGGCGCCGGTCGGCTCCAGGGGAACCTTCTGCGAGTGCCAGGCTCGGGCGGAAATCCAGATCACGCCAAGGGTCGCGAACAGCAGCACCGCGATCAGGCCCTGATGCAGCAAGGCGCGACCGAAGGCGGAAACCACCTGGGCATCGTTGATGTTGAGCCCTGAGTTCATCCCGGGCATGGCTGTCCGCGTGCTCCTTTGTGGCCAGCCGGCGTCGCGCGCACCGCCGGTCGTTGCCTCCGGCCGTATTTTGGTCAGAGGGCAGGTGAGAATTATGCATAATCGCCGACGGAGCTGAATACCCCGGTGGGGTGTTAAATTGCTGCCCTGACCTGGCCGAACATACCCCGGAGGGGTTTTATGAGTACCCCCTCCGGGTTTTATCTGCGGCAGGCTAGATACCCCCGGGTGGTAATTCTAGAAAACATTGAATGGCTATCTTGTCAGGGCGTCGGTAGCCCGTTTAATCTCGATGGGTGCACCGGACGCGACCTGCGGTCTGGTCTGGCCTGGGGGCATTCCGGGCGCACTGATGCGACCAGCCGGGGGGAGGTGACCGCGTGAGCGGTCCATTGTGGCTGCATGCGGCCCTCGCGAGCTTGATGATCGTGATCGCCGCCAATTGCGCGATCCGGGCGGGCCTGGTTGCGTTCGGGATTCGGCGCGGGTCCTGGTACCGCGGGTTTTGGGACCGCCGGTCTTGGGATCGCGGGTCTTGGGACACGGTCCAGCAAGGCTTGCGTACGCGGTGGGCGTCGGTCGGCGTTGACGGGCTGCACCTACTAATGGGCGTGGCCATGGCGGGGATGCTGCTGCCGCAGTTGCGCGTACTGCCCGAGCAGGTCTGGGAAGCGGTGTTCGGCCTCGGCGCACTGTGGTTCGGCTGGCAGGCGTTCGCCTCTCGGAGGACTGGACCCTGGCCGTCGGGATCTCTCGGGCGCCTGGCAGCCAGTGGTTCGACGGCGCGGGGTGGCTCGACGGCGCGGGGTGGCTCGACGGCGCGGGGTGGCTCGACGGCGCG
>Ga0134128_10001759_pt1 | contig 27415 bp, 20 predicted proteins | sample KB31754_FD_96462 | JGI IMG/M metagenome (GOLD analysis project Ga0134128, IMG submission 96462) | Terrestrial soil microbial communities with excess Nitrogen fertilizer from Kellogg Biological Station, Michigan, USA - KB3-175-4 | ecosystem: Environmental > Terrestrial > Soil > Unclassified ...
AAACCGCGCCGCAGCGCCGGTGTCACCCATGCGAGCGTCGCGCCGAGGAGCTTCGGCAGCAGCAGCACGATTACCGTCCCGGTGAGCAGGATCTCGATCTCTCCCTCCCGGTACTGCGGCCACGTGGGGAAGAGCGCGTACTGGCCGGGCGAGAAATACTGGTGTCCCTCGAGCGCCATCTCGCACGTGAGGATGGAGGAGAAGATGAGCACCAGGAACCAGATCGGCGAGGTCGCGTACGAGAGCACACCCGTCAACATGTGGAGCCGATTGAGCCAGTGCAGCCCCCGCATGCGCAGCACGCCGAGATGCTGCATGTTGCCCTGTGCCCAGCGGCGGTCGCGCGCGGCGAAGTCGATGATGTTCGACGGCACCTCCTCCCAGCTGCCCTCGAGATCGGCGAGCAGCCACACCTCGTAGCCTGCGCGCCGCATGAATGCTGCCTCGACGAAGTCGTGGCTCAGGATCTCACCGCCGAGCGGCGCCGCCCCCGGCAGGCGCGGCAATGCACAGGACTTTGCGAAGGGAGCGATTCTCAGGATCGCGTTGTGCCCCCAGTAGTTCGCCTCGCCGAGCTGCCAGAATGCGAGGCCGCTCGAGAGCATGGGACCGTTCAGTCGCGCCCCGAACTGCACCATGCGCGCGAACAGCGTGTCGCGACCTGCGGGCAACGGTGCCGACTGGATGATGCCGACCTCCGGATGAGCGTCCATGAGGCGCGCGAGCGTGACGATCGCACGGCCTGACATCACGCTGTCCGCATCGAGCACCAGCATGTGCTCGTAAGCACCGCCCCAGCGCGTCACGAAATCGGCGATATTTCCCGCCTTGCGTCCCACATTGTCCGCCCGCCTGCGATAGAACACGCGGCCCGCCGCGCCGTGACGCTCGATGAATGACGCCCAGGCGGCCTCCTCCTGCGCGGCGATCGCGTCCTTGCGCGTGTCGGAGAGGATGAACAGGTCGAACGCGGCCTGCTCCGGCTCCTTTGCAAGCGAAGTCCAGATCGCATCGAGTCCCGCCATGACGCGCGTCGGGTCCTCGTTGTATACGGGCATCACGAGCGCAATGCGGCTCTTGACGGCGAGTCCCTCGGCATCGGATGCGCGGATGACGCGCCGATCGCGGCCGTCGAGCCGGATGAGGAAGCCGGCAATTGCCGTCCAGAACGCGCCCGATATCCAGGTGAAGAGCGCGAAGAACAGCACGACGCTCGCCGCCTCGAGCGGAGAGAGCCCGTTCGTGCTCAGGATGTCCTCGAACAGGAACGTCGCGAAGCCGCTCGTCGCGAACGTCAGTCCGAAAAACGCGGCGCGGCGGCGGCGCCGCGCGCGGCCCTCGAGGCCGGATACCGTCATGGCGCAGTCCTTACGTCGTCGAAAGCTGATAGATCCATGTCTCGCTCAGCGCCTCGCCATAGAGTGTCAGATAGCATTTGATGTCGACCGGCTGCTTCGGTTTCGCCGGCATGACCCGAAAAGTCACGCGCCAGTGGCCGGTTTCGGCGATCTTCTGGATGACGATGCGGTCTACAGTGCCGCCGTTCGCCGAGACGTTCGCTTTGACCGGCTGTGTTCCATCGAGACCGTCGAGATCCCCTCCCGCGTAGTCGATCATCACCTCTTGCGAGCCGTCTCCCGGCTTGTCGCCTGCCAGGGCAAAGTCGCCCGTCAACGTCCCGATCGCCCGGCCGCCCGGCGGCCAGCGCGCCGCGTTCATGTAAGCGGACAACACGTAATCGAAGCGCAGCGGCTTGCCGCGATCGACGGACTGAGAGGGCACCCAGTATGCAGCGATGTTGTCGTGAATCTGCTCGTCCGAGGGGATCTCGACCAGCTCCACGCCGCCCTTGCCCCAATCCCCGAGCGGCTGCACCCAGTAGCTCGGCATGCGCTGGAACTGAGTCTGCGTGTCGCGGTAGTCGCTGAAATTCCTGTCGCGCTGCGCGAGCCCGAATCCGCGCGGATGCTGGTCCATGAAGCGGTTCACGGTGAGGTCCGTGGGATTCATGAGCGGACGCCACAGCCATTCCCCGCCGCCCGTTTGCATCATCAGACCGTCGCTGTCGTGCACTTCCGGGCGAAAATCTTTGAAGCGATGTCCCGACGGACTCTCCCCGTAGAGAAACATCGAGGTGAGCGGCGCGACTCCGAGCTTTGCGATGTGCTTGCGCGGAAAGAGCTGGGAGGTGACGGTCACCTGTGTGACCGTACCGGGCAGAATGACGAACTGATAGGCGCCCGCGACGCTCGGACTGTCGAGCAGCGCATAGATCGTGAGCGTGCGCTGCTCGGGTTGGGAAGGCTTCACCAGCCAGAAGTCCGTGAACCAGGGGAACTCCTCCCCGCTCGTCGAGGCCGTGTCGATGGCGAGCCCGCGCGCCGAAAGGCCGTACACCTCGTTGCGTCCGAGCACCCGAAAATAGGAGGCGCCGAGAAAAGCGATCAGCTCGTCCTTGTAGGTCGGCGTCTGCAGCGGATAGTGGATGCGAAAACCGGCGAATCCGAGATTCGCCGGCATGTGGCGTGCGAGGTCGGCCATTCTCCCGAAATCGAACCAGGCCGGGTTGTAGTGGATCGCGTGCACGACGCCGTTCACCACCTCCGAGATCTCGACGCGCCGATCGAAGTTGAAGCCGCGCTGAAAGAACTGCACCTCGAACAGCGACTGATTGCGCCACAGAGCGAAATGCGAGCGGAAGCGGATGCTCTGATACTGGTCGTACGTGAGATGCGCGAGCCGATCGGGCAGCGCCGGCGAGCGGTCCTGGTAGGGCTTCATCGCGCGATCGCGCGCGAGCTGCACGACGGAGGCGAAGACGAACGGTTGCTGAGCCTCCGCACCGGAGGAGCTCTGGGCCGATGCCTGAGCGGTCGGCGCCGAGGGCTGCGATCCGGGCGTGCCGGGTGGCGCAGCAGCGCCCGCAGCAGTCGCGCCCGGAGCTGTCGCGGCCGCGCTTGCCGGGCCGCCGGCCGCTGGATTCGCCGGCGGCGTTGCCGTCGCACGCTGCGGATCGGCGGCGGCGGTGAGCGATGCTGCCGATGCGTCCTGCGGTGCAGTCGGCTGGCCAGCCGGGCGCGATGTGGCCTCTCCGCTCGATGCGGCCGCTCTCGCGGCCGGAGTCCCGCTCGGGGGCGTACTCGCTCTTGTCGGTCCGGTGCTCTCGACGGGCGGCACGGGCGCGTGCCTCGCGGTCGCTTTGTCCCGTGTCTGCAACGCAGCCGGGTAGAGCGACGGAACGTGCCGCCACGGCGGCGCAAACGTCAGGCCGAATCCGCCGAGCAGATTCGCCACGTAGATCGCCGCGATGACTGCCGCTCCGATCAAACATCGACGCAAGAGCACTCGTGGTATCCAATCCGATGCGCAGCTCTCAACGGTTTCACAAGCCCGAGTCGAGCCCCGCCAGCAATATTCAGGTACGGAATCCGCTTGCTGTCGCCAGCCGGCGACGGACTGAGCCTGTCCCGAGAGCTCGAGTCAGGCGCAGTCAGTTTGACAGCCGGCGCATCCGCACGCTGCTTAAGAACTTGTCACCCATGCCACGTCTGCTCGAGCTTGGCCGCCTCGACCGCCTCATCGATTGCTCATATCGGGTCGGACCGGTGCGATTCCAATAGATTCTCCGCAGCGGGCAGCCGGCTGCGCGCACGGGTCACCAGGCACGCGCCCCGGCAGGGTCTGGCTCAGCCGCGGGCTATGTCCGTCGGGGCAGGCGTCGTTCCCCGCCTCAGCACCGCATTGCGGACGTCCCACTCCTCGGCGGCACCGAGGCTCTCGAGAAAACAAACTTCCCCGCCCGCGAGCAGCGCGAGCGGCAGTCCGCCGCGGTAGAGCATCCGATTGCCGGTGAGCGCCGGCAAGCGTGCGCCCGGGGTGAGAACGCCGAGCAGATTGAGGGGGTCAGCGGCGGAGATGGAGAGATACCGCGGCGAGGCGGGAGCCCGGCGCACCTCGCGCAAGAGTCCGATGGCCTCGGGCGCTGCGAACTGCTCGCCCGCGAAGCCCTCGACGAAGCGGCCGCCGCGGATATCTCCCCTCGCCTCGAGTCTGCGGCAGCACGCGAGGATTTCGCGCCACGGCGCAAGCCATGCCGCCTCGCGCGCGAGCAGGCGCCAGAGAATGACGCCCCAGCGTTTGAGGAGCGTGCGCACCAAGTGCTCGACGGCCTCGCTCCGCTCGGCGGCAGCCGCACGGCGGACGAGCGTCCAGCGTCCGGAGTCGGCCATGCCGAGAAGCGCGCGTCCGCGCGCCGGGCGGCCGCTCGCTCGCCTCCGAGTTCCCGCTCGCCGATCTGCCGGCAGAAGCAGCACCCGGAGTCCCGCAAAGCTGTCCGCATGAACGAGCCCCATCGCGACGAGCTCACCGAGCGCCTCCTCGAGCTCGGCGGGAAGCAGCCGCGCTCCCTCGAGGAGATCGTCGAAGAACGAGGCTCCATGCGCTTCGAGATAATCGCTCACCGCTCGGGCTCGTCCGGTCAGTTGCTCCGCGCGCGGCGGGTCGGCGAGCGCCGCCCAGAAGCGCACGTTGCGGCGTGCGATGAAGGTGATCGGGGTCGAGCGCAGCGGAGCGGCACCGCGCGCGGCGGAAGCTCGACCTGCGGATGCCGGCGCCGCCGAGGCCCGCGTCCCGGAGGCGCGTGCGGCGAGCCGCACCCAGACGAATCGACCCGCGAGGCACTCTGCATCGAGCCAGGCCGGCTCGTATTCCGCGACACGTGCGGGTAAGAGCTCCGCTTCCCACGCGCCGGCCGGCGCCTCGAAGCCCTCGAGGAGGGATAGCACGTGCGCTACGGCATCCGGCCCCTGCATCCGCGATTCGGGGGCGAGCCGCTGCCACTCTGCGAGAAAGCGCAGGAAGTCGCGCGCGCTGACGGGGCTCACCTCCGCCCGCAGCCGCTTGACCGTGTACCGGTGAATGCGAGCGAGCAGCCCGCGCTCGCACCATTCGTCCTCGGCCGCACCGGGTGTGAACCGCCCACGCATCGCGAAGCCTTCCGCCTGCAGGGCGGCAAGTGCCACGTCGATCTCGCCGCGATCGAGCGCGAGCGATGCCGCGAGGGCTCCCGAGGTCACCGGCCCCACGCCCTGGAGGCGCCCGCGCATGAGCTCCCGCAGCGCCTCCTCGCGCTTCCATTCGCGTCCCGGGGGAAGCACCGGCTCGACGGGCGCGAATGCCGCATCCGGATGCACGGCAGCGAGCAACTCCCGACGCTCCGCGGCGAACGTGAGCTCCAGTTGCGGCCGCGCACGCGTCTCCCGCGGATCACAGGGTGCGCGGACGATCGATACCCGTCCGCTGCGTTGCTGAGCGTCGAGCTCGGCGAGCAGAGGCGCCCAGCGCGGCTCGGCGGCAATCTCCTCGGCAGTGAGAAAGCCGAGCCATTGCAGCGCATCCTGCAATTCGTCGGCCGTCGAGGCATCGGGCCATGCCTCGGCGCGCACTCTCGCGATCGCCTCCGGATCGAGCCGCCCGATCTCATCGGCGGATCGCGGATCGAGCCACCGCCGGCTCATGACCGCCTGAGTGCGTCGCTCCTCGAGGGGTGCGTCGTCGAGATAGGCGTAGGGACGGGCCGAAAGCACTTCGAGTGCGAGCGGCGAAGGCTCCGTCAGATCGCGCGCGACGACGCGCACCGCGCCGCTCTCGATCGCGCGCAGCAGCGCCTCGAAACGGTCCGTGTCCATCGCCTCCTCGAGGCAATCGGCGAGCGTTTGCCGCACGAGCGGGTGATCCGGGATCTCGAGCTCCCCCGTCAGATTCTCGGCGCAGGCGACCTGGTCCGGGAATACGGCCGCGAGCAGGTCCTCGGCCTGCATGCGTGCAAGCGGCGGTGGCACCCGGCGTCCGCCGGCAAAACGCGGTAGCGCCAGCGATATCGACGCTACCCAGCGCCAGCGCGTGGCGAACATCGGCGCGGCGCAGACGGCCTGCACGAGCACCTGCCGGGCGGTGTGCGAGGAGAGATAGCGCGCGACCTCGGCGAGCTCGAAGCTGTGGGCCGATGTGAGCGACAGCACCAGGCTGTCCTCCGTCGCCGCGGCCTGCAGCTCGAAATTGAAGCGGCGGCAGAACCGTTTGCGAAGGGCGAGCCCCCAGGCGCGATTCACTCGACTGCCGAAGGGCGAGTGCACGATGAGCTGCATCCCGCCTGCCTCATCGAAAAACCGCTCGAGGACCACGGTCTGCTGCGTCGGCAACACCCCGAGCGCTGCTCGCGCGGCCGCGAGATAGTCGACGATCTGCGAGGCTGCGGGCTCACCCACGCCGACTTCGGCGAGCCAGGCGAGCGCGCCGCCGCGTCCGTCGGGCGTCTCACTCAGCCGGGCTTCGAGGGTGCTCCGCAGGCGGGATACCGCAGCCGATAGCTCATCCGAGCGGCCGGGCGCCTCGCCGAGCCAGAAAGGAATCGTGGGCGGCATGCCTTCGGCATCTGCAACGCGCACGGTCCCGCGCTCGACGCGCAATATTCGATAGGAGGCATTGCCGAGTTGAAAGACATCGCCCGCGAGGCTCTCCACGGCGAAGTCCTCGTGGACGGTGCCGATAAGCTGCGATGCGGGCTCGAGAATCACCTGGTAATCCGCGGTATCCGGAATCGCGCCGCCGGAGGTGATCGCCCTCAGCCGTGCGCCGCGACGGGGCCGCAGCTGCCGTTGCACGGCGTCGCGATGCACGAGCGCGCCGCGGCGGCCGCGCCGTGTGGCGAAGCCCTCGGCGAGCATGCGCACGACCTCCTCGAACGCCGCAGGCTCGAGGTCGCGATAAGGGTAGGCGCGGCGTACCAGGCGATGGAGCTCATCCTCGTTCCACTCGCGCGCTGCAACCTCGGCGGCGATCTGCTGCGCGAGGACATCGAGGGCGCCGCGCGGAACATGCAACCGGTCGAGCTCACCGCGGCCGACGGCCTCGAGGAGCGCCGCGCACTCGATGAGCTCATCGCGCGAGAGCGGAAACAGACGACCCTTCGAGAGGCCGCCGACGGCGTGGCCCGAGCGGCCCACACGCTGCAGGAAAGCATTGATGCCTCGCGGGGAGCCGATCTGACAGACAAGGTCCACGTCCCCGATATCGATGCCGAGCTCGAGCGACGCGGTCGCAACGAGCGCTTTCAGCTCGCCCCGTTTGAGACGCTGTTCGGCTTCGAGCCTGCGTTCCTTGGCCAGACTGCCGTGATGGGCCATGACGTGCTCGGCGCCCAATCGCTCGGAGAGTTGGCGCGCGGCGCGCTCGGCGAGGCGGCGCGTATTGACGAAAACGAGCGTCGAGCGGTGCTCGCGTATGAGCTCGGCCAGCCGGTCGTAGAGCTGGCTCCAGACCTCGCCCGACATCACGGCCTCGAGGGGTGCGGGCGGCAGCTCGAGCGCGAGATCGCGCCGCCGCTGATGCCCCGCATCGATGATCATGCAGCGGCGCGCAGCGCGATGCGCATCAGGACCTGCGCCCGCGCCCGTGAGGAAGCGCGCGACCTCCTCGATCGGCGTTTGAGTCGCCGAAAGTCCGATGCGCGTGAGCGGTGCGGCCGCGAGGGCCTGCAGCCGCTCGAGCGAGAGCGCGAGATGCGCACCGCGCTTCGTCCCCGCGACCGCGTGGATCTCATCGACGATCACCGTCTCGGTCGTCGCGAGCACACGCCGGCCCGACTCCGAGCCGAGCAGGATGTAGAGCGACTCGGGCGTCGTCACGAGGATGTGCGGCGGCCTGCGGCGCATGCTCGTGCGCTCGTGCGCCGAGGTGTCGCCGGTGCGTACCAGGGTGCGAATCTCGACGTCCGGCAAGCCGAGCCCCTGCAGCGCCTCGCGAATTCCGGCAAGGGGCGCTGCGAGATTCTTGTGAATGTCGTTCGAGAGCGCCTTGAGCGGGGAGACGTAGACGACGCGCGTCTGATCGGTCAGGCCGCGCTCGAGCCCCTCGCGCAGGAGCCGGTCGAGCACGGCGAGGAAGGCGGCAAAGGTCTTGCCGGAGCCGGTCGGCGCCGCAATCAGCGTGTCATGGCCCGAGCGGATGGCCGGCCACGCCTGCGCCTGCACGGGCGTTGCTGCGTCGAACGCGCTGCGGAACCAGGCGGCGACAGCCGGATGAAATGAATCGAGCGGCTCCATGAAGTGAGGATAGCCTCAATCGGGCCACCCTCAAACGGCCGCCGCCTTCAGCGCCCGATCACCACTCCCCACGGTGAGCGGCCCACCGGCACCTTCTTCACGACACGCAGCGTCGTCGTATCGAGAATGCTCACATCGTTCGAGGGGCCATTGGCCGTGAAGAGCCAGCGGTGGTTCGGCGTGAGCGCAATGCCCCAGGGCCGAGCGCCGACCGGGATCTCCTCCATGAGTCGTGCGCCGCGGCCCTGCAGCGCGATCACCGCGATCGTGCCGCCGCGGCCCGTGCTCACGTAGAGCCGGCGGCGTGCTGCATCGAGCAGTATGCCCATGGGGCGGTCCTGTGGACGCAGCTGAATGAGCTTCTCGACCGGCATGCCCGCGGGAACCGCGAAGCGGTAAACCGAGAAACCGAGCTCGCACGTCGCATAAGCCGTGCGCCCGTCCGGGCTGTAGATGAGATCGCGCGGCCTGAACCCGACCGGCACGATGTGCACGAGCTCGAGCAAATGGCTGTCGATGAGCGAGATGGTGTTGTCGGTCTCGCTCGTGACTCCGATCCAGTCCCCGTTCGGGGATGTCCGCACACCCTCCGGGGCGTGTCCGACTGCAATTCGCGTGACGACCTTCGCTGTCGGAATGTCGACGACGCTGACGCTCGCGGTGTCCTCGTTCGAGACGTAGAGCCTGCGCCCGTCGCGCCCGAGGTCGAACTGCTCCGGATCCGAGCCCGCGCGCAACAACCCCACGAGCTTCAGCCGGCGCGTGTCGAGAATCGCGATCCCATCGGCGCCGAGGTCGCGCTTCATCTTCGCGCACTCGGCGTCGGGCACCGTCGGCGGACACTTGGGCACACCGCTCACGGCGACGTACAGCCGCGATCCGTCGCGGCTCAGCTTCAAGCCGCGCGGACGCTTGCCGATCGGAATGGTCGCGATGAGCTTGCCGCTCGAGGCATCGAGCACCGAGACGCTGTGGCCGTCCTCGTTGGAAACATACGCCCGCGCGGCGCGCGCGCCGAGCGGATCGAGCAGCAGCGCGAGGAGCGCGGCCGCGCCGGCAAGCCTTGCGAGCGGGCTCAAGACAGCTTGACTTCGCTCACCTGGATGATGGGAGCCGCGCTCGCATAGTTGCTGATGTCGGCCTGCACTTTGGCCGCGTGCGGCCCGAATGCCGCCTGGAATGCCTCGACAGAATCGAACCGCAGATGGCAGAGCACGGCGTAGGCAGCCTTGCTCCCCGGGGTTCCGCCGCCCACGCCCTGCTCGACGACGACGCCCTTGAGCGCCGGCCCGAGCAGCTTCTTGACCATCGGAATGTGCTTTCCGAGGTAGTAACTCATGTCGAATCGCGCGTCGTCCTTATTCGGGTACAGCACGTTGACAGTGATCATGGCGGGCCTCTTTCGCGTCGGAGTGACTCGGGGCGAGCGCGACTATAACGCTTGGCCGGCGCGTGGCGGAACCCGAGCCCGGCCGAAGGGTTCATTCGCAGCGCGTCAAATCGCGCTCACACGAGAGGCTCCACATGAAAACCGTGCGCATCCACGCCTTCGGCGGCCCGGAGGTCATGAGGATCGAGGAGGTCGAGACTCCGCAGCCGCAGGATGACGAAGTCTTGATCCGCGTGCACGCCGCGAGCGTCAATCCGATCGACTACAAGATCCGCCAGGGCGGCTTTCCGCCCGTGACGGCGCAGCAGCTGCCGAAGATTCTGGGGCGCGACATCGCCGGCACGATCGAGCGGTGCGGCAGCGCCGTCACGCGTTGGAAGGTGGGCGATGCGGTCTATGCGATGCTCGACGGCCGGGGTGTCGGCGGGTATGCGGAATACGTCTGCCTCAAGGGCGAGCTCTGCGCCCCGAAGCCCACGCACCTCAGTTTCACGGAAGCCGCGGCCGTTCCGCTCGCGGCGATCACCGCCTGGCAGGGCGAGTTCGATCATGGTCATCTGACGGCCGGCCAGCACGAGCTGATCCACGGCGGCGCAGGCGGAGTCGGCCACTTCGCCATTCAGTTCGCGAAGGCGCGTGGCGCTCGCGTGGCGACCACCGTCTCGGGCGATGACCTCGACTTCGCGCGCGCACAGGGTGCGGATGAGGCGATCGATTACCGCTCCGGACGATTCGAGCAGCAGCTTCGCGACATCGACCTGGTGTTCGATCTTGTCGGCGGGGATACGCAGGAGCGGTCATGGGCCGTGCTGAAAGAAGGCGGCAGGCTCATCTCCACACTCAAACGGCCCTCGGAGGAGAAGGCGCGCGCGCGCCGCGCGCACGCGGAGAGCTACGTCGCTCAGCCAAACTCGAGCGAGCTCACCGAGATCGGTCGACTCATCGATGAGGGTCGTGTCCACCCACACCTGCACGCCGTCTACCCGCTCGAGGCGGCGGCCGAAGCGCACCGCACGCTCGAGCAGGGACATGTGCGCGGCAAGGTGGTATTACAGGTCGTCGCATGAGGACCGGCTCGGCCCCCGGCGCGCGCCGAATCGACTCACTGGATGACCACTGTGTGGCGCATCACTTGAGAACGCCGGGGTTCGTGCTATGGTCTCTCTTGCGTTGCCGCCTGGCCTCCTCGCGGCCGTGAACTCCGTCTCGTAGAGCTGTCACCGAATGCCCAAGAAGCCGCCCCTTATTCTGGTCAATGTCAGCATCTTCGTCTTGACCCTCACCGTGGCCGTCGTGCTGGTCCCCTGGCGCGGCCTGACGCACGGCTACACGGGTATCGAATGGGCACTGTTTGCGGCTTTGCTGGTGGCGAATGGCATGTCGATCACCGGCGGCTACCATCGGCTCTGGGCACACCGCGCCTACGAGGCGCACGTCACGGTCAAGGTCCTGTATCTGATTTTCGGCACGATGGCGTTGCAGAACAGCGCGCTCGCCTGGTGCAGCGGGCATCGCCGCCACCACCTCTATGTGGATGACGACGCGCGCGACCCCTACTCGGCCGGCCGTGGATTCTGGTTCTCGCACATCGGCTGGATGCTGCGGGACTATCCGAGTGGAGTCGAGGACTTCTCGAACATCCCGGATCTCAAGCGCGATCGGCTCCTCGTTTTCCAGCACCGCCATTACGCACTGCTCACGATCGTCACCAACTTCGGCATTCCGATAGGTGCGGGCTGGCTCGTGGGCGATATCTGGGGAACACTCCTGCTCGCCGGCGTACTGCGGCTCGTGCTGAGTCATCACTTTACGTTTTTCATCAATTCCCTCGCGCACATGTGGGGTAACCGGCCCTATACCGACGAGAGCTCCGCGCGCGACAATCCGATCCTCGCGCTCGTCACACACGGCGAGGGTTATCACAATTTCCACCACATCTTCGCGCACGACTACCGCAACGGTGTGCGCTGGTGGCAATGGGATCCGACCAAATGGCTGATCGCGAGCCTGTCGTTCATCGGGCTCACTCGCCGCTTGAAGCGCACGCCCGCTTTCCAGATCCAGCGCGCTCTGCTCGCCACTCAGTTCCGCCGGGCCGAAGCGCAGCTCGAGCGAATGCCCGCGGCAGGTCGCGCTCGCACTCACATCGAGCAGCTGCGCCGCCGCATCGCGCAGGAGTACGAGGCGTTCGCCCTCGCAGTGAGCGATTGGACGCGCATCAAGGAGCAGTGGCTCGAGGAGAAGAAGCGTGCCGCCATCGAGCACTGGGAGCAGACGCGCCTGCAGCAGCGGTTGCGCGAGATCGAGCGGCGATTGAAGTTGCAGCACAGGCGACTGAGGTCGCTCCGCGCCCAGCTCGCTTGAGCCGCCGGCAGCTCGCCTGAGCTGCCGAATTCCCGCTCCGACCGCCCCGCAAGCTCCCCTGCCCTGCTACGCGCGATCTGGCGCGCGCGTGCCCGGCATGCAACCATTCGCCCATGGGCCGCATCTTCGAAGTCCGCAAGGCGACGATGTTCGCGCGGTGGAACCGGATGGCGAAGCAGTTCGCCCGCATCGCGAAGGACATCACCATGGCGGTCAAGTCGGGCGGCGCCGATCCTGCCGGCAACCCCGCCTTGCGTCGCCAGATCCAGAACGCGCGTGCGGTAAACATGCCGAAAGACCGCATCGAGGCGGCCATCAAGCGCGCCTCGGGACGCGATGCGGCCAATTATCAGGAGATCATTTACGAGGGCTACGCGCCGCATGGCATAGCGCTGCTCGTTGAGACGGCGACCGACAATCCGACACGCACCGTCGCCGCCGTGCGCAATCTCATCTCCAAGAGCGGCGGCAATCTCGCAACCAGCGGGAGCGTGGGTTTCCTCTTCAAGAAGATGGGCGTCTTCCGACTTGATCCCGCCGGTATCGAGCAGGACGATCTCGAGCTCTATCTGATCGACCACGGGCTCGAGGAGATGGGCGAGAGCACCGGCGAGAAAGGCGAGCCGCAGATCGTCATCCGCTCTGCGTTCGCAGATTTCGGCCATGTGCAGGAAGCGCTCGAGGCACGCGGGTTGTCGCCCCTCTCGGCCGAGCACGAGTACGTCTGCACTGCACCTGCGGAGCTCCCCGAAGCCCAAGCGACGGAAGTGCTCGCGCTCATCGACAAGCTCGAGCAGGACGACGACGTCCAGCGCGTGTTCCACTCCCTCGCCTGAGCCCCATCAATCCGGCATCGGCGCGAACTGCCCAGCGAGAGCGTCCTCGAATCCGAAGCTGCTGAGATCGCGGATGCGTTGCGGATACAGAATGCCGTCGAGGTGATCCACCTCGTGCTGCACGACGCGCGCGTGGAATCCCTCTACTGCCCTGTCGATCGGCTCCCCCTCGGGAGTGAAGCCCCGATAGCGCAGCCGCGTGTAGCGCGGCACGAGTCCGCGCATGCCAGGTACCGACAGGCATCCCTCCCAGCCGTCCTCCTGGCCGTCATCGAGCGGGGTGAGTGTCGGATTCACGAGCACCGTGTAGGGGACGGGTGCGACGTGCGGGTAGCGCGGATTTTCCTGGACCTCGAAGATCACGACCCTGAGGCCCACGCCAATCTGCGGCGCGGCGATTCCGGCGCCGGAGAGCGCGCGCATGGTTTCATCCATGTCCGCAATCAGCTGCCGCAGCTCCGCGCTGCCGAACGCCGTCACCGGCGCTGCGATTTGCCGCAGCAGCGGGTGTCCCATCCTCAGAACCGGTCTCACCGCCATCCCTGGCAGTGTACCGAACGGCTGCGTGCGCGCCCGGTCAGTGTGCGCGCGACGCGGGACTCGCGGCGCCCGTCGTCCCGGCTGCGATGCCGGCCGCCGCGCCGGCCGCGGTAGTCCCCGTTGCGCCTCTGCCGGCCGCGCGCGGATTGAGCAGTGCCTTGGCAAGCTCCGTGAGCGAGGCATCGGTCGCCTTGTCGCGATCGGCCCACTCGGCGATTCGAGCGGAGTCCTCGTCCCGACCCAGCGCTTTCGCGTGCGCCGCCGCACTGCCCTGGGCCGCGATCTGGTAATGAATGATCCGCTGCACCGAGTCGACGAGCGCGGCATCGCGCACCGCAGGGTCCGCCACGCGCGTCATCTTGCGCGTCTCCTCGATGAGCGTCTGCATCGCCTGATCCGGATGCCGAAACGCACTCTCGCCCCGGCTCGCGATGATTCGCTCGAGGTCCTGCTCGCGCGAGTGCAGCTGCGTCGCGTAGCTGCGCAGCTGCATTTGCAGATCGTTATGGCCGATGCTCCGCTCGATGCGGTCGAGCAGTCGGCCGAGCTGCGCCGTACCCGAGGCCAGCTCTTGCATCTCCGCGAGAAGCAGTGCCTCGAGCGTGTCGATCGCGACGGCACCTGCGCCGGCCTGAGAGCGCATGCGCTGCCACTGCTCGTGCATGCCCTCGCCGAGGGAGGCGGCATCGCCCACCAGGGCGGCCTTCATGCCGCAGTATCCGACGAGCCCGCGCGAGAGCAGCGTTGCTCCGCCGGCTGCGAACGTGAGGCGCCGCAACCAGCTTCCGCGCACGGTTGCGCCGAGGATGAGACCGAATCCCGCGAGCGTCGAGACCCAGCGCTCCGTGGGTGAGAGATTGCCAGAGCTCATGTTCCACCTCCCGTTCAGCGGCGGGTGCCGCGACGTGAGCGTTAAACCCGCGAGCCCCGAAGGAGTTTCCCGGCGGCGACGCGCCGCTTTCAGAACGTGATCGGGCGGGCGAGAAACACGTCCGAGCCGAACATCATCTCGAACCCTACGCCGAGCCCCCAGCTCGGCAGGCGCGCCTGATCGCTGAAGTCCCGCGGGAAATCGAGACTCGAGCGCACCTCGAGCACGAGCCAGTCCCGCAAGATGCTGCGCCGGTAAGCGACTTTGATGCCGAAGTTGTGCAGCGGCACGGCTTGCTGTGTCGCCCCGTCCACTTCGAGCTCGGCGACGATCGCGCGCCGATCCGGAAACGCGAAGTACGCATCGAGCGTCGAGTAGCTGCGCCATCCGTAGGAGCGCTGTGCGTACGTCGTCGAGCCGGTCCACGTGAGCAGCAAGCCCTCGCTGACGAGGCGCTGCAGGTCGAGACGGCTCGTCACACCGAAGCCACCCTGACTGTCCTGATAGAACACGTCCTGGCGCCACTCGAGCACCCCGTGCTCCTGATCGCCGCGCTGATACAAATAACCGCCCTTCACATACGGATCGAACCGCGAGAGCGTCACGGGCAAACCGGCGCCGGCATCCCATTGCGCGCCTTCGCGCTGCGGCTGGTAGTACTGGATGCCGAGCAGCGTCTCATCCTGCGGATAGGGAGCGTAGGGATTGGGAAGCACGCCCGAAGGTGCCTGGCTCTCGGAGATGAATTCCTGAGGATTGAGACGGCCGACGAAGGCATGGAAACTTTCCGAAAGCTGCGGCAGCGGCACGTTGCCGATGAAGCGCAGCAACGTTCGCCAGCCCGTATGCCGGTCCCATAGCAGCGCCGGCGCGACGCTGCCGGAGGCCTGCTCGTAGGCCACATCCGGCTCCTCCGAGCCGAACAGCCGGTCGAGGTGCATCGCCGACTGCCATACGGCGCTGTAGAGCAAATCGTGGACGTTATCGAGCCAGGAGAACTTGCTCGGGACGAGGGGCCCGGTCGATTCGGCCGGAGCCTCCTCCGAGCTCGACGGCGTCAGCGACGGCGCGGGCGCCGGCGGCAGCGACGGCGCGGGCGCCGGCGGCGATGGCAGGGGGGATCCGACAGGCGGTGACTGTGTCGAAGGCGATTGCGACGCGATGCCGCTCGGAGCGGCCGCGTCCCGAGCCCAGCCGACCGCTGCCCGGGTGAGGAGCAGCACTGCGCAAAGGGTGGAGCAGGAGGCGCGGCGCGCAGGGGCTCTCACGCCTTGAGCGCGAGCGCGACGGCAATTGCGATAGCGATGGCGACGGTGAGCCGCAGCAGCATCCAGGCGCGCGGCGAGAGATGCCGCGGTGCGATGCGCCGCGAGCCTGGATGCGGGAACCCGAGCACCGCATCACCCCGATAGAGAAAGGTCTGCACGATCAGCACCGGGGCGTGCATCCCGGCCGAGACGCTGATCAGATGGGCCCGGTAGCGTGCGCCTCGGTCGAGGAGCGGCGCGAGCTCGGCTGCGCGATGCGCGGGGACGTAACCGAGCGGCTTGCCGTTGGCGGTGCGCACTTCGATCGTTTGTTCGCCGGTGAGGCCGCGCGCGCTCCGCTCGCGCACGAGGAGTACCGGCTCACCCGCCCGCGCGGCTCGCGGAGGAGCGGGCGTGCGCCGCTCGCTGCGGCATCCGGCCACCATGAAGCAAGCCGACGCCAGCAGCTCGTTCCGTACGCGCTCGGTCGCACTCTCGTCCGAGTAGGCCATCCTGTCGCTCCCCACGAGACGCAACGCGGCGGGTCCGCGCCGCAGCGGCGCCGGCAGGCTCGGCTCGAGCACCCGCCCGAGCGCTTGCAGATCCACCGGCGTAATCCGGCCTGCCGCAAGAATATGCTCGACCACCCCCCGCACGAAAGCCCGGGACGGCACCTCTCGCTCGCCACTCGCCTCGAGCCACGCGCGCAAGCGCGCGAGCTCGGGGCGCGTGAGCACGCCGTCCGTCGCGGCCGTTTGACACAGGGCGTAGAGCTCGGCGCCCGCAGAGATCGAAGCGACCGGCGCGGACGCATGCTCCGCCATTTTCCATGCGCGCGCGACTCTCGGTTGCGACATCATCCCCCCGTTTTTGCACCGGACGTTTGAAGCGCCCGATCTTAAGCTTCTCGCGGGGCAACGCAACCGATCGAGGCTCGCTTCACGCTGCAGCCGCGAAGCGCACCGGCAGCTGGGCCGGGCCGTGGCCGATCGTCGTCATCCAAGGCACGGGCTCGCCTGCGGCTTCGAAGCGCCCGATGTGCCGCGCACACGCGCCGAGCAGCGCCTCCGCTTCGTGAAGCGCGAGCACACGCCCGACGCACGCGTGAATGCCATACCCCCAGCCGACGTGTCCCTTGGTGTCGCGGCGGATATCGAAGCGCTCGGGATCCGTCCACTTGCGCGGATCGCGATTCGCCGCGGCGAAGAGCAGCCCGCAGCGCTCGCCCTCGGGGATGACGTAGCCCGCGAGCTCGACATCCTGCGTCGTGATGCGTCCGGCCATGCGTGAGGGGGAATCCCACCGCAGGCTCTCATCGAAAGCGCTGCGCGCGAGCGAGGGATCCGCACGCAACAGCTGATACTGCTCCGGGAAGAGGCAGAACGCCCGTATCGCGGTCGCCATCGTCATCACGGTCGTATCGGCCGCCGCCGACAGCAACACCCCGACGAGCAGCTTCGCCTCCGCCTCGGTGATCTGGCCCTGGTCGGCCGCGCGGAACATTTGCATGCCGAGGCCGTCGGGATCGAGATTGCGCCGCTCGCAGCACTGTTCGACCCACTCGATGACTGGTGCGGTGTTCTGCATCGCTTCCTGGTAGAGCTCGTTCGGCGGCCCCATCGTGGCCCAGACCATGTGGCCGAAGGCGTACAGATGCTCGCGCCCCGCCTGCGGCAGCCCGAGCGCATCGGGCAGCACCTTGTAGACGAATGCCTGAGTGATCTTGCCGACCGCGTCGACGACCTCGCCGCTCGATTCCTTCACCTGCCGCAGCAGCGTATCCGCCTCCACATTGAAGCGATCGGCCATCTGCGCGAGGGCACGCGGGGAGAGCGCATTGCCGATGACGTTGCGCACCTGGGTGTGCCGCGGCGGGTCGTCCGTGAGCAGAATCTCGGGGCGCACGGATTGCGGATCATGCCAAGGCCGCGACCGGGAGGAGAAAGCCTTCCAGTCCCTGAGCGATTGAGTGACGTGCTCGAAGCGGCCGAGCACGGTGATGTTCTCGCGGGAGAGCCGCACGACCGGGGCGAGCTCCCGCAGCCGATCGTCCACGACGCGCGCGTTGCGCACGGACTCCCGGTCGAATACATCCAAGTCACAGACAGGCGTTTCGGAAATGCTCTTCATGGCCTCACGATAGCGGTGACGGCCGGACGGCTCAACCCGCCGCCGCGATACCACCGTCCACGTGCAGAATCTCCCCGTTAATGAAAGATGCCGCCGGGCTCAGCAGAAACGCCACCGCCTGAGCGTTGTCCGACTCGCGACCGAGGCGGCGGAGCGGAATCGTCCGCGCGCGACGCTCGTACTCGGCCGGATCGTTGAGCCCTACCGCGCCCGGGGTGGGCACCGAGCCCGGAGCGACGGCGTTCACGCGTACGCGGCGCGGGCCGAGCTCGGCCGCGAGCGTCTTGGTGAGGGTCACCAGTGCTCCCTTGACGAGACTGTAGATCGAGGTATTCGGGTAGCCGCGCTCGGCGACGGGCGAGGCCATGTTGATGATAGCGCCGCCGCGCTCGGCATCGAGATGTGCCAGCAGCAGCTGCGCTCCCCAGACCGATCCCTTGATCCCGATCGCGAGCATGCGGTCGAGCACGTCCTCCTGCACGCGCTCGAGCGGCTCGTAGCGCAGCAGCATCGCGTTGTTGACCACCGCATCGATGCGGCCCCGCACGGCCGCGAACTCCGCCGCCGCCGCCGCGAAGGCGCCGCGATCGGCGACATCGACGACATACTCGCGAGCCGCACCGCCTGCCGCGCGTATGGACGAGGCCGTTGCCGCGCAGCTCGGCCCATCGAGGTCGACGACGCCGACGGTCGCGCCGAGCCCTGCGAGCGTCTCGGCGACCGAACGACCGAGGCCGCGCCCCGCGCCCGTCACGAGGACGGCCTGATCGGAGAGGTCGTAGCTCATTTCAATCGCGGCTCATTTCAATCGCGCCTCGTTTCAGTCGTGGCTCATCTCAATCGAGCGCGAGCTTCCACCCCGTCCCGTCGCGCACGATCCAGCCGGAGGTCGGATCGCAGAAGTGGCTTCCGATGATGAGCGCCTTGCGGTTCTGGTAGCGCTCGATGAAGGCGCGCCGCGTCGCAGCCCCGAGCGGCTTGTCCATGTCGAAATTCCCGTGTGCGTCCGGCACCGCGAGCTGGATGGGGTGATGCATCATGTCGCCTGTGATCACGGCCTCCTTGCCGCGCGAGGAGATGTGCACGCTCACGTGCCCCGGCGTGTGACCCGGGGTCGGCTCGAGCCACACCTCATCCGTAATGCGATGTTCCGGACCGACGAACTCCGCGAGCCCCGCCTCGAGAATGGGCTCGATCGAGTCCTCGATGTGCTCGAAGCTGTGATATCCGCCCGTGCGCCTCAAGTGCTGCCAGTGTTCCCACTCGCGCTGGCCGAAGAGGTAGCGCGCGTTCGGAAAGGTGGGCACCCAGCGTCCGTTCACGCGGCGCGTGTTCCAGCCCACGTGATCGAAGTGCAGATGCGTGCAGAGCACCGTATCGATGGTGCGTGCCGGAAACCCGGCGGCCTCCAGGTCCTCGAGGAACGTCGTCTGCAGATTGCAGAAGATTGGAAACTCCCGCTGCCGGTCGGCCCCGATACAGGTATCGATCATCATGCGACGGCCCTTCGAGGCGAGCACGAAGCATTGAAACGAGATGAGCATCTCGCCGTCGGCCGTTACGAAGTGGGGCACGAGCCAGTCGAATTGCTGCACGAACTGCGGCGTCGCCTCGGCCCCGAGCAGAAACGCCATCGGGTCGTGGTGGTTGTTCACCTCCACGATGCGTGCGATCTCGACGTCGCCGACCTTCCAGTGCTTGATGTGCTCGACGGCCATGATGGATACCCCTACTCGACTTCGCGGCTCGAGGCGGTGCTCGGCTCGAAGAACGCGCGCCCCCGGCGGCGATGAATGCGGCGATGAATCAGGCGGTGCTCGGCTCGGGCGGCACCCGGCTCGGTCGGCGTGCCGCCGGCTCGCCGGTCTCGAACGGGCGCGGTGCCGGCCGGCCGAGCATCATGTCCGAGGCCTTCTCCGCGATCATCACGACGGTCGCGTTCGTATTGCCCCCGACGACACTCGGAAACACCGAAGCGTCCGCAACCCTCATGCGCTCGATCCCGCGGACCCGCAGCTGCGGGTCGACCACGCTGTCTGCGCCGACGCCCATGCGGCAGCTGCTCACCGGATGATGAACCGTCGTCGCCGTGCGGCGCACATACTCGGCAAGCCCCGAGTCCCCGGAGACCGCCGCGCCCGGCGCGATCTCGGCGGCGCGATAGCGCGCGAACGAAGGCGCGGAAGCGATGCGGCGCGCGAGCGCGAGCCCGCGCACGAGCGGATCGATGTCCTCGGGGACACCGAGCAAATTCGGATCGATGAGCGGGGGCGTGCGCGGGTCGGCGCTCGCAAGCGTGATACGCCCGCGGCTCTTGGGGTAGATACCGACGATGCTGATCGCGAAGCCGTGGCCGATCGGCAGCGGAAACGTGTTGGGATTGCGCCTCGCAGGCTGGAAAACGATCTGAATGTCGGGTCTGTCGAGACCCTCGCGGCTGCGCACGAAGGCGTTCGACTCGAATACGTTGCTCCCAAACGGGCCGCGCCGCGCGAGTGCGTACTCGAGGACGTTCCAGGCTCCGCGCGGCAGCGCCTTGAGCGAGATGCCGTACGAGGCGGAATCGCGCATCTCCAGCAGCACGGCCGCGGCGAGGTGATCGTGGTAGTTCTTGCCGACCGCCGGCGACTCGAGCTTCACCTCGATGCCGAGGCGGCGTAGCTCAGCGGCATCGCCCACCCCGGAGAGCATGAGCAGCTGCGGCGAAAGCACGGTCCCGCCGCACAGCACGACTTCGCGCCGCGCGGCGATGCGCCGCGCCTCGCCCGCACGCTCGACATCGACACCCACCGCACGCCCGCTCTCGATCGCGACGCGATGCGCGAGCGTGTCCGTCATGACGGTGAGATTGCTGCGTTTGAGCGCAGGCCGCAGATAGGCGGTCGCAGTCGATTCGCGCCGTCCGTCGCGAATGGTGCCCTGCCTCGGACCGTAGCCCTCGGGATTGGGCCCATTGAAGTCGTCGCAGCGCGCGAACCCCAGGGATGCCATGGCATCCCAGAACGCGCGGTTCATCGGGTTGAGCCGCCGGATGTGCGTGACCCGCATCGGCCCCGAGGTGCTGTGATACGGCGAGCCGGCGTAGTCGGGATTGCACTCCGAACGGATGAAATACGGCAGAACCTCCCGCCAGCTCCAGCCCTCGTTTCCTTCGGCCGCCCAATCGTCGAAGTCCCGCGGCTGGCCGCGGAAATACACCATGCCGTTGATGGAGCCCGAGCCGCCCACGACTCGCCCGCGCGGCACGGGAATGCGCCTGCCGTCGAGATGGGGTTGCGGAACGGTGAGGAAACCCCAGTTGATGGCGCGCGTGCCGATCGCCGCGGCGACCGCCGCCGGGATATGGATGAACGGATGCCGGTCGTGGCCGCCTGCCTCGATCAGACAAACACGAACGTCCGCCTGCTCGCTCAACCGCGCCGCGAGCACACAACCGGCCGTACCCGCCCCGACGATTACGAAATCGAACTCCTCGGCGGGTACGGAAGGCATGGCGGTCTCGCGTCAGGCAGTGGCGGCGGCGGCTGCGAGCTTGATGCTGTTCGGCCTTTCTCCGAAGGTGCGCTCGGCCGAGAGCACCGTGTTGTGCAGGAGCATGGCGACGGTCATCGGGCCGACACCCCCCGGCACGGGCGTGATGTAGGAGGCTTTCTGCTTGACGCCCTCGAAATCCACATCGCCGGTGATGCGCCCGTCGGGCAGCCGGTTGATCCCCACGTCGATCACCACCGCGCCGGTGCGGATCATCTGCGGAAGGATGAGTCCGGGCACGCCCGCCGCGACGACCAGGATGTCGGCGAGCAGCGTGAACTGCGTGAGATCGCGCGTCTTCTTGTGGCAGATGCAGACCGTCGCGTCCTGCGCCATGAGCATCAAAGCGAGCGGCTTGCCGACGATGTTGCTCGCACCGACGACGACCACGTTGCGTCCCTCCACATCGATCCCCTCGTGCTCGAGGAGCTTCTGCACCCCATACGGGGTGCACGGCGGAAAAATCGTGTTCCCGGTGATCAGTCCCCCGACGTTGTAGAGATGAAAGCCGTCCACGTCCTTCGAGATCGCGATCCGCTCGAGCACGGCGCGCATCTCGATGTGCGGCGGGAGCGGCAGCTGCACGAGAATCCCGTGGACGGAAGAGTCGGCATTGAGAGCATCGATGCGCCGGAGAAGCTCGGTCTGCGAGGTATCCGCGGGCAGATCGATCTGCTCCGAGCGGATGCCCACCTCCTTGCACGCCGCGATCTTGCCGCGAACGTAGACCTTCGAGGCTGCGTTGTCGCCGGCCAGGATGACCGCGAGACCCGGGCGCACGCCGTGCCGCGCGAACATCCGGTCGATGCGCTCCTTGAGCTCCGCCCGGATCGATTTAGCCACGGCTCTGCCGTCGATGATTCTCGCGCTCATACTCGCCTGCCGACCTCGCCCCTGCTCCGAAGTCTACGATAGCGCAAGGTAGAGGGCGCCTGGAAATCGACAGTGGCGATCTGAGCTATCGGCGCCCGATATGGAAAATCCGTTCAGCGTTGCCGCCGTAGACCTTCGCCTTGTCGGCATCGGAAAGCGGGGCCGCATCCATGAAAGCGACTGCGGGCGCCGTCGGCTGGTACGGGTAGTCGATCGCCCACATGACGTTGTCCACGCCCAGCTTCTTCACGGAGAACTCGAGCGCGAGCGGGTCCTCGGCGCCGCTCGTCGTGATCACGAAATTGCGCTTGAAGTACTCATCGATCGTGAGTTTCGTCTTCGGCGCGCGCCCGATCTTCTGCGCGCGGCTGTTCATGAAGGTGATGCGCCACGACCAGAAATGCACCGCCTCGCCCATGTGGCCGATGCAGATCTTGAGCTTCGGGAAGCGGTCGAACAGCCCCGAGGCCATCATCCGCACCGCGTGCGTGCCGACCTCCACGCCGTATGCCCACATGGCCGAATCCATGCCGTAGTGATGCATCGGCCCCGACAAGCCGTACACCGGCCCGCGCGGGTGGATGTAGATGCACCGATCGAGCGCCTCCGCGCATTCGAGGATCGGCCAGTACTTCGGATCATCGAGGTACTCGTCGTGCGTGTGCGAGTTGAGGATGAAGCCGTTGAGCTTCAACTGCCGGATGCCCCGCTCCATCTCCTTCACCGCACGTTTGGGGGACTGGGGCGCAAAAGCGGCGAGCCCCGCGAAGCGGGTCGGATGGCGCGCGATCACCTCCGCGAGCCTGTCGTTCGCGAGGGTGGCGAGCTCGCAGGCGGTATCGGCGTCGAACATCTGCACGCCGGGCGCGGTGAGCGAGAGGATCTGCACATCGACGCCGTGCGCGTCCATCTCGCGAAGCCGCACGCCCTCGAGATCGAGCAGCCCGTCGAGGAATTTCATGTCCCCGTACCCGGGCTGGGCATCGTAGATGCCGCGGACGAGAGGGGTGTCGGAGTTCTCATTCGGGGAGCGGCCGACTCGCTTCAGCTCCTCGGCCACCTCGGGAATGGAGAACGCCTCTTCGGTTGCGATCTTCCGGAATTTGCCAGCCATGGAACGCCCTCGATGGTCTGCAGACGATGGAAAGGGCAGCGACGATACACCCGCTCCGCTCCTGTGCAGCCGATGGCGCGCCGCCGCATCGCCGCAACAACCGATGCGCGGACGGCCGAAGCTCAGGACCAAGCCTCGCGCCCGCGCGCGCGGGCGCTAGAATCGGGCGCAGCGGGAGATGCGCCATGCCTGAATCGGAGTTCGACTACGTCATCGTCGGGGCGGGCAGCGCGGGCTGCGTGCTCGCGAATCGCCTGACGGAGGACCGCCGCACGCGGGTTCTGCTGCTCGAGGCGGGCGGCGACGATCGCCTCACCCGCAACCCGAGCCAGCTCCGCTCGAATCTGATGATTCACTTGCCGATCGGCTTCGGCAGGACACTCAACGACCCCAAGGTCAACTGGCTCTACGAGACCGAGCCCGACGCGCAAGGGCGCGTGCACAAATGGCCGAAAGGCAAGGTGCTCGGCGGCTCCTCCTCCATCAACGGACTGCTCTACATCCGCGGCCAGTGCGCCGATTTCGATGACTGGCGCGATGCGGGTGCGGAGGGCTGGTCGTTCCGCGACGTGCTGCCCTACTTCCGCCGCATGGAGCACCAGCAACGCGGCGAAAGCGAGTGGCACGGCGTCGGCGGCCCGGTCCACGTCGAGGATTTCAGCACGCGCCATCCGCTCTCCGCCGCGATGCTCGAAGCCTGCGTCGAGGCGGGCATCCCGCGCTCCGAGGACATCAACTGCGCCGAGCAGGCGGGCGTCACCTGGTTTCAGCTCACCACACGCAACGGCCGCCGCTGCTCGACCGCCGTCGCGTACCTGCATCCGGCGATGCATCGGCCGAATCTCAAGGTCGAGACCGGCGCGCTCGCCACGCGCGTGCTGCTCGAGGGGCGCCGTGCGAGCGGCATCGAGTACCGGCGCGAGGGCGAGCGCGTGAGCGCACGTGCGCGGGCCGAGGTGATTCTCGCCGCAGGCTCCGTCGCTTCCCCGCAGCTTCTCGAGCTCTCCGGAATCGGGCGCGGAGAGGTCCTGCAGCGGCTCGGCATCCCGGTCGCCGCGGAGCTGCCGGGCGTCGGCGAGAACCTCCAGGATCACTACATGATCGGCGGCCAGTGGCGGGTGAAGCGCGGGTACGTGACCGTGAACGAGCTCTCCCACGGCGCCCGGCTCGCAGGCGAGGCGATCAAATATCTGTTCACCCGGGGCGGGCTGTTGAGCTTTGCCGTCGCGCACATCGTCGCCTTCTGGAAGTCGCGCGCCGAGCTCACCCGGCCCGACCTGCAGTTCCACATGATGGCCGCGAGCATGGATCTCGATGAGCTCGCGAAGACCCAGGCATTGATCCTCGAGCGGCAGCCGGGGATGACCTGCACACCGTGTCAGATCCGCCCCGAGTCGCGCGGCACGGTGCACATCAAGTCATCGGACCCGGCGGTGTACCCCGCAATCGTTCCGAATTACTTGAGCCACCCGATGGATCGGCAGGTGGCGATCGCCGGCATGAAATTCACACGCAAGATCATGCATCAGCCTGCGCTCGCACCGTACCTGGAGTCGGCAGCCGACGGCTTCGGCGATACGGACGAGTCGATGCTCGCCTACGCGCGCGTCGCGGGCAACACGCTGTACCACGCGGTCGGCACGTGCAAGATGGGGCGCGATCCGCTCGCGGTCGTCGATCCGCACCTGCGTGTCTACGGAATCGAGCGCCTGCGCGTGATCGATGCCTCGATCATGCCGCGCATCACCTCGGGCAACACGAACGCGGCGACGATCATGATCGGCGAGAAGGCCTCCGACCTCATCCTCGGCAAGGCTCCGCCTGCGGCGGCGAGCGGCGCTGCCGGACGCGGCAGCCGCACGGAGGGCGCCGCAGTCGAGGCATGAGCGCGCGCCGCGCTCACGCGGCCCCGCGCCTCATGAGCGCGATGCGATGCGCGTGCGCCTCGCCGCGGCTCGCGCTCGCTCGCACTCAGTCCTGCAAGGGCGGCCGCTCGATGCCCGGCGCCGGTCGCCCGCGTCGAAAATCGTGCGTCGTGTTCGCGCGCGGAAACGGCTCACTCGGGACGGGCACGCCGAGGAACCGGCAGAGCGGCTCCCAGGAGTCCTTCACGTCATAGACGAGCAACCGCTCGGGCGCGATCGTCCGGCGCACTTCGGCATTGTGGCGTTCGTAGACGGCGATCATATGGTCGCGGTCGTGCATGCGACCATCGAACATCGGCTCGATCATCTTGCTCAGGATGGCCGCCATCGGCCGTCGCTCGACTTCTTTCAAATGCTCTGCGCTGAAAATCGTCGCCTGAGTCGAGCGGAACCAGCTCTGCGGATCGCGTACGGTGAGGATCACCTTGGCGCGCGGATAGAGCGCTGCGAAGGTCCGGTAGAAGTGGCATGCCGGCCAGTCGGTCGTTGCCCGGTAGCCTGCGAGGATCGACTCCCAGTCGACCGGCTCCCCCTCGGCGGCGCGCTCCCAGTCCCGCGCCGTCTCCGGATGGAAGATCACCTTTGTCATGTGATGGCAGCGCACGAATCCCAACAGCTCGAGCGCCAGCGCCAGAGACGTGGTGCCGGTGCGCCCGAGTCCGGCGCCGATCACATCGAGCGGCATTGCTCCCCCTCATCTCCCGCCGGAGACTAGCTTCTGAAATCCTCCGCGCTCCCGGCGTAGCGCGCGACGCGGATGCGCCGAATCTTCCCCTCCAGCAGTGTATAGAAAATGAAGCTCACGAACTCGACTCGCTTGCCCGCCTCGAAATTGAGCCCGTGCTTCTTGTAGTCCCGGAACGGATCGAAGCGCGACGGCATCACGACCGCGCACGTGTCCCCCTGCAAAGCGAACTGTGCGATCTCGACGTGCTCCTTGCAGTACTCGTGAAAATCCGCATAGAACTCCGCGATGGCGCGCGGACTCGAGAGCGTCAGAGTGCCGACCTTGTAGAGGACATCGGGCGAATAAAATTCGATTTGCCGGTCATACTGACGATTGTTGAAATGATCGAGATATCTCTGCAGATCGGAGCGCGAGCGAACGCGCGCCTCTGTCGGATTTGCCACGCCACAATCCTCGAGGTCCCCACGGGTCGCGAGATTCTCCGCCCGGCGCGCGTAGTCGTCCATCGCGCGCGGTATCGCCGCTTGACGCCGGGGAGCCAGGTCTGCACATTGCGACAGATGCGTTCCGCACACTCCTTCGCCCCCCTCCCGAGGCTCCCGAGGTTCCTGCCGAAATTCCTCCCGGGACTCCTCACGAGCCTTCTCGCACTGCTCCTCGCCTGCTGCTCGCGGAGCCTCTCCGGCGGGCCGGCGTCCGGGCGGGCCGCGAGCGATGCGCCCAGCACCCCCGCGGCGGCAGTCGCCTCCGGCGCGGTGCACTACGATGCCCTCACGCGTGATGAGTTCAACCGGCGCGCCGCGGCGCATTTCCTGCCGCTTTTCTGGCGCGCCGATGCGAACCACGATCGCGCGATCGAGCCGGCAGAAATCGCGGTGCTCGTCGGGTATCCGGACAGCGATCTCAATCGCTGGATCGATCAGAGCGGGGATTTCACGCAGCGTTTCGCGGACGCGTACTCCGCGCTCGTGAAGCCGGCGCCGCCGCCGGCGAGCGATGAGGAGGCTCGCCGCCATGCGCTGCTCCGCGAGGAGCTCGCCCAGGGTGCCCCCACGCTCATCGAGACCGATCTGCACCGTGACACACCCGAGGACCGGGCGATGGTGCGTCATCTGGTGCGCGCCGCGGAGTTGATCGAGAGGCTCTATGCGAGGCAGAAGGGCGTCTTCGGCCTCGCCGAGCGGATCCCCGATGACGATCTCGTGAGCCGCGCGGTTTTCTACCGCAATCAATCTCCCTACTGTCAGGCGCCGCGGACGCAGCACGACCCGCTCTGCACCGCGATCTATCCACGCCCGCCGCGAATCGTCGGACTCTATCCGGCCGACGTGCAGCGCGCGCCCGATTTCTGTGCGCGCCTCGCGGCAGCGCCGAACGCCCCGGCGCTGCGCGATCATTTCAGCCTTGTGGTCGATGGCGCGGCGCCCGGCACCTTCGCGGCGGAGCCGTACTCGAGCGCCTATCGCGACGACATGGGCGACGTTGCGACCGCGCTCGAGGCGGCGGCCAGCGGCTTCGGCGAGCAGGAGCCCGCACTCACCGCTTATCTGAGGGCCGCGGCGCAGTCATTTCGCACCGGAGACTGGGAGCCGGCCGATCGCGCCTGGGTCGCGATGAGCTCGACCAACAGCAAATGGTACGTGCGCGTCGCGCCCGATGAGGTCTACTACGACCCGTGCGCGTGGAAAGCGGGATTCGCGCTGCAGCTCGCCCGCATCGATCCACAATCGCTCGCGTGGCAGCGCAGGCTCGACCCTCTCAAGGGTGCGATGGAGCATGCGCTCGCCGATCTTGCCGGTCCGCC
>Ga0134128_10001761_pt1 | contig 27382 bp, 24 predicted proteins | sample KB31754_FD_96462 | JGI IMG/M metagenome (GOLD analysis project Ga0134128, IMG submission 96462) | Terrestrial soil microbial communities with excess Nitrogen fertilizer from Kellogg Biological Station, Michigan, USA - KB3-175-4 | ecosystem: Environmental > Terrestrial > Soil > Unclassified ...
GGGCGCGAATCCCACGTCACGCCGCGGTTTCCTGCGGAACGTGTTGAGCGCGCGGCGCAACTCGTGATTCGTACGCAGTGCGAGGCCGCGCACTCCGTACGTGCGCGCCACCGTGGCGACTGCCGACGGCCACCGGGTGGGCGGGAGCGTCACGACTTCTGCTGCATGACGACGCGCAGCGTGCGGTCCAGCCGCTCGCCGAGTACCGAACGGCTGTGCTCGCGCGCGACCCATTCGCGCCCGCTCGCACCCATGCACTCGCGCTCGCGCGGCGAGCGCATGGCGATGCGCATGATCGCGTCGGCCAGCGCGGGTGCCGACGAATCGCGCGCCTGCTCCACCGCGCCGGACTGGTGCAGCAGCAAGGCCACCTCTCCGGGCACGTTGCACGCCACCGGCAACCCCGCCGCGAGGTAGTCGAAGAGCTTGTTGGGGCTCACGCCGTACGAGAAGAGCGGCGCGCTGCGGAGAACCATGAGTCCCGCGTCCGCACGCGCGAGCAGCGCGGGCATCTCCGACTTGGGCACCGGGTCCAGGAATTCCACGTTCGTGAGCTCGCGCCGATGCGCCTTTGCACGTAGTTCGTCCTTGCTGGGCCCATCGCCCACCAGGATCACGCGAAAGGGCTGGTCGGCGAGCAGCTCGGCCGCATCGAGCACCGTGTCGAGGCCGTTGGCCGGCCCGTGGGCACCCGCGTAGATCAGCGTGAAGGGACCGCGCGATCGGGTGTGCGGGACGAACGCGTCGATGTTCGCGCCGTTGGGGATGTACACCAGCTTGTCGCCGGCGACACCGTGATGCTCGAGGTATTTTGCCACTCCCCGGGCCAGCACGATCACGCGGTCCGCGCGCCTGTAGAGATAGCGGGCGATGGCACCGAGCATGTAGTAGGGCGGCCCCTTTGACCCGCCGGCGGCAAGCAGGCTTTCCGGCCAGAGATCGCGCACCTCGAAGAGAAAGGGGACACCAAGGCGCCGCGCCATGCGATAGCCGGCAAGCGCGGCGAAGAGGTGCGGCGACGAGCCGATGATGACATCCGGCGACGATCCATTCGAGCGCCAGCGCGCGAGCGAGCGCTGGAAGGAAAGCCAGTTGCGCGCGCGGTGCCAGTCGTTGCGTTCGTACGGTGCAGCCCAGAGCCAGAGAAAGTCCACGCCATCAATCTGCTCGCTGATGGCCGCTCGCGCAGCGGCCGACGGGCGGCGCGTGTAGCCGCGGGTGTGGAGGTGGAAATCGGATGCGGCGATGGTGACGCGCCAGTTGCGGCGGGTGAGCTCGCGGGCCAGCTCGAAGTGTCGGGTGCCGCCGCCGTCCGAGGGGGCGACGGCGAAGTGGTTGATCCAGAGGAGGTGGGGGGAGTCAGCCGACACGAATGAGCGTTTCTGAAACTGCGCTTGGTAGTTTCGGAACCGAATCGATGAACCTGCGAGCCCAGAGCTCGACGCACATTAGCGCGAAAATGGTATACCCGCCGTCCACGCGGCCGGCGCGGTCGAGTGCGACCAGTCGCTGAACCGCCACGGGATCGAAGAGCCCGCGGTTACGCAGCGACTCCGGCGAGAGCGCATCGTCCACCCGCTCACGCAGCTCGTGCCGAAGCCAGCGGCGAAGCGGCGCTCCGAATCCGCTCTTCGGACGATAGACGACGTCGCGCGGGAGGTCGGCTTCCATGGCCTTCTTGAAAATGGATTTCCCCACCCTACCTCGCTGTTTCATCGAGCTCGGAATCCGCGTGACGAAGTCGATGAGCTCGAGATCAAGCAGCGGCACGCGCACCTCTACGCCCGCGGCCATGCCCATTTTGTCGGTGTAATTGAGATTGTGGTCCGCGAGGAAGTGCTTCGCCTCGAGATACAGTATGCGGTTGAGAGGATCCCGCTCCCGCGGGATGTGCTCGAGGCTCTCGAGCAGCGGCGCCGCGGTGATCTCCCTCTCTGTCGCGGCCGCGAGCGCCGGCGAGTACAGCGATCGTCGCATCTCATCGGTGCTCCACCAGAAGTAGCTCGCGATCCGCTCATCTCCGCTGGAATCAGCGAACGAGAGCATCTTGACGAGGCGGCGAAAGGCATGCGAATGCGATCGCGCAATCGAGTCACCGCTCGCTACGCTCCGTGCCCGCCTCCCGATCCCCGCCCGCGCCGCCTGGGGGAGCCAATTCCAGTATCGTTCGAGCATCAGTGCGTAGTGGCGTCGATATCCTGAAAAGATGTCGTCGCCCCCGGCACCGGAGAGCAGCACCGGGATGCCGTCTTCGCGAGCCTGCCGAGCAATCAGCAGCGCATTGATTGGAGCCGGGTCGGCCTGCGGCTCATCGAGGAAGTACAACATCTCGTCGAGGCTCTCGATGATGTCCGGCTGGACTTCGATCGCGTGGAGATCCACGCCGAGCCGGCGGGCGACGCGCCGGGCGTACGGCAGATCGGCCGGCGTTCCTTCAACCGGCCGATCATCGGAAAAGCCAATGCAGTAGCACGTGATGTCGCGGTCCGGGTTCGCGCGCCGCATCATGGCGACCACCGCGCTCGAGTCGAGACCACCGGAGAGAAACGCGCCCACAGGCACGTCCGCGATCAGCTGGCGATCCACCGCGCGTGCAACCATTTCATGCAGCTCACGCGAAATCTCAGTCGCGCTGCCCTGCATCGCGGGCCGGCCGTACGGCAGGTCGTAGTAGCACCACTCGCGCGCGATCGCGCCGCGACGCACCAAAAGCGCGTGCCCCGGCCGCAGCTTGAACACATCCTTGAGAAGCGTCCGGGGTGCGGGCGTCCAGAGCAACGCGAGATGCTGGTGCAGCGCCGCGGGGTCCAGCGTTCGTGCCAGTTCCTCATGCTGGACGAGCGCCTTGAGCTCGGACGCGAAGAGAAAACCCTCGCTGGTGGTCGCGTGGTAGAGCGGCTTTACTCCGAGCTGATCGCGGGCGATGAGCAGGTCGCCTCGGTCGATTCCCTGGGCTCGCCCTGTTTCGCGGCCGTCGTAGATGGCGAAAGCGAAAATGCCGTCGAGCTGCTGGAGCATCGCCGTGCCACGCTCGGCGTAAAGATGAATCAGCACTTCCGAGTCGGTGGCACTGTGAAAGCGATGTCCCTTCGCCTCCAGATTGCGCCGCAGCTCCCGGAAGTTGTACAGCTCCCCGTTGTAGATGAGTGCCAGGTCGCGATGCGAGACGCAGCCGCAGGCGGGGCACGCGACAGTCATTGGCTGGCGGCCCTCGGCCGAGACGTCAATGATCGCGAGGCGGCGATGAGCAAGTCCGACGATCTCGCCGGCGTCGATTCCCGGCAGCACGACGGCACCGTCGCCATCCGGCCCGCGGTGCGCTATGGCCAGGCTCATGCGCTCGAGGAGAGCGGCGGAGAAGCGTCCATGAAATCCGGCGATGCCGCACATCGATCATCGATCCTTTAACCAGTCAACGTGCGGCTCACAGCCAGAGACATACACGGTGGAAGAAGCCGCGCACTTGCGCTGCGCTCGCCGGCGTTCCGGCGGTGTAAGCCCCGTTGTGCCCGTACTTCTCGATCGCAGCCCTGAGTTCGTGAATGTGCGTGCGACTGATGCCCGCGGCCTGCCAAATTTGATTGAAGTTCTTGAGCTCATGGGCCAAGGCTGGCATACCAACGCGTGCGGAGATAAGCTCTGGCGGGTGCGCGTGGTCTCTCCTTGGCAAGTGGTAACTCGACAACGCCAGCTTACCACCGGCGGAAGGATCAGGACACCCTTCTCATTGCCCGAAACTGTCCGCAGATCTCCCTCGAAGCACAATCCGAAAGAGCCGTGACGTCCACGATTGGAACGCTTCCGGTTACCGTTCACATGAAGGACAGGAAGAGATCTCTATTGCGGGCGATCACATCAGCACGTAGGATCTGTTCACGGCCAAACTCTCGCGCCTTCTCTGAGATCTTTGCGAGCTCGGTTTCGTCCATCGCCAGCATCAGCTTGAGTATACTTCGAAACTGATCTGGCGCCTCGAGAGGAATGTCCCAGCCGCATCCACGCTCATGAAGATTCCTCCATGGAGTCCGGTTGCTGATCAACACCGGACATCCTGATACCATCGCATCAATAATCGCGTGCCCGAAGTTCTCCCCTTTCGACGGCAGAAAGAAAAGGTCGTATCCGCCGAGCACTGACAATACATCCTCATACGGCACGACACCTCGATAATGGACGTGGATGTTTGCAGGCATCGATCTAACGACCGCCTGGCATTGCATCCAGTACGAATCGTCCTCCAAGGGACCAAACACGTCAAAGAGGACGTCTCCATCCAGATGCGAAAGGCAGTCGAGCGCAAAATGTACGTTCTTCATTCTCGTAACACGCCCGAGAAGGGCGATTCTGATGACGCCGGCTTTCTTTCGAGGTCGAGAACTCTTGACCGTCTCGATATTCATTTTGACTCGGGGGACCTCCACGAGTACGATCTTGGCCTCATCGCCAATCATCCGCCGAATGTCGTCGACCTCATGCGCTGAGGTTGCTTGCCATGTAACCTCCCCATAGACGGCCAGAACCTTTCCCAGAGCGAGATAGAGTCGCTTCTTCAGTCTCTTGAGCGCGATTGCTTCATGAGAAAACTGTCCGCGCGGCGCGAGGAGAACAGGCCGTTGTTCAATAAGTTTCAATCGACGGAGTATGAGTGGCTTGATCGCGAAGGCGAAGGAGAAGAAGCTGTTCAGATACAGAACATCGTGCGGAGTGCGATTGATCTGTCGCCTGAGTGAGCCGAACGACATGGAACTCTTGGACGCATAATAGACGTCCGCGTTGCCAAGCCTGTTCCACGCATCTGCGACGACTCCACTGTATGGTCGAACGTCGCCAAAGTCACGATCACGCGTGATGATCCTGAACGCGACGTCGCTTCCTATTGCCTCCACCAGCGACGATGTGCTTCTTATCGGGCCGCCGCTCTTGAAGCCAGGGAGGTATGCGTCGACCAGCATAAGAACGTTGGGAACGTGATCTCTCGGGGGGTCGTATTGTTGCACTGTGTACGCTCGTTCACCGAAATGGCCGTCGAGCGCCCCGTTCAAGACATGCGGCGTCGTACTGCCCCTCATACAGCAATCTGATGGCGTCGCATCCAGTCACGCAGGACAAAGACAGCCCAAACCCGACTCCATCCAATCTTCTTTCGTTGAAATCCCATCCAGAGCCGCTGCAGAGCGAGCGCCGAGAATGGGGATGCGGCGCCCTGACGGGGAGTCATGAAGCTTGCCTCGCACTCTTCTCGCATACCGGTCTGGAGCCAGATGCTAATGGGAAGCTCAAAGCCTTGCTTGGGCCGGTGAATGCACTGACCGGGAATGTCGTTACCAAGTGCCAGCGTCAGAAGTGGCTTCTGCTGGCCGGCAATAACCTTGGTGCGCCCAGGCATCCGAGCCACGTACTCCACCAGGCGATGATCGAGGAATGGCACGCGTACTTCCAATGCATGCGCCATGCTCATTTGGTCCGTATCACGCAGGAGGGTGCTCAGCATGTACGTCTGAAGCTCGAATGCCGAAGCCCGGTTGATCGGATCGTAGGACAGAGTTTCAGTCTCAATTCGCCGGAACCTGCCCGGCTGCCAACCGGCTTCGGTTTGCACCAGATCGCCTGCAAGAAGACTTGCGCACTGGGACGAGTTAAACAGTCGTCGAGAGGAGAAGTAAGGATGTAACGATGACCCAAGCAGTTCGTCTGCCTTTCTGATTTTTTCGCCACCGAACGGCATCGCTCTGAGCGCAAAGGAGGCCGCTCGACGGATGGCGAAAGGCATTCTGTTTGCACGTAGTCCCCACCGTTCCGCCAACAACGCCTTGTGAAAGCCATCGTAGCCGGCGAATACCTCGTCGCCCCCAAGACCTGATAGCGCGACCGTGAGCCCAGCTTCCTTGGTGGCTCTGGACACGAAGTACGTATTCAGACCATCCACACTCGGCTGATCAAAGGATGCAAGAGCCTGTGGCATACTTGCACGAACGTCGGAGCCTGTTAAGAGGAGTTCGGTGTGCGTCGTCCCGATCTGCGACGAAGCGAGCTTTGAATACTTCCGCTCGTCATACCGTGCCTCGTCGAAGACCACACTGAACGTTTGCAGCGGTTCGGCACCCGACCGCTTCATGAGGGCGACAATCGCAGTACTATCGATGCCACCGCTCAGGAAGGCGCCGAGCGGAACATCAGCAACTAGTTGAGAGTGAACCGCATCCAACAGTTGACAGCGTAATTCGGCCAAGTCAGGTGGTCCGGCCACATCGCCAGATCCGGGTAGCTTCCAGTACGGGCTGATCGACGTCTCACCTCGCTGCCACCTGAGAACGTGTCCTGGTTCCAGCGAAAAGACATTCTGGACAATGCTATACGGATCCTGCACAGAACCGTACGCCAAGTACGATTGTATTGCACGAATTTCCGCCGCCCGCGGCACGAGATCCGTGGCGAGTATCGCGCGCACCTCTGATGCAAAGACAATCCTGATCGCGTCGCGCCAATAGTAGAAGGGCTTGACTCCCAGATGGTCACGAAAGGCTACCAGCTCATCCCGATTCCGGTCCCATATGGCAAACGCAAAGATGCCGCGCAGGTGCGATGCGCAATTCACTCCCCATTCAGCGTAGCTCTTGAGGATCACCTCCGTATCTGTACTCGTTCTGAATTCATGCCCCGATGCGATGAGCTCATCTCGCAACTCCCGGTAGTTGTAGATCTCGCCATTGAACGTGATCCAGTTGCCGGTCAGCGGATCAGTCATAGGCTGATGGCCACCAGCGGACAGGTCAATGATTGACAGGCGACGGTGGCCGAATACGGCTGAGGTCGCTCCACAGGTCAACGTGGCCAAGCCTGAGTCATCTGGTCCCCTGTGCTGTTGGATCCGAAGCATGGCTGCGACTCTGGCAGTTGCGCCGTCGAGACTCCCGGGCGTGTAGACGACCCCCGCTATGCCGCACATCTCGACAGAGGATTGGGGAGGAATCGACGGAAGGGTCGCCGGATTTCAATTGGACTTGCCGTTTGGTTAGGCATCTCAAGCAATTCGTACATCATGGAACATCGCGCGCGTGAATTCGGAATTGCTCACCATGGGCGCCGGAATGACACGAAATCGCATCGAGCTCCGCGTACACCTGCTGATAAAGCTTCGCAACGTTCGCCGCCGAAAAGCGAAGGGCATTTCGATATCCGTTATTGATGAGTTGCTCGCGGTAGCGAGCATCTCCAATAACTCGTTCTATTCCCTCTCGGATGGAAATTGGATCAAACGGATTCACCAAACACGCCGCATCGGCCGCAATCTCTGGCATGGCTGTGACGTTGCTCGTAATCACTGGTCTGCCAACAACGTTCGCTTCAACAATCGGCATGCCGAAGCCCTCGTACGTAGAGGGCAGAACCACCATGTCACACTCCTCATACTCCTTTATCACCTCAGATTCCGGGAGATTGCAGGAGTTGGAAAAGTCGATCTGTTCGCGGGACAGAACATTCAACTGCGTCTCCGTAAGCCGGCCGATAATGCGAAGATGGCACGGCAGGCCGTTGAGTGCCACACCGAGTCTTTGCAGATTCTTGTTTTCCGTGGTCCCAATCTGCAGAATCCTGGGCTTGGCATAATTGAATGGACGGGAGCACTGCTTGAAAAGCGGGGAGATGCAAACGGGCACGACACGAATCTTTTCCGGATCGCAATTCAAGTGAGCGAGCAGACGGGATCGTGTGAATTCCGAAATTACCGTCACGACTGCGCAGCGTCGCACTGGAAGCGAATACCAGAGCATACGACGCAGCTGCTGGCGAATGCGATTGGGGTCTGTCTCGAACGCGCAGTCCAGGATCGTGAGAACAGTTCTCATTCTTGGCAGCACGAATGTGGCGTAGTGAATGTCCCCAGTGACATGGTGCAATCCGCTTCGTCGCAGTCCACAATAAACGATATTCCCCAATCTCCGCCACAAACCGCGACTCGCAAATGGCACAATCCGCACCTGAATCTTTGTCGCCGGCGATAAATGAAGGCGGACAGTTGCGAAATATCCCTCCACACTGAAATTCCCGTACTGCAGTGGCTTGCGCTGGTATTGCGCTACCGTGGGCATTGCAGCGGCGTCTAGCGGGAAATCCGAGTCGCCCATGTCAGAGTGAGCCTGAGGTACGGATTCCGCGCCCTGTGGGAGGTTGGCACTGAGACCTGGTCGCACACGGACGCAGGCCGGCACCGCTTGGCCTGGACAGATATCGCCATGCAAACATCGCAGCGCTGGGTTTATCCACCCAACTCCGAATCTGTCCAAACTTCAGCTTCGGTGTCCCACCAATGGACGGCAATCGCGCTACTTGAACGCGATCGTGAGGAAGTTTTGACTGAAGATCGCGTCACTGCCCGTATCACCAGTCTCCGCCGCCAAGTAGAGGCGCATGAACCCGCGGCATGTTTTCCAGACCATCAGCCGCAGAGCGCTTCGAAGGCCGTGAACGATCGGAGTATCTTCGAAGCAATTCACCTCGCGAAATCCCGAGGCAAGCAGAAGTTGGCCAATGGATATCCGGGTAAATGCTTGTTCGTGGGTGGCATCGCCAAACAAAATTCGTCCGAAAAACGGAGATTCCCCATTGGGGGCATGTATTATCCACACGCCCTCGGATTTGAGCACGCGTCGGACTTCGTCAACAAGGCAGAGCAGCTCTGCGCGCGTGAAGTGCTCGATAACATCGAAGGTAACGATGGCATCGTGAGAGTCGGGTTGCAGCGAAGCCAAGGTCTCCATCAAATCACCAAGACGCACGTTCCCAATTCCTAACCTGGCTGCCTCAGCCACCTGCTCCGGAGAACAGTCCACACCACTGATATTGGAGTATCCTGCTCTTGTCGCGAGGTGAACCAAGGTTCCGTGCCCGGATCCGAGATCCAGTATCGTCGCGCTGTGATCCGCTGGAAAATGTTTGCCAATCAGCAAATTGAGGTACGGCTCGCGAGACCTTAGCCCAGAAATGTTTGCGGGCGCGAGCGAGGTCTGGCGCGAATGGACGTACTTGTCGTAGATGCGACTACGAAAGTCGAGCTGCTGAATTCGGTTCTCGTCGTTACTCATCGATATGCCAGGCCCGTCCTGCTATTCTGACAGATAAGGTTTCCGATCATTGCAGCAAAGCAATGCGAGAGAGGACAAGCGCTTCAGGAGAGCGACGTGGTACCAACTTGGATGACGCTGGATTGGCGCTCCATCGCGTAGAGACCGAGGGAGCGCAGAGCATCGAGCACTCCGTCAGCCGTCGCATCATAGGAGTAGAGTTGCGAGCGAGCGCACGCCGCAGTGCCGATTCGTCTTCGCAGTTCCACGTCAGTCCCAAGCTGTTGCACAAGCGTCGTCATCGCGTCCCAATCTCCCGTTGAAAATACGAAACCGGTCTCGCCGTGCAGGATGAGATCCGGCACGGCTCCAACGTCGCTGCTCACGACTGAAGGAAGTCCGGCAGCCATTGCTTCATTTAGTACGAGCCCCCATGGCTCACGTTCTGACGGCAGTACGAAGATATCGGATAGAGCGTACACGTTTGCCAGCTGGCTCTGGTTCACAAAGCCCAGGAACGAAATATTAGACGTACGGATCCGCTGGGCCTCCGCAATCAGTGATGGCTCCAGCGGCCCGCTTCCCACGAAGACGACGTGCACATGTGGCAACTTTTCAGCTATGCGGAGTAACGCCTCCGGATGCTTCCGCGGTATAAGCTTCCCGACAAAAAGCACCACTGTTGCATCTTCAGGTACGGACCAGCGTTTCCGAAGCCGGCGCCGCTCCTCGCCTGTTGCCTGCATCGCAGCGTTAATGCTCTCGACGTCGACACTGTACGGCGTGAAGAACAGTTGTCGCCCACACGCGCCGAGGGATATGTACGCCTGCCGATTGTACTCTCCGATGTATAGCAGCGCATCGCTGCGCGAAATCCAGTATCGAATCAGCAACTTCCGCACTGCAGATCGGAGGCCAGTGCTTGAGTCTCCACGGACTCTCAGCTCGCTTCGCATGAGCAGCTTCGCGCCGGTCAGCCATGCTCCCAAGGCTGCCAGCCAGTTGCTTGGATACAGGTATCCATTGACCCAGAGCGCATCAAAGCCACGAAACATCCCGGTTAGCGCACCAGGATTGATGGCATGCAGCGGATTGAACGGATCAGCAACGGGGCTGACATTCCTCAGAAACCGGTATGCGTATCCGCCCAGTTGGTCGGTGTCCCACTGAAACGTCCTGCTGAACTGGCGGTCGAATCGCGGTCGGGCTCCGAAGTCCCTGCAATACCAAACCTCGACTTCCAGGCCCGGAGTGGCAGCCAGCCGCCGGTACACCGGCGTGAAGTACTGGATAGGATGGGACGCGAGTACCGCCAAGCGGCATGTATGACGACTCGAGGTCACCGCTCTCCATCGTGAAAGGCAAGAATTTCGCGAATTCGGTGGTCCCAGCTATGATGTGATTCAACGATTGCGCGACCGCAGTCAGCGATCTCGCGGCGCCTCTCGGCCCTAGGCAAGTACTGATCGACTTTGTCAATCAATTCGCTTGCGTCGTCGAAGCAGACAACGCTGGTGTCCTCCGCAAAGATCTCCAGCAACTCGTCGGTTCTCTCGTGTAACATAAAACCGCCTGAGGCCGGGATATGAAACGTGCGACTGGTGATATTATCGCCTGATGATGCTCCAATCCGACTCTCGGCAAGGATCCCGAGGTTGATTGAGGAAGCCGTAATCGCATGCACATACTCCTCACCGATCACTGCGTGATTCGCAATGGCGCCAGCAAGTGCGGGTCGTCGGCTTGCGCGGTTCCACTGTTCTCCCCAGATGCGAAGCCTGACGTCCGGTCGTTCCACCGCGAGCCTGGACAATAATGCTTCCTTCTTTGGCGACCACGTGCCAATGAAGGACACGTCGCATTCGTATCGACGGCGATCGGAGGGCGAAAGTGCTGCGGGACGATGCACGTCGGGATCGTATGCATGCATGAGCACGCTCGCAGACTTGATGTTCAACTGCTCGCGGAGATCCCGAATTCCGAATCGCTTGGTAGTAAAGATCCAATCGTAGGCCGGCAAGGCATGCGGCAGGTACTTCCCGTGACAATGGACCGATACATCCGGAAAGAAGCAGTAGGTCCTGACCCCGGAGTTTCGAATCGCGGCAAGTGTATCGTGCTTTACAAAAGTTCCCTTGAAGACGAGCAGAAATTCCGGTTCATGACGAATGACCTGGCGCTGCAGCTCTTCATTGAACTCGTCAACGGCCAACGGTCGCAACGCGCGTCCCAAGGCGCGAGCGATCGTGGAACGCCACTGCAAGGGTATGAATTCCCGTTCCGGCACTACGCTCACTGCCCAACCGGCCCGCCGCAAAGCCTTGAGACCCGCATATCCATTGCTCCCAAGCCATTGATCGCAGACGACCATCGCCTTCCTCGTCACCTGACCAGCCCCTCTCATGAGAGTCGCGAAGTCGTGGTTGTCGCACCTATTCGAGTCACACTCCGTGAAGTGAACGCGCCCCGGAGCTTGACTCGCGTCGTCCCCAGCGATTGCAGGAGGTTCGCCGGCGAACAGTCGTGGTCCTTGATATGCTTAGAGTGCATTTCAAAACCGCTGTAAGAACTTAAAGCAGATCAGAGCGCAGGCGATATGGAGCCCGGCCTGGTGCATCGCTGGGAGCCGTTCATACCGGATCGTGAGCCGCCGGTAGCGGGCGAGCCACGCGAGGGTTCGCTCGATGACCCAGCGATGCCGCCCGAGCTTCTCCGTCGACTCCATCGCCTTGCGGGCAATCCGATGCGTGATCTTGCGCCGCCGACGCGCGGCGCGGCACTTCCGGTCGTCGTAGCCCTTGTCGGCGTGCGCCTTGTCGGGCCGATGCCGTGGCCGCCCGCGCCACCCGGTCTTCAGCGGGGTGATCGCGTCGAGCATCGGCTCGAACATCATCGAGTCGTGGACGTTGGCGGCGCTCACGCGGCTGGCGAGCGGGATCCCGTGGGCGTCCGAAATAACATGCTGCTTCGAGCCCGGTTTGCCTTTATCCGTCGGATTCTTGCCGGTGCCCCGGCCCCCCTTGTTGCCGCGACGCTGCGCGAAGCGCCCACGGCCCGGTTCCAGTCGATCTGGTCGCCGGCCGCGAGGCGATCGAGCAGCGTTCGGTGCAACCGCTTCCACACGCCGCGCCGCTGCCAGGCGCGCAACCGCCGCCAGCAGGTCACGCCACTCCCGCAGCCCATCTCCTGCGGCAAGTACTCCCAGGGGATGCCCGTCTGGAGGACGAAGAGAATGCCCCTGAGCGCCGCTCGGTTCGGCACCGGCGGCCGGCCGCCCTTGCGATGGCGCCGATGCTTGGGCAACAGCGGCTCGAGGATGGCCCACAGCTCATCCGTGACCAGCACCTTCATATGACATCTACGACTGTGTCACCTCCCGTAGTTTACGCATGCGGGTTTTGAAATGCACTCTTAGGAGGAATGGGGCAATACCTGATCGTTACAGATCCCAATACCAGATCGCACTTAGGTCCGTCCTCACTGCCTCGCCAACAGTTCGCGATGAGGAGGGCACCCATATCAGCCCAGTAGCTTGGTCCTCTGACCGTGCGCACACACGTGCAGGAGCGGCAAGTCGTTCCGAGCGCGCACTCCTCCCACGCACCGGCACGAATCGTGTGTTGCCCGATAGTCGAACTCAAGATTCAGTGCTATGAACGCTTGAGGATTGCAACATTTGCGTGATCAAAAAAAGCCAAAGTACCGAGCGCTTCGAAAACACTGCCTCGTTTGACGAGAACGTAATTGTTCTCAAAGAATCTATCCATCTCGAAATGCCACTCGTCGTAAAACTCAATTGATCCGCCGACAAGTTTGCCAAGCCGATACGGTTTCTCCTTGACGAGATCGAAGACGTCTCTGAGACAGACATGGTTCAGCAGCCAGCGCCAGTTATACTCGAATTGCACGATGTCAATGTTTCCCTTGGCTAGGCTACCGACAGCTCCTCTAAGCACGAGGAAGTCGAAGCCCTCGGTGTCGACTTTGAGCATGGAGACGTGCGCGATTCGCGACTCTCGGAGAAACTCATCACACGTCGTCAACTCCACGAGTTCTTCGTTTGCGCCAGACAACGCGTGCAACGAGTTGGTCCCGCTGCCACCTCCACCAGAGTAAAAGGGACGTATTTCGCAAATTGCAGACATACCTTGCTCATGGATTGTCACCCACGGCAAGCCTGCGCAACGCGCTTTCAGGACTTCGCGAGTCGTCGCGCAAGGTTCGAAGGCATGAACCGCAATGCGCGCACCCGTACCAGCCACGCGCGAGGCTTGCAACGTCCAGTTTCCCTCGTTCGCTCCGATGTCAATGAGGCAGATCGGCTCTGAACTCTGTTTGATGACATTGTTCAACAACCAGTACTCTCCGTTAATGCGCGGATCATTTCTTACATCGCCGCGCGCGTAGGTGTAGACCCTTCTGCCCAAGCGCCAAGCCAGGCGGCGCAGTTTCATCGCGGCAGATGCCTTGCTCATGAGGCGTCTGCGCCAAACCGCCGCACAAGGCTGCCATGTGGCTGGCGCGGCACTGCCCTCCATGATTTCAACGGTTGAACTCTCTGGGAGAATGCGCCGAAATCATGGCTGGAAAGAATCCGCTGGAGAGGATATCAGCGCACTGTTCAGCCGAGTCCCACGTGGCCGTCTACGCATGACCGTTCCACAGACACTTGCCGCGAGGAAGAGCAGATACATGGCAATCAATGTGACAACTATCTGAAGGTCAGCTCCTGCGCCGAACGCTGTCCAAAGCAAATAGAAACCGAACGCCGAGCCGAGAACGTTGTTTGGGTTATCCCAGAATGCAGCCCTCGACCACAGGACGGCGAGAAGCGCGCCCAGCGCAAAGCATCCCAAAATGACCCCAAACCAGCCGAAGTTCAGATACAGCTCACCCGGCACGGTCATATTCACCGCGTTGGTATAGCTGCCGTCAGGCTTTTCACTTGCCTGTCCAATTCGGAATGCAAACCATTGTCCCTTCGCAACGGTCGGCTTATCGGGCCAAAGAAACCGAGGTACAAACGCAAATCCCAGATATGAGAGAGTTTGCCCACGCAGATAGCCTCCTTGCTGCACCAAACGTCCAATCTGCGAAAGCTGATTCAAAGCCGTCAGGCGAACCATCAACCCATTTTCTGATTCGTCCTCCTCGTTCGACAGCTGTTGGCTTTCCGTGACGGCCACCACACGTTCCAAGCCCGTTGAGCCGGTGGTGCGCACCTTTCCCATGATAGAGAAGTAGATCCCGAATGTGACAGCCATTACGTAGATCGGAATGAACGGACGAGTGCGTAGAATCCGCAGAGTTCGACTTCCTATCAGCGCGGCGAGCGCGAAAGCGAATAGGGGAACCACCATATCCGAGCGAAGATACTCGAACAGCGCCGCGCGAATTGATTCAGTGAGCGCGATGACCAGCGCCACACTGATTACTTGACGTTGACCGCGCGAAAACCCGATTCGTGCCAGCGCAAATACGACCAGGTTTGGTCCAAATGCAACGAGCGAACCAATTGTTCCCAAACTGCTGGAGGGAGGAAGAAACCGCACTATCATTCCCAACACTGCGACTGCAATCCCGCCAGGAATGAGTAGTGGACCCTCCAATTGCCCGCGGACCAGCGGGAGTGGAGTGGAAAGGATAGGCAGTCCGCCGAACGAACTGACATATCGGTAACCACCTATTGTAGCGACACCTCCAATTGCCAGTATCACCGCCGTGAAGAAGATGAAGCGCTGATCTAGATAGAGAGCGTAAGGCGAGGCCGGCCCTTCCTTCGCTACCGACAGAAATCCGAGGACGTCGGCGAATCCGGTAATGCTCAGGCTGAGCGCAAAGAGGGTAATGGGCTCCACTCGAGCACGATCGACTCGAGCCCAATCGCGGGCGACACAAGCGGCACCGAAAAGGCAAGTCGCTGCAGATAAAATGGCTGCGTGTCGTTGTGCGAGCGCCACTAGAGCGCTTACTGCCGCGAGCCAAAGGAGCCAGCCCGATATCGAACGCAAGATTCCTTGTGGTCGCACCCGCGCAGGACGCGTGCGTGACGAGTTCAACCGGCGCATGATAATACCCTATCTGTTCGCTTGTTGTCGTCACTCCATGCGCATGATCCGGCTCGCATCATCGAGCGTCTAACCGCTTGGTTGTCTACGCAGGTTCGCGATGCGGTTGAAGCCGGTCATGCTCACGTCGCCAGAGCACGCGGCTGGCCGGAGGCCGCCCAAAAACAATCTGAAACAATTGCCAAGGGATTCTAGGTAGCCAGAAAAATGAATAGAGAAAGACTCCTTCTTGCCAAGACGCCACTAACGCCTCACGCACGGCGTCCCAATTACCACGTCTAGCCATCGCACCTATCAGCATGAGGTTGATGCTGTGAAGACGGCCGATTGTGTACTGATCAATCCACCATCGCCATCCCCCAATGGGCTCTGTAGCCGCGACACGTCGCACGATCTGAATGGGATCCGTGAACTTCGCACGCGAATGCTTGCCTCTACCAGTAATCGAGGCGTCGTGAAAGCGGTATTGTAGTCCCGGACGGTGACCAACCCATGCAACATCCCACTGTGCCGCGATGCGATGCCACAAATCCGCCTCTCCAGAGTGATTGATTCGCGTGTCGAATAACCCCGCGGTGTCAAAGGCTTCACGGCGGACTCCCACACAACTGGGGCCACCTATAGCATTTCCGACCGCGACGCCGCGCCACAAGTAATCACGACCACTCATCACCAGATCATTCCGATTCTCCATCCTAACTCGGAAACGATACTGGCCATTCGCGCAAATCCCATCATAGTGCGTGGAAACAAGGCCGACCGTCGGATTGCAGTTGAATACTCTGAGCATATCGCTCAAGGCATAGGGGTATAACACATCATCAGCACAAAGCAGACGAACAATGGCCGGATCTCTCTTGAGCACCTCTATGATAGCGCGATTGAAATTGCCGAACTGTCCACGGTGCCTACCATCACACACGTATCGGATACGGGCATCACCAATGGTTTCGACCGCGCTACACGTGCCGTCTTCGACGCCATCATTTACCACGACGGCGAACCAGTCTTCGTGCGTTTGGCTAATCAAAGATTGCAGCGTCGGCGTGATCAGGTTCGCGCCGAGATAACTCGGTATGGCGACACCCACCGTCATCCAGGATTCCGGCGTTGAAGAATCAGGTCGTGCTGCAATCACAATTCCTTGATGCAGAACACAGGCAGATACTTGGTCATTGGTGGTCGCGAACATGCCTGGTTACTTGCCTTGTCAAGGCAATCGGCGGTCCGCATTTGCGAAACGCAAAAACGCCGGTATGCGAAAAAAGCAGCCCGCAAAGCCCCGAATGTGCTCCTCCAACAACGTGAGCGATGTCCGAAGCGCGATGATACTCATTGCTAGGTCAGCGACCAGGAGCGCCAGGCCAATCCCGCGCAGTCCCCCAAATGGGGCGAACACCGCCGCTAGCAACAGAGACGATGCATTGCCCAACAGGATGTACACGGCCAAGCGTTCGTGGCGATTGACCGACATCGGCACAACAGAACTTGTATACCAGAAGGCGCTTACGACACCGGATAAGAGCATGAGGAGAAGGAAAACACCATCGGGCCTTACCGCTCCACGGGTCCAGATTGCAATCAAGCCTCGCCCTGTTGCACCCAGCACCAGGACCGAGGCAATACCGATCCAGACACTCGCCTGACACGCGTAGCCATGCAGGCGTCTCGCCAGCATCAGATTTCGCGCACCGAATGCCATAGACATCTCAGGCCATAGTGTACGATTCACGATTCCTATGAACTGTCTGGCTGCGTTCGAAACCGTTCGCACAGTCGTAAAGGTGACGACGGCAACAGGCCCAAGCAGAACACTGACAAGTGTCACCATGCCTTGCAGCCGGAGTGCGCTGCTCGCCGGGAAGCTCATGAACGCAACCGCGGGTCGGGCCAGGCGCCATACGACATCCGCTCGAGCATGTTTGACTCCGTACACGATCCAAGGTGCTCGGCGCTTCAGGATCAATCGGTACGTGCACTGCGCTCCGATGCGGAAGCCCAGATACACGAGCGCCGCAGCTGGCGGCGAAGCGCCCAGCCCAACTGCCAAGAGCAGAGCGATAAGTTCGATGAATTTCAGAATCGTCCCCCAGAAGGTGCCGGCAGCGTAGAGGCCCACACATCGAAATCCAGCCGCTAGCAGCGTACCTTGGAGGTCAACCGTTACGTAGAGAAGCAAAAGGGTAATCACTGTCGCAGCCTCAGCGTGACTCATCTGGCTGAGATTGATCCAACGCTCCACCGGAAACAGCCATACAATTGCTACTCCGACGGCCAGCGCGAGTACTGTCAGACCTGTGATAAACAGCCAGGTGCTCTGAAATGTGGTCAGAGCCCCCTCGTAGTCTCCCTCGGCGACACTCATCGTCATCGCGTTCGATGCCACGCTCGAAAATCCGACATCGCTCATCGCGAAGTAACCGGGAACAGTGCTTAGAACCAGCCATTCACCATAAAGCTGCACGCCCCAGAATCTCAGAAAGATCGGTACACTGACTATCTGGGCGAAAAGATTGAATCCATAGCCAAACGCGGTCGCACCCAAGCCACGACCGATTCGATGCCGCAATTTGGAAGAGTCGGTCACTTGGCGTTCCGGTATGATTTCATATCCCTGCTGAGGTTCGTACTGATCGTATCTAGGAGCCAGTTTCGAGTCACATTATAGTGTCGATAAGCGGCTTTCCCAGCTCACAAATTCTCGAGGCTTGTCACTATGCCAGACTTCGGCGGATTGTTCGATGTCACGGCCCATGGCGTCCGCGCCAATAGCACGAGTGATGTGACTTCCGCATTGCGCGATCTTGCGACCGGCATTCCTGCTTCCGGCGGTACCATTTACTTTCCGCCAGGCGACTACTGCCTCGGCGCTGATCTCACTATCCCGCGCAATGTGACACTGACGTTTCCCAATGGCGCTCGGCTGGTAGCCCGAAGTCACACCACGCCGGTGCTCAGCGTGCGCGGGGAGATTGACGCGGGTCTGCACCAGATCTTCGGCGAGAATCTCACCGTTCGCTTCATCGCCGCGAGCCAGCGAGGCACCAATACTCGCAGTGCGTACTTGCTGGACGTACTTCCAGAATGGTGGGGTGCTCACGGGGACAGCGCTGCCGATGACACGCTGGCGCTGCAATCCTGCATTGACGCGTGCTGTGGTACACCATTCGAGTCCTTCGTCCAAGAGGTAGGGCCCGGCACCGAAATCCCCACGACCAATGGTCCGCCACGCTGGAGCACCGCGCGCATGCGGCTCGGGGCGGGGGCCGTCTACAAGGTGACGAAACCGCTGCACATCGTAAGCGTGGAAGGCTTCGCAATGACCGGAGCCGGCATGGAGAACTCCATTATTCGCTGCTTTGGGCTACCGGGTGGTGCCGTGACGTCGGGCACTGGTACCACGCTTACCAAGTCAGGCGCCGCTTGGAAGGTCGACGAACTGCGAGGCATGTGGGTATGTATTACTGCCGGCGCGGCTGCGGGACAAAGCGCTAAGGTAGCAAGCAACACGTCTGACGAGATCACGCTTGAACGCGCCATCATACCAGTGCCCGATAGTTCCAGCACCTTCGTCATTCTTCCTGAATCGGTGCTCGATCTCGACGGTTGCTTCGAGGGTTCTTTCGACCGATTCAGCATAGAAGGCGCCTCTGGCGCCGGCGTGTATACGGGCGTCTACTATCATCGAGACCCTGCACTCAGCGCACGCGGTTCCTCCTCTACCAATTTTGCATTCGTCAAAGTGGGGGGACTCACTTGGGAAGCGGCTTGGCAGATCGGTGGTCTTAGCGACAAGTACGATCCGTGGCAGGAGGATATCACAGAATTTTTGAACTGTCGCGCGCGCGGCGAGGGCGGACCTTCTTATGGTGGGCAATACTATCGCAATGGATGGGTATTCGGCACCGGAACGTTTGCCAACAATCTAAATCATGTGGTGCATGGCATCGACGCCGTTCGTTACGGCTATAACGTCTCAGTGCGCGCCACGAACGTAGCCATCTACGGTGGAACTGTCCAAACCGCGGGCATTGCCGACTTCCAGGTGGAACACGGACTCCAAGGCTACATGGTCGTGTCCGGCATCCGCTCCGAGGGCAGTCGTAAGCTATTCGACTACAGTTACAATCCTTACAGCGTATTCTGGTCCGTTCGCCTCTCGGACATCGAGGTGAGTAGCCCGCAGCTTGTCGCGACCGGTGCGTCACCAGGAGGAGGTGACATCATCACTACCGGCGCGCACTACTGCGAACTCTCCAGCATCCGTGTTCTCAATCCTCCTACGCTTGAAAAACAGCGGACAACTTCGGCTTCTCGCACCACGCTTACTTGCGAAGACGCCAACTGGACGCCGCATCAATATGCTGGTTGGACTTGGATCGCGACGGCCGGAACGGGAAAGGATCAGAGAGCGGAGATCGCTGACAATTTGGGGAACATGCTTACCTTTGTGGCGCCTCTCGCCGTGGCTCCTGATTCGAGCACAATTTGGGATATCTTCATTCGACCAGTTATCAGGATCACAAAAGACGGTACAATTCTCCGGCTCAATGGCGTAGCGCTCGCCGGTGGAACCATTGAAGAATCCGTAGCAGTCACGCCGCACGCCGCAACGAACGTACGCGTTGTGATCGAAGGGTTCGCTGAGCTCACTCACGCTGGTGGCATAGTCTCCACGCTTTGGCAAGGCCCTATCGTTCTCAGTTCTCCCAACTCGGCCGACGGAATCGGACTCATGTTCGGCGAGATTGGGAAACGCCCAGACTGTTCCATTTCGCGGAGTAGCAGCGGCGCCCTTGTCGTTGCAGCAGCGCTTGCGCACGTTGGCGCCAACGACACACGCCTCGCGTTCTTCGGAGCGAAGCCCATCGCGCAACCTCGCGTCACTGGTAGTAACACCTCCGACGTAATTCGAAGCCTGATCGACAAGCTCGCCCAGCTTGGTCTCATCAGCGATGGGACACGATAAACGTGCGCCTGTGGAGTCCGGCTGCATCCCGATCCATCGCAATTGGCCCCGCTTGTCACCGCCGATAGTTACAGGGCCGGCGTTGACTCTTGTGGGCGCATTGTCGGAACGAGCTTCGCTGCTTAGTCGACCACCGCACCGCAGGCCTGAGCAAGCGTTGCGATACGGACACTAAAATTCCATCACTGAATGATGTCTTCACCGACGGTCCAACCATCATTTGCTGCCCGTTCAACCAAGCACTGGAGTGTACTTGAGCTTACACTCCTCGCATTCTCCCTTCTGTCGCTGGCGATTTCCTGCGTGGTTATTTCAGCAAAGAAGTACTTCTGGACTGACGAACTGTTCTCATGGACGCTTGTAACAGATCCGTCGTTTCACCACATGTTGTTTTCGTTGTGGCACGGCGCGGACGGAGCACCTCCTCTCTACTACCTTATTGCCAGAATCTGGACGAGCATATTTGGCACTAGTGAACTTGCCCTCCGGTCAATCTCCGCAACAGGGTTCATGGTTGCACTTGCTACAACATGGGCAACTCTCAGGCACGCATTCGGGCGTTGGCCGGCGGCTGTGGCGACGCTCTTCGCATTCGGCCTTTCGCCTCTGATAGTCTACCAGATTGCCGAGGCGAGGTTTTACGGACTTTTAACCGCCCTGGTTGCGATCGCCATCTACCTCTACTCACGATCCGTGTCACGAGCGTCGATCTCGAGACGGCTCGCAATTGCGATATGCCTGACGCACATCGCACTCGTGTACAGCCACGTATACGGATTGTTGTATAGCGCAGCGATCCTCCTTGCCTGGATCGTGAGTGAGAGGCTCAGTGGTCGGCGCTGGCACTCTGGCTATCTGGCTGTCCTGCTTGCCTGGGTGGCGTTCCTTCCCTGGCTCCCTGCCGTCCGAGCTGTCGCCGACATAGGACGCCCACACAGCTGGATCCCAGTGCCAACGTTGCAGGACTTGGTCAAATCGTATGGGTTCTCGCTACAGGGTGCCGCGGTGGCCTTGTCAGCGATCGTCGTACTAGGGGCGCTGATTCCACTACGCAGCTTCGAGGGCGGTTCGCCCACGAAGTCAGAGCTTCAGCCCATGATCTCATGGCGAGCGAGAAGGATCGGAGTCGCCGCGCTCATACTGCTTTCATGCTTGCAAGGCGCGCGTGCTTCTCAAGCGCATGCATGGAACCCTGAGGCTATTGGGCAAGCGCTGTTACAGTCTGGTCGTGCAGGACCGATCTTATTGCTCCTTGCAGGCCTCACGCTTTCTCACGTCGCCTTTCAGTCGCACCGCAGAAGGGATAAAGGACGTGTACGTCTGCTCTCCAGATCACCCGGGTATGAACTCCTCGTACTTGGCGTACTCTTGCTGGGCGTTCCGCTAGTATCGTTTGTTGTCTCGCATGCGACTGCATCCATCTTCAGCCCGCGCTATTTCATTCCGGCATCGCTCGGCCTCGCACCGGGCGTCGCGTACCTAGTCGCATGGAGTCGCCGGGGAAACGAGGCAATTCTCTCACCCGAGGCGCCTCCAACCAGCGACAACGCATTGGCTACTACCGTCTGGACGGTGATCGTCGCACTTCTGGCCATACCGCCGATGCTTCACGCCGAGCATGCACCACCGAAGAAGCCGCTTGGAGCAGCGGTTGAAGCTGTAGCTCCTTTGAATGCCTTCATCGTCGTCGAGAGTATTCTGGACTTGTTGCCGCTGCGCCATTACCAGCGACGCCACGATCTGACCTACGTCTATCCAATGGATTGGAACGCCGCAACAGTAGCGAGCGAACTCTATGCGACCGTGGAATACAAGCAGATGGCCATCTGGAAACGTGTGGGATACGCGGACTCGACCATGCTAAGTGGCACGCATGTTCCTTGCAACAAGCCACAATTCGTCGTGCTGAACAGCCTCCAAAACGCATGGTTTGATGATCGTATCGTCCCGGATTCGAACTTCACGTACAAAGAAGTCGGCCATTCTCATCCGCCGTTGCACCACTTCGTGATTTATGCGGTAGAGCGTCGGGGAGATAGCATCCCGGTCACGTGTCACACGAATACCAGCAGCGCCTCAACCACCGCATCGGCAGCGGCTCGAGATCATCGCGGCTCTTCTTTCTGACCATGCTCCGGCCACCGGTTGCGATCAGGCCACTAGTGCTGCCTTCACACCAAAACTCATCAGGAAGGTCCCGAACCGATCCTCGAACGGGGATGCTCTGAGCAGTTGCTCGTAAACATTGTAGAGTGGCAGGAACGCTCTCGCGACACGCCCTTCCACGTAACGGTAGGTGATGCCACCGATACCTCGGACACTAATACCCTCAAAACCTGCAGCGCTGAGTTCCGACGTTAGTTCGACACGGCTCAACAGCACTTCATTCTCAGTCTTGCCCACCGAGGAGAAGAGTGGCGATGAGGGGCTGCGATACATCCACATGGAAGGCGAATGCGCGCTTGGATCAAAAGCGAAGACTCTACCGCCCGGTTTCAGCACGCGGAATGCCTCGGCGAGAATTGACTTCCGCAACTGCGGCTCTGGACAGTGGTGCAGCACACACGAGAAAACCGCAATGTCCACACTCTGATCCGGCAGCTCCAGCCCGGTGATGTCGCCCACCTGATATGCCTCGCCTATACTTCGCGCCTGGGCCGAGCGAATGCTTTGAGGGGAAATATCGATACCGAGCAGGTCGAGATCAAACCTGTGAAGACGGCGGGTAAACGCACCGGTACCGCAGCCGCAATCGACGCATTTCTCGCTGTGCCGCGGTTTGCACAGGGCCTCGAACTGAGCCAGAAGACGTGCATACGCTCCTTCACCGAGCACGTCGTACTCCCCGTGGTGCTCTGCGAATTCGTCGAAGAAATCAACTTCCGCCTGAGTCTTCACACGCTCATGTTGTCAGTTTGACAAATTGTAGAAGCTTCACTTCACAGAAACTTCTTCGCCGCTATCAGCCAGAACGAACTGCTTCCATTCCGGATCGATCGGCGTCTGCCCGTATTGAAGGCCGTATCTCTGCCGGCGCCGAGATGCGCACGTAGTCTCCTCGGCTGAGCACCTTCTCCAGCCAAACATACGCAATAATGAACAGGTACCGGCTCCCCATTTCCTTCAACTTCAGTTTGGCGATTCCGGTGCGTCGATTCCGCCAGGTAATTGGTACTGTCGTCCACGTATAGCCGCGCACCACTGCCTTGAGCGGGATCTCGACGGTGAGGTTGAAGTGCGGCGCGATCAACGGTGCACAGCCATCGATCACGGTTCTCCGGTACGCCTTGAAGGCGTTTGTGATATCGTTGCAGCGGATGCCGAATACCATCCGGATCATCGTGTTCGCAATCCGATTCAACACCAGTTTGTGCGCCGGGTAGTCTATAGTTCCCCCGCCTCTAATGAATCGGCTGCCGAATACACAATCGAATCCCGCATTGAGTCGCTCCCAGTAAAGCGCGACATCCCGACAATCATCCGACTCGTCCGCCATCATGATGACCACCGCGTCACCTGCCATTGCGTCCATGCCCCGCACGATGGCGCGACCGAAGCCATGCGGACCAGGATTCTGTACGGGCCGAACAGTAGCTATGCGCGACGCTGCGGACTGCAGTCTGGCCCAAGTGTCGTCCGTGCTTCCATCATCGACTACGATAATCTCGTGTGGAATCCCGCGCAGCCGCAACTCGACGTGCAGATGCTCTACGGTGGACTCGATGCATCCGGCCTCGTCTCGCGCCGGAATCACGATCGAGAGCAGTTGCAGCGGAGGATGCGCGTCTAACCTTCGGAGAGTGTCAGCCATTCTGGATGTGCTTCCGCGTGGTAAGCCAGCTCACGCATGATGCTTTCGAGAGTCCGCTCTGCCTGCCAGTCCCAGCGCCGAGCAGCTGATCCGCTGTCCAATACAACCCAAGGCACATCGTACGCGCGATCTTCTCCACTGCTTCCAACGACGTGCGGTCCGAGGCGATCTCGGCACCACGCACTCAGTTGTGCCAGCGAGCACGCGTTCCGCCTCCCCCCGGAGACATTGAAGACATGGCGTCCCTCCGGAGCGTCGGAATTGTTCAATTGCTGGGCGACCAGAATAGCAAGATCCGACGGGTGCAGGCAGTCGCGCACTTGCAGGCCACGCCCTTCGAATCCGATGTACTTGAGCGGTTTGCGTTGTACCCACCGGTGAATCCACCACGCGAAGATGCCCTGCGTCGGCTGGCCGAATTGTCCGGTGCCCGCAAGCACGCCGCAACGATCGATCCAGACAGGGAAACCGAAAGTCTCACCGTATTCGAGCGCCAACTGCTCTGATGCCAGCTTCGTTGTCCCGTACAGCGACGCGGGTGCGCCAACCGGAAAGCTCTCCCCAATGCCGCACTCACTCAGACCGGGCCGCGCGAATCCGTCCGCCAGCACATAAGCGTCGTCGCGAACCGCGAGCGGGATGGACCGCAAGTGCGACACCGTATACACACGGCTGGAGCTCAACAGGATCAGTCCGGCTCCGTGGCGGCGACAGAACTCCAGCACGTTGAGCGTCCCGAGGAGATTGTGCTCCGCCAGTTGCCTGGGAGACGTCGCGCCGTCCACTCCGGCAAGCACCGAGGCGTTTGCGGCGGCATCGATCACCCAGTCGACTGGTCCGATGTCGTCCAGATCGCTGGCGCAGCGCACATCACCGTGTACCATGCGAATTCCGGATGCCCGGAGTCGAGCGCGATTCACTTCACTGCCAGGACGCGACAGGTTGTCAATGCCACTTACCGTGATGTCACTGCCTCGGCCCAGGAGCTCGAGCGCCAGGGTTGATCCCACGAAGCCGCAAATACCCGTGATCAGCACTCGCATTCGGTTTCTCGATCAGCTCGTGCGGGCGCGTGCCGCCACGTACAGTTCCTCGAAGATGTTATCGAGCGACCTTGTAATCCCCCACGTGGGATAGTGCGTGCGCATCTTCGTGAGATCGCTGATGTAGCAGATGTGGTCCCCCACCCGGGGAGTCTCCACGTAGCTCCACTCCATGGAGCGTCCGCTCAGTTGCGCAATACGGTCGAAGGCTTCCAGAACGGACACGCTGTTCCCTCTTCCGCCGCCCAGGTTGTAAACCTCGCCGCACCGCGGATGGCGCCAGAATGCTTCCGCGAATCTGGCAACGTCATGCGCATGAATGTTGTCCCGGACCTGCTTGCCCTGATAACCGTACAGACGGTACGGAATACCTTCCACGTTGCACTTGACGAGATAACTGAGGAAGCCGTGCAGCTCGACGCCGCTGTGCTGCGGGCCCGTGAGACACCCACCTCGAAGACAGCACGTGGGCATGCCGAAGTATCGGCCATATTCCTGCACCAGCACATCGCCAGCAACCTTGGACGCTCCAAACAACGAATGCGTGGACTGATCGATCGGGAAGTCCTCGGCGATCCCCTCGCGGTACGTGGCGTCCGCATACTCCCATCGCGTCGGCAGCTCACACAACGGGATCCGGTTGGGCCGGTCACCATACACCTTGTTCGTTGACATGTGAACGAACGGGGCGTCCGGACAGCTCACGCGCGCAGCCTGAAGGAGATTGAGTGTTCCGACCGCGTTCGTGTCGAAGTCGTCAAACGGAATAGCCGCCGCGCGGTCATGGCTGGGCTGAGCCGCGCAGTGCATGATCAGATCCGGCCGGAGCGTGCCAACCAGCTCCAGAACAGCCGCACGATCACGAATATCAAGTTCGTGATGGGTGAAACGATCGAGCGCGGCTTCGAGCCTGTGCTGGTTCCAGCGCGTGCTGCCGCCTGCTCCGAAGAATGCTTCCCGCTGATTGTTGTCCACGCCGTGGACCATGAAACCCAGCGCGTGGAAGTGCTCCGCAACCGCAGAGCCAATGAGTCCGGATGACCCAGTTATCAGTAGAGTGGGCATACCTTAGATATAAGAGCGGCCTGGCCTACCCGGCTCGCACCCTGAACCCCGCCGCCGCCAGCTTCACCAACGCCCTCACCCTCTCCCGCTCTCGCCTGTCAAAGAGCAGATCACGCGGCGCCAGCAGATCCAGCGTCACCACGCCCCACTCATCCATCCGCTCTCGCACGCTGGCGATCACGTCGTGCGGCACGCGCGCCGGCTCGCTTCCGAAGTGCACCACGTAGAGCACGCCCAACGTGCTTCGCATGGCACGCGGTGATTGCGCTCTCTCAAAGCCGGCGAAAATGTATCGGGGAAATAATGGCCTCAGCGCACTGCGGCTCCGCACCAGCGGATACAGCGTGGCGTATCCCTGCCGGCGAAGGTTGATCTCGACCCACGTCTCTGCGCGGGGCTTCGTGTACAGCAACTGCCAGCATATTTCTGCACTGCACGACATCGCTTGCTCTCTCGGGTTGCCTCGGAGGGCAAAGCTACCGCATGATTTGCACGTCTGGCGCAAACCTTCGCAGCGGTGAATCGCCCGGGATGTCTAGGATGATCGGAGGCTTGGGGGAAAGCAAGCGGTGACGGTAGATCTTAGCTGGCGACGGCGGCAGCAAGGCGCCCCACGCTGTTGGCCGCGCCCCGCCAGAGCCAGACTTATCGAATCCGGAGGCGTGCACGACTGGCAAGCTCCATCGCCAGCACCTTTACGTGCTCCTTTTCAGGCCATCCGCGAATGGACATATGCCTTGGAGGGTTATCGTCGCGCCAGTCCTACAGCAGTTTGTTGAACTTGTTTCGTTCATCAATGAAGCACGCACAAATCGTGTCAGGCTTGCCAGGCCGGAAGTCTTACGACTCTCCAACCTTCGCGATGAGTGAAAGAATGTCAGGCGGGATGGACGAAGTAAGCTGAACAGAGCCATAGCGGGTGCGACGTCCGAAGAGCCCGCCATATCTCAGCGTGCCATCAGGCCCAACACTGACCGAGAAGGTTGCTCGTCGAGAGACATCCCAATCGAACGCGACCTCCCCATCCTCCTCGATCACGATGTCCGGCTCTGGAATATCACTCGGAAGGATCCGCAAGAACTCGGCTGCATATCGGAGCGCGCCCACATCCACTCTTCGCTCATGAGAACTTCCCACCCATTGCCTTCTGAGTAAATGGCTTCGTTGGAAAATAGATCGCGGGCGAGTCCGGTGTCGACGCTTGCTGCCTGGTACGTGCTGCTCGTGAGCCGCTGGCGACGGCGTGACCGCTCCGCTCCCTACTGTTTGCTCAATAGCGCCTCCACCACCCGCTCCCCCGCCTTCCCGTCCCACCCCTCCGGACACCGCGGCTTTGCCTCACGCTCCAACCCGCGAATCGCACC
>Ga0134128_10001762_pt1 | contig 27363 bp, 38 predicted proteins | sample KB31754_FD_96462 | JGI IMG/M metagenome (GOLD analysis project Ga0134128, IMG submission 96462) | Terrestrial soil microbial communities with excess Nitrogen fertilizer from Kellogg Biological Station, Michigan, USA - KB3-175-4 | ecosystem: Environmental > Terrestrial > Soil > Unclassified ...
GGCCTCGAGGCCGGCCAGACGGTGTCCGTCGACGCCGTCTTCAAGATCGGCGACTACGTCGACGTCCAGGGCGTGACCAAGGGCAAGGGCTTCGCCGGCGCGATGAAGCGCCACGGCTTCCGGGGCCTGCCCGCCTCCCACGGCGCCTCGGACAAGCAGCGCTCCCCGGGCTCGCTCGCCTCGCGGCGCTCGCTCGGCCGCGTCATGCCCGGCCAGCGCATGGCCGGACACAAGGGCCATGAGGTCACCTCGACGCTGAAGATCGAGGTCGTCCAGATCGACCCCGCCGAGAACCTGATCTACCTCGCCGGCGCCGTCCCCGGCCCGCGCGGAGGCCTCGTGACGATCCATGAGACCGTCAAGGCCAAGAAGGCCCGCGTCGAGATCGTGCGCTCCACGATCAAGAAGGACAAGATGGGCAACATCATCAAGGCCGCGGCCAAGCCGGGCGCCGCGAAGAAGTAAAGAGAGAAAGCGATCATGGAAGCCAAGGTTCTCGACGTCGGCGGAAAAGAAGTCGGAAAGTGCGACCTGCCGGAAGCCATCTTCGGGCACAAGCCCTCGAGGACGTTCCTGCAGGAATACATCACGGTCTATCTGGCCAACCAGCGCCAGTACGGAGCCCATACGAAGGGGCGCTCGGAGATCTCCGGCGGCGGCAAGAAGCCGTGGAAGCAGAAGCACACCGGCCGCGCGCGCGCGGGCTCGATCCGCTCGGGCCTCTGGCGCCACGGCGCGATCATCCACGGGCCGCGCTCCGGGTATGGCTCTCACCTCGAGTTCCCGCGGCAGAAGGCGAAGCTCGCCCTCGCGCACGCGCTCTCGGCCCGCGCGCAGGACGGCGGGCTCGTCTGCGTCAAGGAGCTCTCCCTAAAGGAGGCCAAGACGAAGCTGATGGCCGGCGTCATCGAGAAGCTCGGCGGCGACAAGCGCGTTCTCGTCGTCCTCGACGCTCCGAACGCGGCCGTCAAGCGCGCCAGCCGCAACCTGCAGGCCGTCGACGTCGTCCTGGCCGCGGACCTCAACGCCTACGACGTCCTCCTCTGCAAGAAGCTCATCATCACGCAGCCCGCGCTCGAGAAGCTCGGCGCTCGCTGGAACTAAGGGTACCGATCATGTCCGAGAAATCCATCCACGGCGTCCTGGTCCGCCCGCTGCTCACCGAGCGCGGCACGAACCTCCAGGAGAAGCACAACCAGTTCCTGTTCCAGACCTCGCCCGAGGCGACGAAGACCGACATCAAGCTGGCGGTCGAGGCGCTCTTCAAGGTGAAGGTCGAGAAGGTCCACACGATGATCATCCACGGCAAGTTCCGCCGCTTCGGCAAGGGCGGGGGCATCCTCCCCGACTGGAAGAAGGCGATCGTGACCGTCAAGAAGGGCCAGAAGATCGACTTCGGCCAGCAGGCCGCCTCCTAAGGAATCCCCATGGCTATCAAGGTCTACAAGCCGTACACGCCGTCCCGCCGCGGAATGACGTCCGCGGACTTCTCGGAGATCACCAAGACGACCCCCGAGAAGAGCCTCGTGTCGAAGGTCGTCCGCACCGGCGGCCGCAACAACACCGGCACCGTGATGGTCCGCCACCAGGGCGGCGGCCACAAGCGCGCCTACCGCCACATCGACTTCAAGCGCGAGAAGTTCGGCATCCCCGCGAAGGTAATGACGATCGAGTACGATCCGAACCGCTCGGCCCGCATCTGCCTGCTGAACTACCCCGACGGCGAGAAGCGCTACATCATCCACCCGGTCGGCCTGAAGGTCGGCGATGTTGTGGCCTCCGGCCCCAACGCTGAAATCAAGGTCGGCAACGCCCTTCCGCTCAAGAACATCCCGGAAGGCACCTTCATCCATAACGTCGAGCTGAACCCGGGCAAGGGCGCGCAGATGATGCGCTCCGCCGGCTCCCAGGCCCAGCTGATGGCGAAGGACGGCGGCTACGCCCAGGTCAAGATGCCCTCGGGCGAGGTCCGCATGGTCCCCGACACCTGCATGGCCACCATCGGCCAGGTGGGCAACACGGAGCACAACACGATCACGCTCGGCAAGGCGGGACGCTCGCGCCACCGCGGCATCCGCCCGACCGTCCGCGGCGGCGCCATGAACGCGACCGACCACCCGCTCGGCGGAGGCCGCGGCAAGAGCAAGGGCAACAACCACCCGCGCTCGCCGTGGAACCAGCTGTCCAAGGGCTTCAAGACCCGCAACAAGAAGAAGGTCTGGGGCTGGATGATCGTTTCCGACCGGCGCCGCTCGTCGCAGCAGGGATAAGAGAGAGACACCATGAGCCGATCCACCAAGAAGGGACCGTTCGTCGACCCGAACGTCCTCAAGAAGGTCCAGAAGCTGAACGCCGCCGGCGACAAGAAGCCCATCAAGACCTGGGCGCGCGCCTGCACGATCACGCCCGAGTTCGTCGGTCACACGTTCTCCGTGCACAACGGCCGCAAGTTCCTGCCGGTGTACGTCACCGAGCAGATGGTCGGCCACAAGCTCGGCGAGTTCTCCTTCACCCGCTTCTTCAAGGCGCACGGCGGCACGACGAAGGAAACGACGGCCAAGACCTAGACACAGGGAAAAAGAGAAAGACAATGGAAGCCACCGCTCACGCTCGATTTCAGAGATACGGAACGCGCAAGGTCGCGCAGGTCCTCAAGGAGATCCGCGGCAAGTCCGTCCTGGAGGCCGAGCGCCTCCTGCCGATGATCCCGCGCATCTGCTCGACGATGATCACCAAGACCGTCCGCTCCGCCGCCGCCAACCTCGTCACGCAGTCGGCGCGCGCGGGACGCAAGGTCGACCCCGAGAAGGTCTACGTCAAGGAGTGCTGGTCGACGATGGGACCGATGGGGAACATGAAGCGGATGCTGCCCGCCCCGCAGGGCCGGGCCTACACTTTCAAGCGCAAGGTCTGCCATCTGACCGTCGTCGTCTCCGACGAGCGCGCCGCAGGGAAGGGGAAGTAATCCAATGGGCAATAAAACCAATCCGAACGCGCTTCGCCTCGGCTACATCCACGACTGGCAGTCGAAGTGGTTCTCCATTAAAGACGCTCCGGCGTTGATTGGAGAAGACTTCAAGATCCGCAACCTCGTGCGCAACACGTTCCGCGCGGCCGCGGTCAGCTGGGTCGGCATCGAGCGCGCCGGCTCCTACTTGCGCGTCAACATCCACACGGCCCGCCCCGGCGTGGTCATCGGCAAGAAGGGCGCGGACATCGAGTCCCTGCGCAAGAACGTCGAGGACATGACGCAGCGCAAGACGTACGTCAACGTCATGGAGATCAAGGACCCCGAGCTCGACAGCCGCCTCGTCGCGGAGTCGATCGCGGTCCAGCTCGAGAAGCGCATCGCCCACCGCCGCGCCATGCGCCGCGCGATGGAGCGCACGATCCAGTCGGGCGCCCTGGGCATCAAGGTCATGGTCTCCGGCCGCATCAACGGCGCCGAGATCTCGCGCCGCGAGTGGAACCGCGAGGGCCGCGTGCCCCTGCACACGTTCGCCGCGGACGTCGACTACGGCACGGCCGAGGCGATGACGAGCGCCGGCATCATCGGCGTCAAGGTCTGGATCTTCAAGAAGCAGCACTTCGTGAAGTCCTTCAAGGAGCTGCAGCAGATGGCGAAGAAGGAGGCGGCGCTGGCCGCCGCCGCGATGGCCATCGAGAGCGGCGAGACGCCGTCGGGCGCTCCGGCCGAGGCCGCTCCCGCGGCCGAGGGGGCCAAGTAACATGCTGATGCCCAAGCGCGTCAAGTACCGCAAGCCGCACAGCCACCCGCGCATCAAGGGACCCGCCAAGCGCGGCGTCTCCCTCGTGCACGGCGAGTTCGGCCTGAAGGCGCTCGAGCCGAAGTGGGTCACCGCCCGCCAGATCGAGTCCAGCCGCGTCACGATCAGCCGCCACCTCAAGAAGGGCGGCAAGCTCTGGGTCCGGATCTTCCCGGACAAGGCGATCACGAAGCACCCCGCCGAGACCCGCATGGGCAAGGGAAAAGGCGCGCCCGACCATTGGGCCGCCGTCATCCGCCCCGGCCGCGTGCTGTTCGAGGTCGAGGGCTTGACGCTCGACGAGGCCAAGCACGCCTTCAAGATGGCCTCCTACAAGCTGCCGATCCTCACGAAGTTCATCGCCCGGGAGCACATCTAAGATGTCCGACAAGAAGAAGAAGCCCACGCAGGGCCTGTCCGCCATGGGCGCCGCGGAGCTCCGCAAGGAGCTCAACCTGGCGCTCGAGAAGCGCGCGAAGATGGAGTTCAACCACACCGTCGCGCCCCTGAAGAACCCGCTCGAGATTCGGCACGTCCGCCGCGAGATCGCGCGCCTGAAGACCTATCTCCATCAGAAGGAGGCCGCGAAGTGACGAAGACCGCCGCCGTTATCGAGAATGCCGCGGAAGCGGCCCGCTCCCAGCGCAAGACGATGGAAGGAGTCGTCGTGTCCGACAAGATGGACAAGACGCGCACGGTCCGCGTGACCCGCACGGTCAAGCATCCCTTCTACCAGAAGGTCATGACCAAGAGCAGCAAGTTCCACGTGCACGACGAGACCAACCAGTCCCGCGAGGGCGATCAAGTCGAGATCGCCAGCACCCGCCCGCTCTCCAAGCTGAAGCGCTGGCGCCTGGTGCGCGTCGTGAAGGCGGCCCCGCGCGCCGCCGAGGCCAAGTAAAATGATCCAGCTCCGAACCATGGTCAACGTCGCCGACAACTCCGGCGCGCGCAAGCTGCAGTGCTTCCACGTGATGGGCGGGAGCTACCGCAAGTACGCGAGCCTCGGCGACATCATCGTCTGCTCCGTCATCGACGCGCTGCCCAACGGCGCGATCAAGAAGGGAACCGTCGTCAAGGCCGTCGTGGTGCGCGTCAAGCGCAACCTGCGCCGCCCGGACGGCTCCTACGTCTCCTTCGACGACAACGCCGCCTGCCTGGTCGACGACAAGAACGAGCCGAAGGGCACCCGCGTGTTCGGGCCCGTCGCTCGCGAGCTGCGCGACAAGGAATTCCTGAAGATCGTCTCGCTCGCCCCGGAGGTCGTGTAAGGCCATGAAGTTCAAGATCAAGAAGAAGGACACCGTCGTCGTCATCTCCGGCAAGGACAAGGGCAAGACCGGCGAGGTCCTCGAGGTCATCGCCGGGGACTCCTTCACGCCGGCCAAGATCGTCGTCGCCAAGATCAACGTCGTGACGAAGCACAAGAAGCCCACCCAGACCGACGCCGGCGGCATCGTGAAGATGGAGGCGCCGCTCGCGATGTCCAAGGTGATGCTCCTGGACCCCAAGACGAACAAGCCGACCCGCGTGCGCCTGAAGTCGCTGCCCAACGGCGACAAGGTCCGCATCGCGATCAAGTCCGGCGAGACGATCGCATAAAAGAGAACAATCACAATGGCTGAGAAAACCGACGCAGAGAAGGCGAAGGCGGCGAAAGCCGCCGCCCTCGCGAAGAAGGCGGGCCTCGAGAAGCAGGCCGCCTCCAAGGCCGGCCCCGCGTTCGAGGTGAACGCCGACGGCCGCGAGACCGAGCATGCCGTGCCGCGCATGAAGCAGCTCTACAGAGAGGCCATCGTGCCCTCGATGATGGAGAAGCACGGCCTCAAGAACGTGCACCAAGTGCCGCGCCTGAAGAAGATCGTCGTCAACATCGGCGTGTCCGAGGCGCGCGACAACGTGCAGACCCTCGACAACGCCCGCGAGGAGCTCGCGCTGATCACCGGCCAGCTCCCGCAGGTGCGCAAGGCGACGAAGTCGATCTCCAACTTCAAGCTGCGCGAGGGCATGCCCATCGGCGTGCGCGTGACCGTGCGCGGCGACCGCATGTGGGAGTTCCTGGACCGCCTGATCACGATCGCGATCCCGCGCATCCGCGACTTCCGCGGCCTGGAGCCGCGCGGCTTCGACGGCTCCGGCAACTTCAACCTGGGCCTCAAGGAGCAGCTGATTTTCCCCGAGATCAACGCCGAGCGCGTGCCGCGTCAACGCGGCATGAATATTTCATTTGTCATCGACGGCGGCAAGGACGCCCTCAGCCTCGACCTCCTGACCGAGTTCGGGATGCCGTTCAAGAAGCCCGCGGCCGCGGCCGCCGGAAGGAACTGATCATGGCCACGACAGCATGGCGTGCGAAGATGGTGAAGACTCCGAAGTTCTCGACGCGGCATCGCAACCGCTGCCAGATCTGCGGCCGGCCCCGCGCGTTCTACCGCGACTTCGGCCTGTGCCGCATGTGCTTCCGCAAAATGGCGCACGGCGGCCTCCTGCCGGGCGTGAAGAAATCCTCCTGGTAAGGTAAAAAATGGACCCCATCTCCGACCTGCTCACCCGCATCCGCAACTCGAACGTCCGCCAGCACGACCGCGTCGACGTCCCGATGTCCAAGATGAAGCTCGAGGTCGTCCGCGTCCTCAAGGACGAGGGCTTCATCGCGAACTACAAGTCGCTCTACAACGGGACGAACAAGCGCGGCACGATCCGCGTGTTCCTGAAGTACTCGCCGACGAAGGAGTGCGTCATCCGCGGCATCAAGCGTGTCTCGAAGCCCGGCCTGCGCGTGTACCGCTCCTACGACGAGATCCCCCGCGTGCGCGGCGGCTTCGCGGTGACCATCCTCTCCACTTCTCAGGGCATCATGACGGATCGCGAGGCCAAAGAGAAGAAAGTCGGCGGCGAAATCCTCTGCCAGGTCTGGTAAACAAACATGAGCCGAATCGGTAAGCAGCCCATCGTCATCCCCAGCGGCGTCCAGGTCAAGCTGGACGGAGCCGTCGTGTCCGCCAAGGGCCCCAAGGGGGAGCTCAAGGAGCCCCTCCACCCGTACGTCAAGGCCGAGATCAAGGACGGCAAGGTCCTGCTGACGGCCGACGTCGCCGCGTCGCGCGAGGCCTCCGCCATCTGGGGCATGACGCGCGCCCGCCTGAACAACCTCGTGACCGGCGTCGCGACGGGGTACTCCAAGCTCCTCGAGATCCACGGCCTCGGCTTCCGCGCCGAGGTCGCGGGCCAGAAGCTCACGCTCGCGCTCGGCAAGTCCCACCCGGTGTCCTTCGAGGCGCCCAAGGGGATCACGCTGACCGTCGATCCGAAGAAGACGCTCATCACCGTTTCAGGAGCCAGCAAGGACCAGGTCGGCGAGATCGCCGCCAAGATCCGCGAGCTCCGCAAGCCCGAGCCCTACAAGGGCACGGGCATCCGCTACCAGGGCGAGTACGTCCGCAAGAAGGCCGGTAAGACGGCCGCGGGCGCCGGCGCCGGGGCGGGAGGCAAGAAATAATCATGAAAGGCAAATGGACCCGCTATGAGCACCGCAAGACCGCCAACCGCAAGCGCCTGTTCGAGCATCGCGGCGAGCGCCCGCGGCTGTCGGTGCACCGCAGCCTGAAATACATCTACGCGCAGGTGATCGACGACGCGAAGGGCGTCACGCTCGCCACGGCGTCGTCTCAGGACGAGACGCTCAAGGCCGGCGCGAAGTCGGCGAAGAGCATCGAGGCCGCCAAGAAGGTCGGCGAGGCCATCGCGGCCAAGGCGATCAAGGCCGGCGTCAAGCAGGTGATGTTCGACCGCGGCGCGTACGTGTACCACGGCCGTATCAAGGCGCTGGCCGACGCGGCGCGCGCCGGCGGACTCGACTTTTAACGGAGATTGATTTAATGAGCACCGAAACCCAGCCCGTCCCGCAGCAGCCCGTTCCTCCGACGCAGCCGCACAACCCCGGTTCCGAGCGCGACTCGCGCGGCGGCGGGGACAATCGCGGAGGCGACCGCCGCGGCCCGCGCCGCGGACCCCGGCGCAACGAACAGCGCGAGGAGGGCGGCTTCAAGGAGACCGTCGTCACGATCAACCGCGTGGCGAAGGTCGTCAAGGGCGGCAAGCGCTTCTCGTTCTCGGCGATCATCGTCGTGGGCGACGGCGCCGGCTCGGTCGGCTTCGGTCTCGGCAAGGCCAAGGACGTCCAGGCCGCGATCATGAAGGGCAACGCCTCGGCGCGCAAGGCGATCATCAAGTTCGCGATGGTCGGCGACACGATCCCGCACGAGATCGTCGCGAAGTTCGGCTCCGGCGTCGTCTGGATGAAGCCGGCGGCGCCCGGCACGGGCGTCATCGCGGGCGGCGGCGTGCGCGCGGTCCTCGAGGCCGCGGGCATCAAGAACATTCTCACCAAGAGCCTCGGCTCTTCCAACCCCTTCAACACCGTCGGGGCCACCTTCGAGGCGCTCAAGCAGCTGCGCACGAAGGAAGACATCGCGAAGCTCCGCGGCAAGTAATCTTCAGCACCCGGGAAATCAAATGACCACCAAGACCGAAGCCAAGACGCCCAAGCTCTTCAACCTGAACACTCTCGAGTGCACGCCGGGCTCGCGCAAGAAGCACGTGCGCCTCGGCATGGGCGAGGGCTCCGGCACCGGCCAGACGGCCACGCGCGGCCAGAAGGGCCAGCGCTCCCGCTCGGGCGACGGCAAGCTCGTCGGCTTCGAGGGCGGCCAGACGCCCCTGCTGCGCCGCATCCCCAAGCGCGGCTTCACCAACGGCGCGTTCAAGGTCGTCTACCAGGTCATCAGCCTCGAGTCCCTCGAGCGCGTCTTCAAGAACAAGGTCGAGATCAGCCTCGAGGACCTGCGCATGCACGGCCTCGTCAAGGGCCGCAAGCTGGTGAAGATCCTCGGCGACGGCGAGCTCAAGCGCAAGCTGACGGTCTCCGCGCACGCCTTCTCCGCCAGCGCCAAGGCCAAGCTCGAGAAGGCCGGCGGCAAGGCCGAGGTCGTCAAGGCTTAAGATGGCCGGAATCGGCAACGTCTTCGAGGTCCCGGAGCTCCGGCGGCGCATCGGCTGGACGCTCGGCGCGCTGGCCGTGTTCCGCGTCGGCGCGTCGATCCCGATCCCGGGCGTCAACGCCGACGCGATCAAGGCCATCTTCAACGCGCAGTCGGGCAACCTGCTCGGCTTCCTGAACACGTTCTCGGGCGGCGCGCTGGGCCGCTTCTCCATCTTCTCGATGGGCGTGATGCCCTACATCAACGCCTCGATCATCGTGAGCCTGCTGCAGGGCGCGCACGTCTTCCCGGTGCTCGACCGCCTCGCCAACGAGGGCGAGCTCGGCCGCCGCAAGCTCAACAACTACACGCGCTACCTGACGCTCTTCCTCGCCGTCTTCCAGTCCTTCGGCCTGACCCTGGCGATCACGAAGATGCCGGTCCCGGGCGGGATCGCCGTCGTGCCCAACCCCGATTGGTACTTCTACTGCGTGACCGTGCTCACGCTGACCGCCGGCACGATCTTCGTCATGTGGCTCGGCGAGCAGATCACCGAGGTCGGCATCGGCAACGGCGTGTCCCTGATCATCTTCGCCGGCATCGTCGAGAGGCTGCCCTCGGCCTCGATGAGCCTGTTCGAGCTGGTGCGTCTCGAGGAGATCGGCCTGTTCTCCGCGCTCGGCATCCTGGCCGCCCTGCTCGTCGTGACGATCCTGGTCGTCTGGGTCGAGACGGCCCAGCGCAAGGTCCCCGTCCAGTACGCCAAGCGCGTGGTCGGCCGGCGCATGTACGGCGGCGCGCAGAGCTACCTGCCGCTCAAGGTCGACCAGTCGGGCGTCATCGCGGTCATCTTCGCGGTCTCCCTGCTGGCGGTCCCGATGACCGCGGCGCAGTTCTTCCCGCAGAGCGCGTTCGCGGTCAAGATGATGGACATCATGAACCGCGGCAGCTGGATCTACGACACGGTCTACGCCCTGCTGATCATCTTCTTCTGCTACTTCTACAACTCGGTGTCGATCAACCCTCAGGACCTGGCGGACAACCTGAAGAAGTCGGGCGGCTTCATCCCCGGCATCCGCCCCGGCGAGCCGACCGCCAAGTACATCGACTGGATCCTGGAGCGCATCACGCTCGGCGGCGCCTCGTTCGTCGCGGCGATCTCGGTCCTGCCCGACGTGCTCAAGCGCGACTTCAACGTCCCGTTCTTCTTCGGCGGCACCTCGCTGCTGATCGTCGTCGGCGTCGCGCTCGACACGATGGGCCAGATCGAGGCGCAGATGATCATGCGGCACTACGAGGGCTTCTTGAAGAAGGGCCGCATCGAGGGGCGCTGGTTCAACATCGGGGAGGAGACGCACTCGTGATCGTCATCCTCCTCGGCGCTCCCGGCTCCGGCAAGGGCACGCAGTCCGCGGGCCTCGTCGCCAAGTTCGGCTTCAAGCACCTCGCCACGGGGGATATTTTGCGCGGCGAGGTGGCGCAGGGCACCGAGCTCGGCAAGAAGGCCGAGGGCTACATGAAGGCCGGCAAGCTCGTCCCCGACGCGGTCATCATCGAGATGGTCGCCGGCAAGGTCGAGCCCGGCAAGAACTATCTCTTCGACGGCTTCCCGCGCACGCTCGACCAGGCGCAGGGTCTCGATCAGATCCTGAAGCGCTCCGGCTCCTCCGTGGATCTCGTCGTGTATCTGACCCTGCCGGTCGCCGAGGCCATCAAGCGCATGGCCTCGCGCCGCGTCTGCAAGAGCTGCGCGACCGTCTACAACGTGCTGTCGAACCCGACGAAGGCCGAGGGCGTCTGCGACAAGTGCGGCGGCCAGGTCGTCCAGCGCGACGACGACACCGAGGCCACCGCGCAGAAGCGCCTGATGGTCTTCGACGACCAGACGCACCCGCTCGTCGCCTACTACAAGGGCGAGCAGATCCTGAAGGAAGTCGACGCCAACCGCGCCCCCGACGCCGTCGCCGCCGCCCTCTCGGCCGCGATCGATTCGGCGAAGGCGGTCCGCTAGACATGTTCATGGAAAAGGCCGTCGAGGTGAAGAGCAAGGAGGAACTCGCGACCATGCGCCAAGCCGGCGCGGTCGTCGCGGACATCCTCGTTCTCCTGTCGGCGACCATCAAGCCCGGCATGACGACCGGCGAGATCGACAAGATCGCGCGCGAGGAGCTCAAGAAGCGCGGCGCCAAGCCCGCGTTCCTGAACTACCACGGCTTTCCCGGCGTGATCTGCCTGTCCATCAATCATGAGGTCGTGCACGGCATCCCGTCCGACAAGCGCAAGCTGTCCGAGGGTGATATCATTGGAGTGGATTTCGGCTGCGTGATCGACCGCTTCTACGGCGACTCCGCGGTGACCATCGGAGTGGGCAAGATCTCGGCGGAAGCGGAGAAGCTCATCCGCGTGACGCGCGAGTCCCTGATGAAGGGCATCGCCGCCGTGAAGGCCGGCGCGCGCGTCGGCGACATCGGGGCGGCCGTCGCGGCTCACGCCGAGGCCGAGGGCTACGGGGTGGTGCGCGAGTTCGTCGGCCACGGCATCGGCCGCGCGCTGCACGAGGAGCCGCCGATCCCGAACTACGGCAAGGCCGGCACCGGCCCGCGCCTGAAGGCCGGCATGACGATCGCCATCGAGCCGATGATCAATCTTGGAACGGCGGAAGTCGAGACCCTCGGCGACGGGTGGACGGCGGTCACGAAGGACAAGAAGCTGTCGGCGCACTTCGAACATACCGTCGCGGTCACCGAGACGGGCTACGACATCCTGACGCTGCCGAGCAAAATTTAATGACGAAAGAAGAGAAGATCGAAGTCGAAGGCAGCATCCTGGAGGCGCTCCCGAACGCGATGTTCCGCGTCGAGATCGCCCCGGGCAAGGTCGTGCTCGCGCACATCTCCGGCAAGATGCGCATGCACTACATCAAGATCCTGCCGGGCGACAAGGTCCGCATCGAGCTGTCCCCTTACGATTTGACGCGCGGCCGCATCACTTACCGGGAGTAAACAGATGAAAGTCAGAGCGAGCGTGAAGCCCATTTGTCAGAAGTGCAAGATCGTCAAGCGCAAGAACGTCGTGCGCGTGCTGTGCTCCAACCCGAAGCACAAGCAGCGCCAGGGATAACCCCTCGGATTTAAGCAAGCAGCAAGGAGAATAAGAGCATGGCGCGTGTGGCTGGAGTCGACCTTCCCAAGAACAAGCGGATCGATGTCGCTTTGTGCTACCTCCACGGCGTGGGCAAGTCCCGCGCGAAAGAGGTGATGCAGAAGCTCGCCGGTGCGGTCAAGCCCGAAGTCCGGGTCAAGGACCTCACCGAGCAGCAGATCGGTCTGATCAACACCCTTTTGACCAAGGAATACCGGGTCGAGGGCGAGCTGCGCCGCGAGACCGCCGCGCACATGCAGCGCCTGACCGAGATCGGCTGCTACCGCGGCCACCGGCATCGCCGCAGCCTGCCCGCCCGCGGACAGCGCACGAAGACGAACGCCCGCACCCGCCGCGGCCGCCGCAAGACCGTCGGCGTGGGCAAGGCCGCGTCGCCCACCGGCAAGGCGTAAGGATTTAGGAGATATCGAACATGGCTGACGAAAAGACCGCCGCCGCCGCGCCGAAGGGAGCCGCCGCCGCTCCCGCCGCGGCTCCCCGCAAGAAGGCCTGGAAGTCCGTGACCTTCGCCAAGGTCCACGTCCAGTGCTCCTTCAACAACACCATCGTGACGCTGACCGACGACCGCGGCGACGTGCTCGCCTGGGCGACGGCCGGCGGCTCCGGCTTCCGCGGCACGAAGAAGGGCACGCCCTTCGCGGCCGGCGTGACGGCCAGCAAGGTCGCCAAGAAGGCGGTCGAGCTCGGAGTCAAGCAGGTCGCCGTCTTCATCAAGGGCCCGGGACCGGGCCGCGAGACCGCCGTGCGCTCTCTGGGCGCCGCCGGCCTCCTCGTCGTCAGCCTCAAGGACGTGACGCCGATTCCGCACAACGGCTGCCGTCCGCCGAAAGCCAGGAGGGTGTAAAAGATGTCCCGCTATACCGACGCCGTCTGCAAGCTGTGCCGCCGCGAGCAGCAGAAGCTCTTCCTCAAGGGAGACAAGTGCTACACGAAGTGCGTGCTCGAGAAGAAGCCCGGCATCCCGGGCATGGCCAAGCCTCAGCGGGGCAAGCCCTCGGCTTACCAGATCCGCCTGCGCGAGAAGCAGAAGCTTCGCCGCATGATCCAGATGAACGAGCGCCCCTTCGCCGGCAAGGTCGCGGAGGCTTCCGAAGCCCGCGAGGCCTCGGGCGACCATCTGCTCCGCGCGCTCGAGCTCAGGCTCGACAACGTTGTCAAGCGCATGGGCGTGGCGACGTCGCTCAAGACGGCGCGCCAGCTCGTCAAGCACGGCCACGTCAAGATCGGCGGCAAGAAGGTCAGCATCCCGTCCTACCCGGTCAAGGCCGGAGAGGTCATCTCGCTGACCCCGAAGCTGAAGGAGAACGTCGGCGTCAAGCTGAGCCTCGAGACGGCCAAGAAGCTCAACAATCGCCCCAGCTTCCTCGAGTTCAACGAGGGAGAGCTGACGGCCAAGGTGCTCCGCATCCCGGAGCGCGCCGAGATGTCCTTCCCGATCAACGACCAGCTGATCATCGAGTATTATTCGCGCTAACGACGCGCGAATAACTTTTTCTTAAATAGCCCCGGAGAAAACAGACATGGCTTACAAAGAACTGATCCTGCCGCAGAAGCTGTCCGTCGACGAGAAGACGATGTCGGACAACTACGCGAAGTTCGTCGCGGAGCCCTACGAGCGCGGCTACGGCCACACCGTGGGCAACGCGCTGCGGCGCGTGCTGCTCTCGTCCCTCGAGGGCGCGGCCGTCACGGCCGTGCGCATCGAGAAGGCGACGCACGAGTACCAGGCTCTGCCCGGGGTCAAGGAGGACGTGATGAACATCCTCCTGAACCTGAAGAAGCTGCGCGTGAAGCTCTTCTCCAACGGCCCCGAGACCGTGTTCCTCGCGGTCAGCAAGGAGGGCGTCGTCACCGCCAAGGACATCCAGGGCAACGCGAACGTCGAGGTCGTCAACAAGGACCTCGTGATCGCGCACCTCGAGGCGGGCGGCAAGATCGACATGGAGATCGAGATCTCCAAGGGCCGCGGCTACGTCCCGGCCGAGGAGCTCCGCGCGCAGAACCAGTGGGCCGCCGGCTTCCTGCCGGTCGACGCGCTGTTCTCGCCCGTCGTGAAGGTGCACTACGACGTGGAGAACGCCCGCGTCGGCCAGGTCACGGACTACGACCGCCTGATCCTCGAGATCTGGACGGACGGCTCGCTGAACCCGGCCGAGGCGCTGATCCAGTCCTCGAAGCTGCTGCGCGAGTCGCTCAACATCTTCATCCCCGAGGAAGAGCAGCAGGCCGAGGCCGCCGCGGCCGGCGGCTTCGAGGCCGAGGGCGGCGCGACGGACGTCGCGATCGCGGGCCTCGACCCGAAGCTGCGCGAGATCCTCAACCAGCCGATCGAGATGATCGAGCTGTCCAGCCGCGCGTCGAACTGCCTCAAGGTCGCCCGCATCCGCACGATCGGCGAGCTCGTGGGCAAGCGCGACGAGGAGCTGCTCGCCGTCAAGAACTTCGGCAAGAAGTCTCTCGACGAGATCAAGGACCGCCTGAAGGACATGGGGCTGTCTCTCGGCATGCAGGTCGGCCAGGCCGCCTAACTGAAGTAAGGAGTTTTTTATGGCTTCAAAAGCACTCGGACGCCGTCAGCTCGGAATCACCAGCGCGCACCGCCGCTCGCTGCTGCGCAACATGGCCACCAGCCTGTTCAAGCACGAGCGCATCGAGACCACCATCGCGAAGGCGAAGGAGCTGCGGCCGTACGCCGAGAAGCTCATCACGCACGCGAAGAAGGGCGAGCACTTCATGGTGCGCCGCCAGATCCACGACAAGCTCGTCTACAAGAAGCTGTTCGAGGTGATCGCGCCCCGCTACGCGACGCGCCCCGGCGGCTACACCCGCATCCTGCGCATCGCGCCGCGCATCGGCGACAACGCGACGACGGGCTTGATCATGCTGGTTTCCTAAGAAAAAGCTAGAATAGATTAATGCTCGATTTTCTCTTCAGCCTGTTCTCCAACGACATGGGTATCGATCTGGGTACCGCCAATACGTTGGTGTACGTGAAGGGCCAGGGGATCGTCCTGAGAGAGCCTTCGGTGGTGGCCATCGACCGCGAGACGCGGCGCGTGCTCGCCATCGGAGCCGAGGCCAAGCGCATGCTCGGCCGCACGCCCGCGTCGATCATCGCGGTGCGGCCCCTCAAGAACGGCGTCATCGCCGACTTCGAGGTCACGCAGGAGATGATCAAGTACTTCATCCGCAAGGTGCACAACCGCCGCTCGCTGCTGCACCCGCGCGTCGTCATCGGCATCCCCTCGGGCATCACCGAGGTCGAGCGCCGCGCCGTGCACGAGTCCGCGCTGCAGGCCGGCGCGCGCCGCGTGCACCTGATCGAGGAGCCGATGGCCGCCGCCATCGGCGCCGACTTGCCCATCTCCGAGCCCCACGGCAACTTCATCGTGGACATCGGAGGCGGCACGACGGAGACCGCGATCATCTCTCTTGGCGGACTGGTCGTCTCCAAGTCGCTCGACATCGCGGGCGACGAGATGGACGAAGCCGTGATGATGCACTTCCGCCGCAAGTACAACCTCCTGATCGGGGAGACCACCGCCGAGGACGTCAAGATCCAGATCGGCTCGGTGTTCCCGCTCAAAGAGGAGAAGACGATGGAGGTCAAGGGCCGGGACCAAGCCACCGGCCTTCCGAAGACTGTGCTGATCACGTCGGAAGAGGTGCGGCAGGCTCTGATGGAGCCCGTCCAGCTCATCCTCGACGTGATCAAGAACACGCTGGAGGAGACTCCGGCGGAATTGGCTGCGGATTTGGTGGATCGCGGGATCATGCTCGCGGGAGGAGGTTCGCTTCTGAGGGGATTGCCGGATTTGATCCGCCAGGAGACCGAACTCCCCGTGCATCGTGCCGCGGACCCCTTGAGCTGCGTCGCGCTCGGGACGGGCAAGTTCCTCGAGGAGCTGGACAACATTCAGGACCGGCACCCCGACTTCGTCACGTCCTACCGGTACCGCTCGTAAGCTCGAGCTCCGGCCGCGGTCGTTTCCGCTCGTCGCGATAATCCCGGCTCAGGCCGGATGACATGCAACGCGAAACGCGGATCGCGCATTACGTCGTGGGCGTGCTCACGGCGCTCTCGCTGATCCTTCTGTCCCTGCCGCTCTCGTCGCCCGTGCGCGCCTTCAAGGCCTGCGCGAGCTACATCTTCGACCCGATTTCCTTCGAGGGCGAGCAGGGGTCGCAGAAGCTCGCCGAGGCGCCGTCACGGGTGCGCGAGCTCCTGTCGGCGGACATCGAGAACCGCCGCCTGCAGGAGCAGCTGCGCCAGACGTCGTGGCTCAAGTCGACCGTCGACGGCCTGTCGCTCGAGAACGACCGCCTGCGCAAGGCGCTCGGCCTCAAGACGCCGCCGGGACGGCATCCGGTGTGGGCGCACGTGATGGAGCGCGACCCGCAGCACTGGTACGGCTCGGTCGGCGTCGACGCCGGCGCCGACAAGGGCGTCTCGCTGAACGACCCCGTGCTCGGGCGCAAGGACGACGCGGTCGTCGCCGTGGGGCGCGTCATCGAGGTGCGCCCCATGACGTCGACCGTCCTGCTGCTGACCGACCAGCGCTCCGCCGCGGCGGCGTACCTGTCGTCGGGCACGCTCGAGGGCCTGGTGCAGGGCCAAGACGCGCCGCATCTGCGCATGAACTATCTGAACTCCGAGGCTCATCTCGTCGACGGCGACCTCGTCTACACCTCGCCCACGAGCGCGACCTTTCCGCCCGACGTCCTGATCGGCCGCGTCGCGAAGATCGACCCGCGCGACCCGTTCCTCGCCTTTCAGGCGGTCGAGGTCGCGCCGGCGCTCGACGCGGCCGCGCTCCAGGAGGTCCTGATCCTGCGCGCGCGCACCCTGCCGGGCGAGGGCCCGCTGCCGCCCGCGCCTCCGCTGATGGACCGCGGCTCGCTCGGCCCGTCCCCGGCCGTCTCCAGCGCTCCGCCGCCCGCGGCCGCGGCCGGCGCCAAGCGTCCGCGCCGGACCGCCTCCGGCGGCGTCTCGTTCTCGACCGCCGCCGCGGCCGCCGCCGCCCAGGGCGCCGCGCCGAAGGCTCCGTCGGCGCCGTCGCCGCCGCCCGGCGACGACGAATCTCCCGAGGAGGCCCCGCAGTGAGCTACGTGCGCGGAGCGGTCCTTTTCGTCCTCGCGATGTTCCTCCAGTGGTGGTGGAACTCCCATCTCGCCTATTGGGGCGCGGCGCCGCAGTTCCTGCTGGCGCTGACCGTCGTGGTGGCCGCCCGCCGCGGGCCCGTGCCCGCGATGCTCGTCGGCTTCGTCTGGGGCCTGTTTTCCGACTGCCTGCGCGCCGACCTGTTCGGCGCCGACGCCCTGCTCTACTCGCTCGCCGGCTACGCGGCCGGCATGGTCCGCAGCCAGGTCGACCTCGGCGCGCCCGAGCCGCTGGCCGCGACCGTGTTCCTTTTCACGTGGGCGTACGCGATCCTGCTCGGCGTGCTCGGCCACGTCTTCATGAAGTCCTTCGTGTGGGTCGGCTGGATCTCGTTCCTGACCGCGCCGTTCATGAACGCGCTCGTCGCCATCATCGGCGCGGGCTTCGTCGCCGAAAGGGGGAACGCGTGAACCGGTCCACGTCCGGTCCGCGCGAGCGCCTCGAGCTCCTGTGGATCGTGCTCGCCGCCGTCGGCGCGGCCCTCGGCCTGCGCCTGGCCCAGCTGCAGATCCTCGACTCGGCCGAGTACCGCCAGATGGCGGAGCGCAACGCCTCGCAGATGATCTACCAGGCCGCGCCGCGCGGCCGCATCTACGACCGCGCGGGCGTGCCGCTCGCGACGAGCCAGCCCTCGTTCTCGCTGATCTTCCTGCCCGGAAAGGGCAAGGCGCGCCAGGACCTCGAGCCGCTCGCGCGGGAGCTGGGCCGCCAGCTCGGCCGCGACCCGCAGGACCTCCTGGAGACGCTCGACGAGGCCGAACGCGAGCAGTCCGCCGCGCGCCTGGCCGAGAACCTGCCCACGGCGACGATGTTCCAGCTCTCCGAGCTCAAGACTCTGTACCCCGGCGTCGACCTGATCACCGAGGCGCGGCGCTATTATCCGAACGGCCGCTTCGCGAGTCATCTGCTCGGCTACATGGGCAAGATGAGCCCGGGCGAGTGGAAGCTGCGCAAGACGCAGGGCTATCGCGCGGACTCGCGCGTGGGCAAGATGGGGCTGGAGAGCGCGTTCGAGGACGAGCTCCGCGGCCGCGACGGCGGCATCCAGATGGAGGTGGACGCGCAGGGCCGCCTGAAGCGCAAGCTCGGCGAGATCCCGTGGCAGCCGGGCAGCAACATCCATCTCACCATCGACACCGCGGTGCAGAAGGCGGCCGACGAGGGGCTGCGCAAGTCGCTCACGGGCCGCGGCGCCGCGGTCGCCATCGATCCGCGCACGGGCGAGATCTTGGCGATGTCCTCGCAGCCCGATTTCGACCCGAACGCGCTGCTGTCGACGGATCCGGAAGAGGTCAAGCGCGTCTCGCACGACATGCCCGAGTTCAACAACGCGATCGCCGGCGCCTATCCTCCCGGCTCGACGTTCAAGCCGATCGTCAGCCTCGCCGCGCTCAACGAGGGGCGCATCACGCCCTCCGAGACGTTCTACTGCCCCGGCTATTACAAGCTCGGCAGCAAGCTCTTCCACTGCGACAAGCACGAGGCCCACGGGGAGGTCAACTTCCTCAAGGGTCTCGCGGAGTCCTGCAACGTCTACTTCTTCAACGTCGGCCTCAAGACCGGCGCCGACCGCATCGAGAAGTACGCGAAGATGTTCGGCCTCGGCCAGAAGACCAACGTGCCCCTGCGCGGCGAGAAAGCCGGCCACCTGTTCGGCCCCGAGACGCGGCGCAAGGCCGGCAAGTCCTGGTACGACGGCGACACGCTGAACCTCTCGATCGGCCAAGGCGAGCTCACCGTGACGCCGATCCAGATGGCGGTCGTCGCCGCGGCGCTCGCCAACCGGGGCACGGTGTGGCGGCCGCACTACATCCAGAAGATCGCCTACGTCGACGGCCGTCCCGATTTCGTGCAGAAGCCGGAGGCCCTCGCGCAGGTCTACGCGAAGGATTCGGCCTGGGACCTCGTGCAGAAGGGGATGGAGGTCGTGGTCTCCTCGGGAACCGGCTATCCCGCCAAGGTCCCGGGACTCCTGGTCGCGGGCAAGACGGGCACCGCGCAGAACCCTCACGGCAAGGACGACGCGTGGTTCATCTCCTACGCGGCGCGCCCCGGCCAGCCGCCGTCGATCGCGATCGCCGTCCTGGCCGAGAACGCGGGCTACGGCGCCGCCGCGGCCGCGCCGGTCGCGAAAAAGATGATCCTCGCGGCTTTCGGCATGCCCGACCCCGAGGTGGAGGCCGAGAAGCGCGCCGCCGAGCGCGCCGCCCGGCGCGCGCTGAGGCCCGCGGGCGCGCCCGCCCTGACGCGTCCGCCGCTGCCGGGAGGCGCGCGATGAGCGCTCTCAAGCAGCCCCAGCCCGGCATGGCGGGACGCGTCGACTGGACCTTCGTGTTCGCGGTGATCGGCCTCGTCGCCACGGGCACCGTCGCGATGCTGTCCGCGGCGAGCACGACGATGTACTACCAGGCCATCCTGCAGAAGCACTTCATCGCGCTCGCGATGGGCGCGGGCCTCTTCACGCTCACGCTCGCGTTCAACTACCAGGTGTTCCAGGACCAGTCCAAGGCGCTGTACGTGATCGCGCTGGGGCTCATGTTCGCCGTGCTCGTCGTCGGTTCCTCGATCCGCGGCCATCGCGCCTGGATCCGCCTGCCGGGCTTCAGCTTCCAGCCCGCCGAGCTCGCGCGCGTCCTGGTCGTGCTCGTCCTGGCCGACTTTCTCGACCGCCGCGCCCTGCGCGTGCAGGACCTCTCGACGGTCCTGATCGCCATCGCCATCGCCGCGCCGGTCATGCTGCTGATCCTCAAGCAGCCCGACTTCTCGACGGCGCTGACCTTCATCCCGATGATCGTCGGCATGCTGTTCTGCGCCGGCGCCGACGTGCTCCAGCTCCTGTTCATCTTCGGCTTCGGCGCGGCGACGCTGACGTTCCCGCTCGTCTACACGCTGTGCCAGGTCCGCTTCCCGAACTCCGCGCCCGGCACGCTTCCGGCGTTCGTGATCGCGGTCTCGAAGATGGGCTTGGCCACTCTGGCCCTGATGGCGGGCATCGCCGCCGTGTCCTTCCTGGTCTGGCGCATGCTGACCTGGATGCGCCTGCAGGTGAAGCCGTTCGCCTTCATCGCTTTCCCGCTGATCGCCGCGAGCGCGCTGCTGTGCGGCATCGTCATCAACGGCCACATGAAGAGCTACCAGCGCAACCGCTTCGTCGCCTTCGTCGCGCCCGGCTCCGACGTGCAGGGCGCCGCCTACAACGTGATCCAGTCCAAGGTGGCGATCGGCTCGGGCGGCGTCTGGGGCAAGGGCCTGTTCTCGGGCACGCAGTCCCAGCTCGGCTTCCTGCCCGAGCGCCACACCGACTTCATCTTCGCCAACGTCGGCGAGGAGATGGGCTTCATCGGGGCCGGGCTCATCCTCGGCCTCTACATGATCGTGCTCTGGCGCATCGTGACCGCGGCGCGCCAGGCGCGCGACCGCTACGGCTACCTCGTGTGCGCCGGCTTGGCGTCCATGTTCGCGTTCGTGATGGCTCTCAACATCGGGATGTGCGTCGGCCTCATGCCGGTCGCCGGCATCCCGCTTCCTTTGATCTCGTACGGCGGATCGAGCCTGGTGATCAACCTTTGGTCTCTGGGCATCGTCGCCAACATCTACGCGCGCCGCTACGCGCTGCTTTGACCCGGAGACTAACATGTCCAACGATAACGAACCTCTTCCCACGCAGACGGAGCCGAAGGCTCCCGAACCCGCCGCTCCTCCCAAGCTGATCCGCGTCCACGACGCCTCGACGCCCGGACCCGTTTCGGCTTCGGCGCCGACGCCCGCTCCCGCGCCCGTCGCGGCCGCGCCGGCGCACGTTCCGGCGCCGTCGCCGGCGCGCGAGGAGCAGTATCCGCGCGCCGACGGCCCCGTCGAGGCCGATCGCGACGTGCCTCAGACTCCCGAGCGCCGGCACGACGACGCGCCCGCCGGCGACATCGACGCCGACGCCGACGACGGCGACGAGGACGGAGATGACGACGCGCCGGAGTCCGGAAGCGTCTCGACCGAGACGGGGCCCGCGGCTCCGTCGACGAACGGCGGCGTCCCGGCCGGTCAGACGGGCGCTCCGGGACAGCCGCACGGCCCGCAGGGCCGGCAAGGAGAGACGGGCGAGGGCGGCCGGCGCCGGCGCCGCCGCCGTCGCGGCCGCGGCGGTCGCGGCGAGGGCCGTCAGGACCAGCCGGGCGGCCCGCAGGGCCAACAGGGCCAGCCGCAAGGGCAGGCGCCGCGCGCGGACGCCGGAGCTCCGCCGCCGGCGACCGACCAGCCGGCCGGCTCCCAGCCGCCCGCGCCGCGCGAGGAGCGCCGCGACGGACGCCAGGAGCAGGGCGGACGGGGGGGAGAGCGCGGAGATCGCGGCGGCCGCGACCGCGGCCAGCGCGGGGATCGGGGCCAGCGCGGCGAGCGAAGCGAGCGTGGCGAGCGTGGCGAGCGTGGCGAGCGAAGCGAGCGTCACGGCGGCCGTCAGGGCCAGCAGGGCCACGGGAACCAGCAGCGCCAGGAGCGCGGCCGCCGCGACGAGCGGCACGACGAGCGCCACCAGGGCCACGAGCGAACCAACGAGCAGCGCGGCGTGCGCGCGCCCGTCAAGCGCGAGGTCCTGGCGAACACGTCCTTCGAGGAGACGCGCATCGCCATCCTGGAGGACGGCCGCCTCGCCGAGCTGCATTGGGAGCGCAAGAGCTCGCAGAACATCGTCGGCAACATCTACAAGGGCACGGTCGAGAACGTCCTCCCCGGCATCTCCTCGGCCTTCGTCAACATCGGCTTCGACAAGAACGCGTACCTCTATATCTCCGACGTGCTCGGCGAAAAGAACGCGGCCATCGACGCGACGCTGAAGAAGGGCCAGGTCATCATGGTCCAGGTCGCCAAGGAGGCGATCAGCACGAAGGGCCCGAAGGTCACGATGGACGTGACGATGCCGGGCCGCTATCTCGTCTTCACGCCGTTCCAGACCTACGTCGGCATCTCCAAGCACATCGCCGAGCCCGAGGAGCGCCAGCGCCTGGAGAAGATCGTGGACCGGCTCGTCGCGACGCATCTCGGCGGCAAGGGCCTCGTCGTGCGCACCGAGGCCGAGGGCGCGACCGAGGAGGAGCTCGAGAACGAGGTGAAGTACCTGCTCGCGGCGTGGCAGAAGGTGCAGAAGAAGTTCGATGAGACGCCGCCGCCGACCTTGCTGCACCAGGATCTGAGCCTCGCGCTGCAGATCGCGCGCGACATCATGTCCGAGCAGGTCTACGTCTACATGACCGACAACAAGGACGTGCACAAGGAGGTCGTCGATTTCGTCGACGGCTTCGCCCCGGAGCTCAAGGAGCGCGTGCGCCTCTACGAGTCCAAAACGCCGATCTTCAAGGCCTTCAACATCGAGAACGAGATCGCCCACATCCGCGAGACCAAGGTCCCGCTGCCCAACGGCGGCTCGATCGTGATCCAGGAGGCCGAGTCGCTGTGCGCGATCGACGTGAACACCGGCCGGTTCACGGGCTCGAAGTCGCAAGAGGAAACGGTCACGCAGACGAACATCGAGGCGGCCAACATGGTCGCCCAGCAGATCCGCCTGCGCAACATCGGCGGCATCATCGTCGTCGACTTCATCGACATGCGCAAGGCGTCCAACCGCCAGAAGGTCATGGAGGCCTTCGCCGAGGCCTGCCGCGGCGACCGCGCCAAGATCCGCATCCTGCCGATCACGCGGCTGGGGCTCATCGAGCTCACGCGCGAGCGCAAGCGCATGTCGACGGCGAGCCTGCTCACGGCCGAGTGCCCGCAGTGCCGCGCGTCGGGCCGCGTGCTCTCGTCGGAGACCTTGCGCATCAAGATCCAGCGGGAGATCTTCGAGCTCACCGGCGGGCGCCCGGGCGGCTCGATCCGCGTGATGCTGCACCCGAACGTGGCCGAGGCGTTCCGCGGCCAGCACGCGATCATCGAGAAGAACGTCCAGCGCTCGGTCAAGATCCAGACGGACCCCCAGCTGATGTGGGAAGACTACCGGATCATCCTGGAATGATGAGACTCGCCCTGCTGACGGCGGCGCTTCTCGTCCCGGCCGCGCCCGCGCGCGCGGCCGGGACGGTGGCCGTCGTCGTGGCGGGACGGCCGCTGGATCCGGTCCCGTCCTACCAGGCCGGCGGCGAGCTGTATCTCGACGCCAAGCGCGTCGGCTCCATCTACGGCGGGCAGGTGTACTCGTATCCCGTCTCGGGCCGCGTGCAGCTGACCCTGCGCGGACGCACTCTCCAGTTCCTCGTGGACTCCAAGAAGGCGTCGTCGGGGGACCAGACCTTCGACCTCTCGGCGCCCGTGATCGTGCGCGTCTCCCAGGCTTTCCTTCCCGTCTCCCTGCTGCGCTCGGAGACCTTCGAGCGCTGGAGCGGCTACGACGCGCGCTGGGACGGCGGGACGCGCACCCTGCAGGTCGAGCGGCGCACGACGGCGGGGCCCGTGCACGCGTTCTCCTACAAGGGCCGCACCCGCATCGTCCTCGAGCTGGGCCCCGGCGTGGCGCATCAAGCCGTCGCCCGCGGCGTCGGCGCCGTCGAGGTGCTCGTGCCCTTCGGCGTCGTCGAGGGCGACGACCAAGTCGACGTGGACGACGGCGTCGTGGCCTCCTACGCGGTCCATCAAGAGTCGCGCGAGGCGCGCCTGAGCATCAAGTTCGCGGAGGCCGGCCAGCGTTGGACGACGGCGGAGCTCGCCGACCCGCGCCGCGTCGTCGTCGACGTCTACGCGCCGGGAGTCCTGCCGCCGGCGAAAGCGGACGCGAGCGCGGCCGAGGAGCCGCCGGCCGAGGCCCCGGCCCCCGCGGCGCCGCCCGCTCCCGTCGAGGTCAAGCCCGCTTCCGCCGCCGTCGCCGGAGCCGTCGCCGGCGCGTCGGCCGCCAAGCCCGCGCCGGCCTCCGCGGCGGCGTCCGCGGCCGCGGCCGCCGCCAAGACGGTCGTCGTCCCTCCGCCGCCCAAGCCGCGCCGGCGCGTCGTCGTCGTCGACGCCGGCCACGGCGGCAAGGACCCGGGCGCGACCGGAACGCGCGGCACGAAGGAGAAGGACATCACGCTCGCGGCCGCGCTCGAGCTCGCCAAGGTCCTGCGCGAGCGCGGCGACTTCGACGTCGTGCTCACGCGCTCCGACGACACGTTCGTGCCGCTGTCGGACCGCTCGAAGAAGGCCAACGACCTCGACGCGGACCTTTTCGTCTCCCTGCACTGCAACTCGGCCAACAGCCACAAGGAGCACGGCTTCGAGGTGTACTCGGTCTCCGAGAGGGCGTCGGATCCCGAGGCCGAGCGGCTGGCCGCGGTCGAGAACTCGTCGCTCGAGCTCGAAGGCAAGAACCCGGAGGACGAGACGGCCAAGGCCATCCTGCTCGCGATGACGAAGACCGAGATGATCAACGAGTCCGCGCCCTTCGCGGCCTTCGTCGAGCGCGCGATCGGCAAGCGCGTCGACGTCCCGGACCGCGGGCAGAAACAGGCCGGTTTCTACGTGCTGCGCGGCACCCACGCGCCGGCGATCCTGGTCGAGATGGCGTTCGTCAGCTACCCCAAGGAGGAGGCCGAGCTCGGCTCGCGCCGCTTCCGCCGCAAGATGATCGAGGGCGTGGCGGCCGGCATCGGCGACTACGCGCGCAAGAAGGGGTGGCTCGAATGAAGCCGACCGCGCGCTCGCCCATCGGCGTGTTCGACTCGGGTCTCGGCGGCCTGACCGTCTTCAAGGCGCTGGCCCGCCGCATGCCCGGCGAGTCGCTCGTGTACTTCGGCGACACCGCGCACGTGCCCTACGGCTCCAAGTCGCCGGAGGCCATCGCGCGCTACTCGACGGCGGTGGCGCGCTTCCTGGCCGGCCGCGGCATCAAGCTGCTCGTGGTCGCCTGCAACACGTCGTCGGCGTGGGCGCTGCCCGCGATCCGGCGCGCGGTCAAGGTTCCCGTCATCGGCGTGATCGAGCCCGGCGCGCGCGCGGCGCTGGCGGCCACGCGCGGCGGGCGGGTGGGCGTGATCGGCACGGAGGCGACGGTGAAGTCGGGCGCTTATCCGAAGGCCATCCGCGCGGTCTCTCCCAAGACGAGGACCGTTTCTCAGGCCTGTCCTCTCTTCGTGCCGCTCGTCGAGGAAGGCTGGTGGGACGGGAAGGTCGTCGACGAGGTGGCGCGCAAGTACACGGCGCCGCTGCGGGCCGCGCGCGTGGATACGGTCATCCTCGGGTGCACTCATTATCCCTACCTGAAGAAAACGATCGGGAAGGCGATGGGGCCTCGCGTGAAGCTCATCGATTCGGCGGAAGAGACGGCGCGCGAGACAGAACGCGTGTTGGCCGAGTTGCGCTTGCGGGCGCCCAACAGAAAACTCGGGAATAGGATGTTTTTTGCCTCCGACGCGCCGGAGCGGTTCGCGCGGCTGGGCAAGCGGATGCTCGGCGCGGCGGTGAAAAGCGTGAAGCTGCACCCTTTCGACGCATGAACGAACTGATCAAGAACGTGGGGCTGGCGAAGGTTCGCGTGGACGCGGGCTTCTCCAAGGTGGGTCGGCGGCTCAAGGCCGACGACCCCGCGGACCGGGCGCTGATGCTCTTGGCCGCGCGCGCGGTCTCGGCGGGCAACGCGCTCGTCGTGCTGTGCCGCGACGGGCACGCCAACGAGGCCCTGCCGCTGCTGCGCGCGGTCGCGGAGTGGTCCTCGTCGATGCGCTGGATCGCGGCGGCGGAGACCGGCCCCCGCGCGCGTGTCGCGCTCGCGGAGCTCGACGCGCCGCGCTGGGAGAAGCTCTGGAGCGACGACCCGCTCAAGGAGCGCGCCGAGGCGTTCGGCGTGCCGGTGTGGGCGGCGGCCGCGGCGCTGGGCTCGGCGCCGGATTTCGCGCGCGGCAACGCGCAGGGCCTGCCGTGGGGCCACGTTTTCGCGGAAGGGACTTTGCCGGGACGCAAGGCGGAGGAGACTTTGGCGGCGGCCGCGGTGTGGCTGGCGCTGGCGCTCGAGGCTTTGGACCGGAGATGGCCCGGGGATTTCCCGGGAGCGGCGGAGATGCGCGACGCCGCGCAGATTTCGAGAGGAAAATAAGATGATGAACGAAGAGAACGTCGGCGGATCGAGCGAACAATCGGGGTCGGCCCCTCAGGGAGGCGGCGCTCCGCAAGGCTCGGGCGGCGGCGAGCAGGGACAGCGCCAGAACCAGCAGGGCGGCCAGCACCAAGGCCAGCAGGGCCAGCAGCACCAGGGCCAGGGCGGCGGCCGGCGCCGGCGACGGCGCCATCGCGGCGGCGGCGGGGGAGGCGGCGGACAGCACGGCCAGCATAACCAGCAGCGCCAAGGGCAGCACAACCAGAACCGCCAGGGGGGCCAGTACGGCCAGTACAACCGGGGCAGCCAGAACGGCGGGCCGCGCCCTCCGATGGTCCCGCAGGCTCCGCAGAAGAGCGAGGCCGAGAAATTGTTCGCGTCGAAGACGCCGGTCGACCCCTACCAGTGGTTCCAGATGGAGAAGGGCTCGACCGATCCGTCGATGCGCGCGCTCGACCTGCTCGCGCCGATCGGCAAGGGCACGCGCGGCCTCATCGTCGCGCCTCCGAAGGCGGGCAAGACGACGTTCCTGAAGCAGATCTCGAACGCCGTGCACGCCGTCGATCCGAAGACGGTGCAGTACTGCCTGCTCATCGATGAGCGCCCCGAAGAAGTGACGGATTTTAAGCGTTCGGTGCCGGCCGAGGTCTGGGCGTCCTCCTCCGACCAGACCTACGACAAGCACAAGAAGCTCGGCGAGGACCTCATGAAGGTCGCCATCGAGAAGGTCGCGCAGGGCGAGGACGTGTTCATCCTGCTCGACTCGCTCACGCGCCTGGCGCGCGTGCACAACCAGTTCGCGACGGGCAACCGGACGATGTCCGGCGGCCTCGACTCGCGGGCGATGGAGATGCCGCGGCGCTTCTTCGGCGCGGCGCGCAAGCTCGAGGAGGGCGGCTCGCTGACGATCCTGGCGACGATCCTCGTCGACACCGGCTCGAAGATGGACGACATCATCTTCCAGGAGTTCAAGGGCACGGGCAACATGGAGCTCGTGCTGTACCGGCAGGCGGCCGAGATGCGCATCTTCCCGGCGCTGAAGGTCCGCGACAGCGGCACGCGCAAGGAGGAGAAGCTCTTCCCGCCGGCGTACCTGGACGGCGTCTACAAGCTGCGCCGTCATCTGGCGGGCTTGGGCGACCTCGAGTCGATCAAGGCGCTCACCGAGCTCATGCGCGCGCACAAGACCAACGAGAAGCTGCTGTCCGCGCTGAGGTAAGGCCATGAAGCGGACTCAAGTCATCACGGTGA
>Ga0134128_10001763_pt1 | contig 27349 bp, 26 predicted proteins | sample KB31754_FD_96462 | JGI IMG/M metagenome (GOLD analysis project Ga0134128, IMG submission 96462) | Terrestrial soil microbial communities with excess Nitrogen fertilizer from Kellogg Biological Station, Michigan, USA - KB3-175-4 | ecosystem: Environmental > Terrestrial > Soil > Unclassified ...
GTTGTTGATGATTCCGATTACGAGGAAGCAGTCAAAGTGCAAGACATGGAACTACTTGCTGCTGGCGAGTCGCGGAAAGTGCTAGGCCGCATCCGGCTCCGGCTGGAGCGCGGCGCGCGCGACGGCGGACGGCGGTATTACTTCGATCCGATTCGAGGAATCGTTCGCAGACGGCAAAGCGCGAAAGAGGCATAGGGCGTGGCGTGGCGTTGCATGATGGCGATGGCGGTAATTCGTTGGTCACTCGTTCTAATCGCAGCTACCGGCACGCTCCCCGGTCTACAAGAGCCGACTGCCGCCGTTTCCAAATCCTTCGACGAAACCATTGAAGTTCCCGAGGGCACGATTCGGTTTATCGGCACAGCTTGCCGGGCCGGAGTGATGCCGGAAATAAACGGAACTGCCATTGCCAAGGGCAACGAATGGAATGACGCCAAAGTAAGAATCACCTTCCACAAGGGCGATGCCACGGTCCCAGCGATCATCTCGCTCGCGCGAATCTATGACGATCCGGGCGTTCGATTATATTCCTTGCCGGGATCGGAATTACTCAACACTGACATGCGGGGCTGTCAATTCGACCGCGTTACCTTCGCCCTGATTTCCGGCGAGTCACGGAACGAACTTCAACGGCTGGCAGAAGCCCGCGAAGCAGCCGAGGCAGCCGAAGCAGAACAACGCAAGCGACAACAAGCAGCAGCGGCAAAACGCGCAATGGAACGTAATCGGATCATGGAACAAAAAGCTGCCGAGGAGCACGCGCTGATACGCAAGGCATGCAGTGAAGTCTACGCGGCTACCGCCAACAAGAAAGTCGCAGACCTAACCGTTATTGAAGAGCAGCGCGTACGCGCCTGCCAAGCGCTGAATCTTTATAGGCCCGCATCACGGTAATTGTTCACCTTCCGGCTTTCCTGATGGCCGCGGATTGCTTATCGATGGCCTGCGTAATCCTGTCGATATCCGCAGTCCCGAGGCTCTTCGCGCGCGCCTGAAGTGGCCGGTGCCATCACACGTGCTTTCGATTGCTTTAGGGAACGAGCGCGACGTATACCTTGGATGCGGTAGGGGACCCGCCGTATTGCACTTGATAGCGGAGCAACCGTCCCGGGATGGCTGGGATCGTAATGATGCAGCCGTTGTCGCAAGGCGCCGGCGCGAGTGACTCGTAAGCGTAAGAGAACGGCGTCGTGGTGTTGATCGTGGCCGCCGTCACGTAACACGACTCCTGCCGTGCCGTGCAGTAGAAGCTGCTCGGCGAACCATACTCGTCGTAGCCAAACTTCACGATGGCGGTCCGGCCGGCGCCACCTGGAAGCGACACCTTGAACGGAATGTAATGCGTTCGATCAATCCCATCCGGCACCGGAAGCGACGGGACTTTGATCAGCTTGACGGACTTGTCCATCGAGAGGTCCGTGAAGAACCAAGACCCGTTAGGTGTGGTGCGGCTGTTCCAGAATCCCCTAGTCGTCAAATAAGCGTCTAAGCTATTGGTCAAGATGCGCGTTGTCACGCCAGCCGGGTCGCTGATGGCCTGCTGTAGCGTGCTGCCTTGCACCCATGCGCTCAGCGGGAATACACAGAGATCGTTTGTGAGCGTCGTAAAGTTGACCACGGCGCTCCATTGACTGCTGCACGAGAGAGCGGTTACGCCCGGGGCGTTCGCGTATACATCTCCGGCGAGGGAACCAGAGAAGCATTCGCCGTTCACCAGTGCAATGCAGAAACGGTATTGGGTGGAGGAATCGGTCGTCATCGCAGCGGATGGTCCGGACATTTCCGTGAATACCCTGGAACCGGAAACGGCGACGAACGGAATCCGCTTATAGGCCTGCGTGATCGGCACAGTTACCTCCGATCCAACAGGGAAGCCGCGGAGCCGATACAACTGTCCACTGACCAAGGTTGTACTGGTGGCGTGATACGAAGTCCCGGTGTACGGATGCCCGTCGGCAGTCTGCGCCCAGTATGTCCTATTGATTGGAGCCATGACCGGCAACGCAGGGTGCGATTCTACCGAGTTCACCGCATCACTGCTGGATGGGGTTATGAGTCCGTTGAATGAAGGCCGCCCCTGAGTCAGTACGGTGTTCGCCGACAAGCGCGCCGGCACGTTTCCGACCTGGGTAAGGAACGCCTGCGTGGTCAGATACCCGAAGGTTGGGTTGCTCAACCACGACGTGTGGACCTGATCCAGATTTTCCCGGTATGCATTCGTGCCATGCGGACCGGCACGCCAATCCCAATATATCGAGTTGCCGTCCATTGGCGGTGCCATCTGAATGGTGCCGTTGGGAGCAACCGCCGTATAGACATTGGGGCCAGTATGCCCCGACCATCCGACGCCGTGATATTGCCGCTGGATGTACCAGGTTTTACCGTCCGCCCCCTTATAGAGGAGCCTAGGCATCTCAACCGAAAGACTCCCGCCATTGGTCGTAAGCAAATCGCCCGGTGCCGCCGTTACCGTCGCTGGCCACGTATACAGATAGTCGCCTACTTGCACGTAAGCAGGCTCACCCGTGACGATCATCGTGCTGCAGCCAGGTCCCCACGTCAAATCCGGCCAATCCGTGATGTTGGATGTACCTGCCGGTTGCAGCATCGTGCACGGCGTTCCGGACGCTGCCAATCCAGAGCTTGTCGTCACAGCATAATACGACTCGGAGGCTTTCTCTTCTGCCATGCTGTGCAGCGACACCACTGCGATGTTGTCATCGAGCCCTATGGATGGCGAATAGGAGTGGATGCCGCCAAACCTGAATGGAGAGCCCTGAATTGAATGCAGGGTATCCATGGCGGCCTCGATGCAGCCTAAGTATCCGGCGTACGTGCTACCCGTGTTCATGCCGGTTGCCGGGTGCTGATTATCGATGCAACCGTCCGTGTTACCGAACTTCGCGAGGTGCGTCGCCGGACTCATCAGCATATCGAACACGCCGGCCTGCGCCCAAACGTTCTGGTTGGCTGTGGCGTACCAGTAGAACTTTTGATACAGAAAATCCCCGTGGATCGTTGCTACGGGGGTGCCCCCGCCGCCCAGGATGGAGCCGAGTTCCGTGATGGTCGGGTCAAACTCCTTGATCAACGTCTCCAGCGTGCGCCCGAACGGAATAACATAGGGCGTGTTGATGATGCTGTGTGGCGTGCCGGACGTCGTAATTGTCTGGCCAGTTAAATCCACATCCTGCCCGAGAGTCTGGTGGCCGGTGTACGTCACCTTGACGACGATGGTGCCGCTACCATCGGTTGCGGACAATTGGCAGTAGAATGAACTCCCGTTCAGGTTATCCAACAGCGTCAACAGGCCCGATGAGTTATTACACCCCGAGCCTGCCGCCCATCCCGGGGTGTTGCCGTTGAATCCAGCACTCATCGGCCCGAGGAATCTTACCTCCCCGGTTGTGGAGCTGATCCAGTACATTCCTGGTGTGAAGCCGCCCGATGATACTGATGGCTTCAGTCCCAGTTCGCAGTGGTGTCCGGTATCTCCGTTGCTGGCGGTGACCGTCGCCGGCGAGCACATCTGTCCCATGCCACTAAACGTCAGCATGACCGAAATAGGATCCCCGCTCATATCGTTGGACGTCGCGAAATTCTTTACATAGGCTCCGGTGTGCGGTTCTGCAATGTAATCGTTGCGGTGCGCCGCCGAACTGATGTCCACGTGGGGGTAGGTGTAAGCACCCCCGGCTGATGGGATCGGATCTCCGGCACCAAGCCCCTGCTGGATCGTGAGCGTCTTGAACGTTCCGCTCGTCGTCACAGATCCGCCCGGTCCGCACGCCAGCACATACGAGTACGTGGTATCAGCGACGTACGACCGGCTGTGGTAGTTGCCATCCACCCCCATGAATGTCCCACGCTGGCCGAGTACCAGAATACGGGTGTTACCCAACGTGTAAGAGCCAGACCGGGAATCGACGTTTGAACCGGTAAAGTATGCCGGGTTAACGTCGGGCATCAAATTGCCGCTGGGATCTGTCACGGATATAGAGCACACATTGCTGTCGGGCGCTCCGTACGTGATGATCGCCTGCTGTGTCGAGGTGGACACTCGCACGTTGATTATGCCGGCAGCCAGGGCGATGAGGTGAATGATGCCGACAAGTGTTATGAGTCGTTTGAGCATTTTGCGCTTACCCTTTCTGCTGTTACCGAGTCAGCCCGGCTCCCTTGAAGCTAAAGAAGTCGATATCCAGGTTCTTAGCCGCTGTAGTGCGGGTTACGACGGTGAACTCTGGACGTACAACCGTGGCTGGAATGGTGCCAGTGACGGTTCCGCTTGGCCCTATCGATGCGGTATTGGCCAAGCTTGCGCCAGCCACACCGAGTGCAAAATTGATTGTGCCGAGAGTCGAGCTCCACATTTCGATGTGGTACCAGGCGGCAACTGACGGTGCGATGCCGGTGTCCACGCAATAAGTCGCTGCGGTAGTCGAGTTTCTTACGACATACACGAAATTCCCAACAGTCGGCGCCGCACCGGTGCAGACGCCGCTGCCGATCGCGGCGCATACGGTACAGCTCGTGCCCGCAGTGTCAGCCTCGATCCACGCCCCGTTCGTTGGAGTCCCACCGCCAATGGTGCCATTGTGAAAACCGACGCGGTACAGACTCGACGCGACGCTGCCGCTACCTTGCGCTTCCGGAGAAAAGATGAAGTGCGAATCCCATCCGCGAGTGAACGGGGATGTGCTGTCGAGATTCAGGAGCGCATTTGATACCTGCCCGTTATTGTTGTCCCAGTTGAGCCGCGCGCCCTCACCCGAGGTCGCCGCGGAGGTGATACGCCACACGCACGGGTGGTTCGCTGGCGATGTGATCGTCGCATTGTCGGTTGGCGTTGAAGTGTTGTACTTGATCAACCACCAGCCAAGATCCCCATTGGGGATGGAGCCACAGAAGTCATCCTTCAGGTTAAGTGCCTTCACCTCATTCGGGGTCCAATCCACGGTGTATGTGTGTGAGCCGGGATTGGCGCCTCTGGTCAATTTGTCGCTGTGATTGTCCCCGGGATTGAGGGCCTGATAATTAGTTGGCGCATTGGTCGAGTCTACGGTGAGGATGCTTCCCGAGACGGCGGCTGCAACGGCTGTATTTACGGCGTGGGCGCTTGGGATTTGAGAATCCGTGCTACTGCCATTCACCGTCGTGGTTCTGCTGTAGCGATCATCGGCGTTCTGACCGGTGTTATCCGAAAATGCCACGAAATCCCCGGCTGTGCTGCTGTTTGGACCGTTGAAGTTACCCGCGCCGGGGTCGCCCTTGACGGCCATGCGCGCCCAGAACGCCGTATCCGCAGTTGGCAAAGGGGTGTTGCCTATGTTACCTGCCTGGAGTGAGAAGTACGAACTGCCATTCAGGAAGACCCAATCTCCCTGAGCGTACGTCGTGCCGGAAGCCCATGTGCCCTGAAAATTGGCAAACTTGGTGGGAACGCCGGCCGGATCTTCACCGACCGAGTAGGTTGACCCTGCGACCGTTACGATCAATCCACCGCCCGGTGTGGCGTTGATAACCGTTTGGGCAAACGGCACCCACTGGACGCCATTACACCATGCGTAGAGTTGAGTGCTACCGCCACCGGTCTGGGTATCGGTGATGCTTTGGCCATCCGTGATGCGAGCAACGCAGCCGGCGCAACTAGCCGCTGCGGGCAGAGTAGCGACCGTATAGGTTGGCAACACGGGTTGCCACGCGCAACTATTCGTACCCGTTGCCTTCAACACATACCCATCAGTCTGCGTCCCGCTCAACTTACACATCGGCCCGTACTGCATCCCAGAGATGGGCGGAAGCGGAATCACCGGCGATGTCTGAGCCAACGACCCCGCCGCGGCGAGCAATGCGATCGTGATTAGCTTTTGCATGTTAGTAGCTCCCCGCATTCGAGCAAGCCAGCTTGTAGCCTTGGCTCAGCGATGAACCGAACCCGGCCGCGATTCCTCCGGCCCAATACGTCGTGACGAGTTGGCCACTGCCGTTGTACACCAGCTCGCGAATAGCCCACACCGCTGAGCCCAAGAGCGGATTCGTGGTAGTGATCGTCAATGCCGCCGCGTTGTAAGTTCCGTTGGCTGCCGTCGTTGCGAACGTTGCCGTCGCGCCAGAGACGCCTGTCACTGGGTACGACCCGTTGAGGGCCGTCACTCCGCTGACCGTGAGCAGCGCGCCTAAGTACAGCCCCGGCGCGGTCGCAAACGTTGCAGTTGCGGTGCCGGAACTGACTACCACGTTACTTAACGTCGCCCCGGATACGCTCCAGGTGCTCGTGCCCGCCGCGGACAATTGCTGCGCCTGACAGACGTACTTCAGGTTGCCGTTCCCGTCGTAGCCCAAAACGCTCACGATCGCGTTCACGGGTGCTCCGTCCATGAGCGCCGTCACTTGCTGCGCTTGCGCGGCCGAAGCAGCCAACAGCAGCAGCAGTGCGGCCCTTTCCATCCATCGGTTCGTCATCTCGTCTCTTCCTCTCGTTTCTGTGCACACGCGTGCACGGTTTTAGGTTGTAGTTGCGGTCACGGCCCGTGCCGCCTGAGACCAAATGACCGTCAGGTCGTGGTCTCCGCTCTGCCAGAATGCCCATCGCAGCCAATGCGCACTGACGATGCAGCCTTCGCTCGACTCACCCGGATGGGCAGGGTTTTCGCCATGCCAGAAGAACGCGCCTCGCCCGTGCGTGTCAGTGCCGGACTTCGGCGCGAGTGCGATGCTATCGACTCCCAGCTTCGGGGAATTCTCAATCGACGCACCTGTGTACTCGCCGCGTGGAATCGGTCCCACATTCGCCACTCGCTCAAGCACGGGGTTGTTTTTCCCAACGCCGTGACCTGCGTAGCCGTAGCCTCGGACGCAACCGTTTTGCGCGATCGCGCCCGTCCCTGAATCGAAGGTCCACATAGTGAGTTACTTGTTCGCGGATGCCTTATCGAAGTTCGCCAGTAAGTAGTGGGCAAACCTGTAGGCCCACAGGTAGAAACGCGAGCCCGCCGGCGTGGGCTCCGGAAGTGCACGGGCGGCAGCGGAAGTGACTAGGGCCGCGCCGCCGTACATAGCCCAGTTCAGAAGTTGCTGCTTCACGAGGCTACTTCCCTCCCACAACAACGACAACCGGAGCCGTGCCGCCCTTGGGGACACGCGAGGCAAAGCGATGGTCGGTGAAGCAATCCCCCGGCTGCCCCGAGGGTTGCAGAATGAGCGGATACTGTTTCACTGCCAGCAGCGTTTGCGCCGAAGGAGCCGCCTGGTTCGCGACGGATTGCAGCAGGGGTAGCCCCTCGCTCGCCCCGATCGTGATCATCGCGCCCGTCGATCCACTGATCGTTTTCGCGTGTGTCAGCACCAAGGCCGCTATGGAGGCCGCGACCGGCCCCCACTGTTTGATGCGACCCCACGGTGTTTTCGATGCCTGCGAGTTCAGAGTCATAGCCGCATCGTCGGTATCGATGAAGCTGATCGCAGGCGCCGCAATCGAGATTCTCTCGGGCGTTAACGTGTACGGCGTGGCGCCGACATTGCACCCCTCCACCTCGACTCGCAGCAGGTTCCGCGCGGTCGCGATTTGGCTCATCGGTACGGCCATGGACTCGTAAGTGAGTTTCAGCGATACCTGAGCGCGCATGTTCGGCACGGCAAAGAGGAAGCACAGCAGGAACGCAGCGAACTTGAAATACCAGTTCACGTTCGGCATCATGCTTCCCACCTTGCTGTATTTCCCTGCCGGAACGCCCGGAAACTCGCCGTCCGTGACTTCCGCGTTGAACCCTACGGGCATCGTGTCGTCCGAGTTGCAAAGGTAGAACGCGCCTCCGCGATTAGGGCCGACGCTCAAATGGTTCGGGATGACCTGGGGCAGCGGCGGGAGATCGGGGCACGGAGGGCCAACGGGATCTCCATCCGTGTACCACACATATTTCGTTCCGGCATCATCGCTGGCGCTAACGTTCAGCACTTTCGCGAGAGACGGTACGGGCTTTGCGGGAAGCGCGGTGCCGAGCTCGCGGCAGTGCGTCGCGTTCTCCGTCCAAATCTGCACCTGCCCCTGGTAGCCGATGGCAGACTTAGTGTTGTTCAAGTTGGCCATCCGGTCGAGAGCATCGATCCAATTCTGTTGATAGTCCGGGACGATGCCACCATTCGGGACGGCGATGGCGTTCGTTGGAATGGAGTAGATAGAAACGTCTGTAACCATTTGAGTTGTCCTTTCTCTTCTCACCGGCGCACGAGTAATTACAAGCGCCCGGCACTTACTTCGCTAATGGGTTTTGAGGCTGGGAGTCCTTTTACTTGGAGTTCGGCGAATTCATTACTGGCGGCTTCGCCTCTGCCTGCCGCACGATGCGTTTCTCCGGATCGATCACGCACCGCTGCACGTCGTCAATGCCCGCATCGTGGCAAACCGTTGTGATTACACTGTTCTCTTGAGCCTGGAGCGGCGCAAGAACCAAGTCCGCCACCTTGCGGACCGCTTCCTGGGCGGACTTGATTCGCATCTCCAGATTTTCCAATTCGAGCGCCGCCTCTTTAGGCAGCGCCTTTGTGACGGCCGCTTCTTTCGGCGGCGCAACCAGGCTCTGCGGCTGCGCCATCGCCGCGACCGCCAGTGCCGCTAACAACAGAATTCGTTTCATCGTTTTCAACCTTTCGAGGCTACCGACTTCTCCGCCGGCTCGGTAGCCACACCGGAGGAATCGCGCCAGCGGACGCTGCTCAAGGCGAGGCTGGCGCTCATTGGAGCTTGGTTACTCCGCCGGATTCACGTTCGACGGATCGTAGAAGCACGCCGGCTGCTCGCCGCGCGGCGCTCCCGAGTGCAGCACGTCCACATACACGTAGCAGGGCGCACCGCCCTTGACCATCTCCGTATAAGTGGCCGGCTGAAAAAGCCACATCAGATACAGTAATACGTTCACAAACCACATGACCTCAACTCCTCTGCTAATTGACTCGCTCCGCATACGCGGTGAATGAGTAGCTGCTCGCGCCAGGCGCCGGGTAATCGATCGTCACAGATCCCCCATTGCTCGCAATGAGAGCGCAACCCGAAACCAGTTGGTTTACTGCCGTGGCCACGGGCGCGATTCCATACGTGAAAAACGCGCTGCTATACGAAGGGAACGCAAGCGTATCCACGTAGAACAGAGGCGCAACCGTGCTCACGCCGCTCAGGCTATCGGTGTATCGCACGGCAATCACCGTCGATATATTGCCCGACGACGGCCGAAACGAAGCGCACACGCGATGCGTGCCGGCCGGCACGCCAGTCGCGAGCGGCGTGCCCGTGCCGCTGAAGACAAACGTCTCCGGATAGTAATACTCCACGATCGGAACGCCCGCCAGGCCGGCCGTCGTCACCCCGGCGAGCTTCGTAAAGACTCCACTGCCGTTGATGACCGTCGCGCCAACAGATCCGTTCCAGCCGAAATCCACGCCGTGCACGTTATCGAAAGTCACGAGCTGATTGAAGTTCGTTCCCCCGTTGAAGACCGCCGAGCCGTTGAATGTCTGAGTCGCCCCGTACGTCTTGGCCGCAAACCCGCCCAATGTCTGCGCCGTGTCCGTCGTCATCATGTCACTCGGCGCGCACCCCGAACACGCGTTGATGTTCAGCGTGTCGATATAAGCGCTCTGCCAGTGATGCGAGAAATCCCCCAGCGAATACGTGCTCGTCGTAGCAGGCGAGATGCTCTGCGCCGTCGTATTGCCGTGGATCGTCACCAGGCCGCTCGTCACATCAAACGTGTCCGTCGCCGATACATAGAAGTGGTGCTCCGTCGAATTACCTTGCAGCCCGTATGTGCTCTGGCCGCCCCCCGCCGAAAGATCGATGTCGCCGCTGCTACTCGCGCTCACCATCCCGGTCCGAGTCCCCGAATGCTGAAAGATCACCGTGGATGCAGCCGAGAGCCCAGCCGTCGTGTTGTTGATCGTGAAGCCGCCGCCCGTCGAGCTGGCGACATCCAACTGAAGAGTGGCACCCGTCGCCGCAATATCGGCGGTAAACGTCTTGACCCCCGTAACAGTCTGCGCCGTATCAGTAGTCATCATGTCGGGAGCCGCCCCGCACCCGATACACGAGCCCGTAATCGTGAGGTTGCCTCCCACTTTCATGTCGCCGCCGGCGACTTCCAGACGGTATCCCGGAGAGGCCGTCCCGATCCCGACGTTGCCACCAGAGGTGATGCGCATTCTTTCGCTCAGACCAGTAGTGCCCGTTTGGAAGGTTAGATCGGTCGGGACACTTCCGGGGGCAACTGTCCCGTTAACAATGGCCACCATGCCCGCGGTTCCACCGGTCCCGACGAAACCTGATCCGTCATATGGAAAGGCCAAGATCTTGCCGATCTCGTCGCCGTTTTGGATTGCTGACGGGGAAGCAGGCGTTCCGCGCGCCTTCCTAAAAGCGAAACCAGCGCCGTTTGTATTATCTGCATATCGGTCTGCCCAATTGAAGGTGTTCCCGCTCACGTGCAGCGTCCCGACCGGAGTCGCCGTGCCGATCCCGACGCTGCCGCCCGTGTAATAGATGGTCGTACCGCTCACGGTCCATGGGTTCGTTCCACCGCCGCCGCCACTGCCGCATGTCACCCAGCCGAGCGTCGTCGCCGAGATCCAACCCCAGCACTGGCCCGCCGATCCGTCCGTCGCCGGCAGCGCCCAGACGATATTGCCGCTGACTGTTGACGGCGCCTTGAACCCGATGTAATGGGTCGCGGTCGCCGCCTCTAAATCACGAAACCGCAGCTCGCCCGACGCAGTCAGATCGGTGCTCGGAATAATCGTCACCGTGTTGGTGTCCTGCGCACACACGTGCACAGCTGCCGCCAAAATCAAAAGAAACGTTCTCATGTAATTGCTCTCCCTGTCGTAAATGAATCAAGAACCCAGTAGTCACCGTGATAGGTGAGGATGAAGCCACTGCGTGTACTCGGTGTCCCGTCGAACTGTTGCGCGCCCACGTCCGAAGCGTAGCCGCCCAATGAGCCCGTAAACGTGGGTGGCACTCGATCCCCGGTGGCATCCTGGTCGAAGTAGAGCGCGACCCAGTCGCCCGGCTGCAACGCGCGCCCCGTGAACGTAGGAGCCAGGATCGTGAACGCCGTTCCATCGAGCACTAAGCGCTGATTCAGGCCGTTGGCCAGATCAACCGTCACATGCCCCGAACCATCCGCGACCAGATCGTAGTAACCATCTTGCTGTGTGAAGTTGCGCCCTGGTACCCAGAACAGCCGCGTCGGGTTCAGCGCGCCTTGGCTTGCTTTCGCTCCGGCGGCATCCTGCACGATCACTTCGCACCGCAAGACCGCGGCACGGTAGTTATCGACAGGCACGCTGAGCGCGAGCGGCGCGGCCGGATCGTCATTGCGGCCGGAGCCTTGCGCTTCGTCCGGCAGCCAGCCCGCATCTTCAATGACGAATCGGCTGGTCGCGTCCGGCGTGACGATCCACGGCCCCTGCACTGTGGTCGCAACATCCGTGTTGCTCACGATCGGATAGCAGTAACCGCGGCCCGCGCCCGCGATGAACCGCACCACCCTGCCCACTTCGGCATTAACCGCGAGTCCGGCGCCGGCATTCGATAGTGTATTGCGCCAGTTGTTATCGGTGAGAGTCAGTCCTGCCACCGTCGGCTTCGGCAACATGCCGAGCAGATCCCCGGCCGCCACTCCTAGCGCCGCCGGGTCCGGTGTGACGGTGAGGGTGTCCGGTGTGTTGCTCGCTATGTGGAAGTCGAGTACTTCGAGCGCCGTTCCATCGGCCTTCCACAGAATTTGGCAGTCATATCCTGCCCATTGATTTACCGGCCATCCGGCACCCGTGATTTCGAGCGTTCCTGTTCCGACATTGCTCAATTGCGCAGCAAATGGCCCGCAGTGGTACACACGCTTGATCCGGGCTCTCACCGTAGCTGCAACCGTATCCGGCGCTCCCTCGGTCGCTTCGTTGAGCGTCGCGAGCGTGACGGACGAAGGCGTGCCCACGCCGTGAAGCGTGTCATCCTGCCTGCTCAAGCGATTCGGATTACGCCCGGCATACACGGCATACCCGCTACCACTGGTGTCGAGGAAGTCCACGCGCGCCGTGAGGGTGTTTGTGTTCCCGACTTGAGCGACCGGAATTTGCGCCGGATTGGACAGCGGCCCGGGCTTTCCGTTCGCATCGAGAGAAGCAACCGCGATGAAATACATAGGCGCTACACCTCCCACCGGCGTTCCTGGGACCGTACCGCCTGCGTTGCTGGTGTAACCCTGCGAGCCAAGCACTGGAGCCCGCAGCGCCGTGTTCGGCGCATTCACCGGCCGCGCGCCGGTGATGAGGGCGACAGGCTGCCAGCCGTCCGCCAGCTCGACGAATTGCAGGGCGAGCCCGAAGGTTTTCTCAGTGACGCCGAAGAGAGCGTCATTCGCTGGCGGCGCCACCTCATTGGGCAACCAGGCGAACGGCGGCCGGTCCAAGCTGGCCGTCGAAGGAGAGGTCGAGCGCGAGGAAGGCGAATCGGCGAAGTCGTCGGCGTACCAGGCGTCATCATGAATCGTGACGGTGAGCGTGCAGCGCGCCCAGTTGGGCGTAGGGGCGATCTGCTGCACGCGCATGAGCTGTTTGTTGAATCCGTACTTCGCAACCGTGACCGCGATAATGTGACCCACGATCAGCTTCACGGCTTTGGCTGTGGTTTGGAATTCGTAGGTATCCCCGTCGATTTGCTCAGCGAGATAAATGGAGCCGACGCGGTTGGCCCGGTCGAGAGAGTTGCAGCCGTCTACGGGAAGGTTGCCTTCGATGCTCTGCCCCATGAGCTCGATATCGTCGGTATCCGCTACGCTCGCGAAGTCCCCCGAATAATCGTTGTCTTCATTGCTGAACGGAATCTTCACTGAGTTCGGCACAGCGGAACCAGCGCGGTCCACCCGGTGGAAGGTCGATTTGCCGTTCTGGTCGCGGACGATGCTCGATTCGTCAAAGTGATAAGCGGGGTAGCCGCCCGCAGTCAGCACGTTGTAATTGGAGCCGTCTACGGGCGCGGGCTGCTGATCGGCGACCGAGCCGCGATGAAACAGCCCGACGCGACCGGTCACAGGATCTCTCACCAGATGGCTGTTACAGCCGCGCAAGAGGCCCGTCAGGACGTCGGAGGCCGAGCGCCGCTGCCGGATCACCGCCGAGCAGGTAAACATCTCGTGCTGGCTTGTAACGCCCGTAGGTTGGACCGCTGGAGCCGCGTCGGTAACCGCCCACCAATCGAGACTCGTGCTGGGGCGGCCTCCCGTACCGTCGAAGTCCGGTTCATTTCCCGCGTTGTCGTCTTGTAAGCTGACGTAGTTTTTGCCCGCCCATGTAACTACCTCTCCCGCGGCGTATGTCACTCCCGAGGCCCAGGTCTGCGCGAACTCGACGGTGTAATTGACCATCCGCGCGAATCTCTCGCTCGCGGCGTTGAAGAGCTCCAGCCACCCGTCATCGAGATTCAGACCGCACCGGCGCAGCACATAGAGAATCGCCCAGGCGTAGTCTTCGCTCGGAGCCAAGTACTCAACGAAGCCCCCATTGCCCGATGCGGCCGTGCCGGAAAGCGTGACGGTGCCGGGAGGTCCGTAGGTCCAAAAACTGAGATTGAACGTGCCGTTCAGCGCCGGATTGGAGTTCCCGAAAATGCGCACCGAAAACGGAGGGTTGCCCGCGCACTTGCGGTTGGGCCGGTTGCCTGCGAACGTCACGACGCCGCCGACTATACTGTCGATCTGTGCATACGCGTGCACATCCGGACCGGTGATGAGAGCCCGCAACCGCGGCACTCCCGTGGTCACCGAATGGTAAACCACCCATTCGATGGCGCAGAGCGAGCCGTACGGATCGCCGGTGTTGCTCCACGGCACATCTCCATTCGTCCGTCCGTCTCTGCCGCCCTGGTTGATGACGTTGTAGCGGAAGAGTGGGTCACTGACGTGGAGTTGCGTCGCTCCGCTCAGGTCGGTAGCGGCGGGCAAGAGTTCATCGTTGGCTGTGACCTTAAGAATGGCCTTGACCAAACCTTCGCAAACGACCGCCTCGCCGCGCGTCGAGTTCGCATCGGGGAAGGCTCCCATCGCGGCGAGGTCTACCCACACAGTGCCGAACACGATGGCCGCATAGTCGCCGTACTTCGCTAAGTTCTGGTCGCTGACTAAGTCGAGCCAATTGCCGGTGACGTATTCGCGCGAATGCGAGCCAGGGGGGATGACGTAGGTCAGTCCGCCGAAGCGCGGAGAGTTCGCATTCGCCGCGCAACCGACCTTCGTCAGGTCGCAACTGACCTTCGTCGGATCGGTGACGCCGCACGGATAGTACAGCGAGCCCGGATCGTCGGCAACGGCTTTCTGCGCGGCCGTCGAAGGGAACAGTTTCGGACAGCGCTGCTGAAACGGAAACTGCGGAAGATTGACTACGGCCGGGTCGAGCAGAAAACGCGCGGTAACCGTGAGTTGTTCGTCGTCCACGGACGGCCGGTCGCACTTCCCGAGAAACGGCACAATCGCGTCCGTCGAAAACTGTCCGGAGTCCACGTCGTAGTAGACGAACGTGACTACTACCACCGCTCCGCGGAACTTCCGCGCCTGCTCGATCGCCCACATTTCCTTGTCGGCGTCGGCAAGGCCGATCTTGGCCGTGGGCGGGACGTCGATGCCGGTGGGACCGATCGCCTGCGTCATGTCGATTTGGCCCTGCACCACGCGCGGCTGATAGACGTTTCCGCCGTAGGTCACTGCATGAGTCGCGACGTAGAGTGTCGAGCCGTCCGGCCAGCCGAAGGCGAACAGAAAGAGCGGCTGAAAGCCTTGCCCCAGTTCCTTCGCCTGGTTAATCGCGAGTGTGTTCAGTGCGCCCATAAAAAGATTATTGACAAGCGACGCTTGTCAATTTACAATGGTCTTGTGATCGCGAGTTTCCAGAGCAAAGCGCTTGAGCACCTCTACAACGGAAAGCCGAAGCTGATCGAGGCATCGCTGCGCCGCCGGACCGCATTCGTTCTTTTGGCTCTTTCGGCTGCTACTCGCGCGGAAGACATGAACCTGCCGGGCTTCGGTCTTCATCCCCTGAAGGGCGAGCGGGCCGGAACTTGGGCCGTTTCGATCAACAAGAACTGGCGCATCACATTCCGGTTCGAAAACGGAAACGTTCATGATGTCGATTTCGAGGATTACCATTAGGAGTAAGTTATGAGCAAAACCCCCGCAGCAATGAAGAACCCGCCGCATCCGGGAGGAATCGTCCGGGAAATTTGCCTGGAACCACTTGGCCTTTCCGTTACGGAAGCCGCCCGGGCACTCGGCGTGACGCGGCAAGCCCTGAACAACATCGTCAACGAGAAAGCCGGAATCTCGCCAGAAATGGCGGTTCGTCTCGCCAAGGCGTTTGGCAGCAGCGCCGATACATGGCTGCGCATGCAGGTTTTGTACGACTTGGCCCATGTCGATGAAACCGCCATCCACGTCAAAACTCTGCGCAAAGCTTCGTAGCATCTCAGCTAGCCTTTAAACTCCGCAATCTGCATCGTGACCGCGCACTGACCCGCACCCAGGTACTTTGCGGCGAATCCGTCCATATCGTGCCGGCAGTGAGCATGCACGCTGTTGTCGTTGGGGTCGGTGAAGCTGAACTGCTTGTATCTGCCGCCCATCGCCAAGAAAAAATTCAGATACGTCCCGAGCTCCGCTGGCGTGATCACCGAGTACTCACAGGTCCAGCTCATCAGCGCCGCTGCACGTTCCGCCCAGGAATATCGCGCGCCGGTCGGCATATCGTTGCGCGTCGTGAGAAACTTCGACCGCGATGTAAACGGCCGCTGTGTCACCACCCCGGTAGAGAGGGCCGGATACACAGCCACAATTCCGCCGGGTATGGCGATGCTCTTCGCCGTCTGGCGAAACCGCATGCTCACTGTCCACAGTTGCGCCTGATTCTCAACAGCTTCGAACGCGTCTAACTCAAACGCCATGCCGGTGTAGTTCGTCCCGACGAACGGGAACGTCCATGGCGTCTGGTAGGCGCCCTTCACGGTCGAAAAGAAATTCAGCAGTAATTGTGTGTCCGCCCAGGTGATACCAGTGAACGTCAGATCCCACGCGGCAAGCGGATCGCCCGATCGCCAGCGCTGCTCCGAGTCGTCGAGAAATGTCACCACTTCCGTCTGCATCGTGACGGTCTGGGTTGCTGGCGCCAGCCACGCATCGCCCGAAGAGATCGTCGGGAAAACCGGATCAGGCATGGCCGCACTCCGCAATCCGGATAACGCCGGGAACCTTTCCGCCAATTGAAAGACCTTGCGCTTTCATGGCGTGCACGATGGGCTCCCATTCGAAGCTGATTTCGGCAAGCGCGCGGAGTCTGCGCTCCCTGCGAGACATCGCTGCGATCTCGGGACGCCGAGGAGATTGACGGCTGGGCCCGGCGACGCCCGAGCGTCGCGCGATCGCGAGGCGGCGACCCCTGCAGGCGCGGTCGCCAGTTCTCCCGCCGGGCGCCGGCGCACTCAGCCGGTCCATCTCGCCGAAGATCGCCTGTAGCTCGACCGTGCTGACCCAGGCTCCGGCTCGCGGGTTGCGGCGCAACTCAGCGTACATACGGCGCACACCGGCAACGTGCAGCGCCGTTTGTTCGGCGCTCATCTCCGGCCAGGCGCGCGCCTGGTTGCAGGCGTGGAATTCTTCAGGCGTCATTTGGGTGGCAGCACAGCGGATTTGAGATTCGTAGCCAGTCTTGCACTCATTGCGCCTTCGAGGACCGTGCTCATGGCGTCCGCGAAATCCATCTTTCGGTCCATGAAGTTTTGCATGTCGAAGGCGCTGAACTGAATCGCTCCCGGAGCGATTTGCACGATCGGCCGCGCACCGCCCGCGAGATCGGAATCGTAACTGTGGCCGTATCTGTCCACGCTGTAGGTCGTGGATGTCGGCTCGGTGTAATGGGCCGCCAGCAAGGTATCGGATTCTTGTTTCTGGCGTACTTGCTTGGGGTCGGAAAAGAACATGGGCAGCAGACTGAGTCCGATACCGACGATGTCGCCGATGGGTCCGGCCAGCTTCGAGATTTTCGCGAGCGTGGCAATCGTGCCGGCCAGCGCAGCCGCGCCTCCGGCCGCCGAGAGTGCTCCCCGCGCACCGCCGCGGCTGATCCCGGAGTAGATGCCGTACCCCGAGCCCGCAATGGCAGCGCCGTAACCGGCGGCTTTCGTCCACGCGGGCGTGCTCGTTCCGGTGTTATAAGCAGAGTCCGGAACGTCGTAGCCCTCATCACCATAAGCATCGACGCCGCCCGCATCACCCCCGCCGCCGTCCATGCCGGGAACTGATACATTGCCGTCCGGCTTCGTGTAGATGCCGAACCCTTTACTTGCAGCGCTCGACCAGGACGCCGGAGAAAAACCACCACCGCCGCCCGAGGGCGAGACAGCGAGCATGCGTGCGGCTTCCATCAAGGCTGCCGCGGAGGCGTCCAAATGCGTGCCAGCGGCGTTCAGCGAGAGCGCCGATTCCTTCGCCGGGTCCGGACCAAAGAAAGTTCCGGCGAATAACTTGCCGAGCGTACTCCCTTGTTTCGCGTGCGCTCCTTGGAATGCATGCTCCACGGTGGGCCACGCCATTCCAGCAGCGTTACCTACAAGCGTGTCGGCAACCTTCATGGCCTGATTGCGTAGTAGGTTTTCGATTCCCTTCGGCCCTTGCAAAAGCGAATTGAACGCCTCGACGGTAAGCGATTTGAAGTCTTCGAGACGTTGCCTCTGTAGGTCGGCGAGCTTCAATTCACGCTCCAGATCGGCATCTCCCATCTCCTTGCGAATGTCGGCTTCCGCGTGCGCCTTGTCGATGCGGGCTTGCTGTAACTGCTCTACCGTGCGCGCGTTCTTTTCATCGTTTTTCGCGCGTTCCATGTCGAAGTCGTACAACTGCTGAGCGAGCCCGAGGCGGATCAGGTATGCGCTCTGAATGGCTTCGCCCTCATGCCCCGGGCCTAAGGTCGCATCCATCAAGCCCTGAGTGCGGCTGGCGCGGCGCTGTATATTGCCGCGTTCGGCACCGAGAGTGATGCTGTCGATTTCGCGGTTCGCCCGGTCGTAAGCATTCACTTGGTCTGTGATTTGCTTGAGAATTCCCTTATTGAAACGGTCGAGGCCCTTATACTCTTCTTCCCACGGTTGTGCCGCCAGTTTAGCCGCGCTGAGGTTCATCTCCAGCATGCGGTGGTTGTCTTCTTCGGCCTCCTTGTGCAGCGCCGCCGCCGCGCCCTGGAGCGCTGCGTTAGTAGTGCGGCCCTTCGGCGCACCGGCCTTCACGAGTTCGTCTTGACGGAGGAAGATTCCAGCAACGGGGCCGAGATCCTTTGTCGCCATCTCGCGCTCAAAAGCTTCGAGTTGCTTCTCGGCCTCCCGCGCCGCTTTCATCTGTTCATTCAGACGGGCGACGTGGTTCTTAACCGCGTAGTCTTGCTCTTCGTCCGCTTTGCGTTTGTCGTCCGCCGCTTTCTTCTGCGCCGCAATACCCGCGTTCTGTATATCTTCGATTTGCTTCTCTAGATCAGCAGCTTGACGGAGCGCGGCCTGAACCTGTCCGTTCCCCGAAGATCCCAGCGCATCCAGTGGCTTAAGGTTCTCCAAAACCTTCATCCGCTGCTCGAATAAGCCCTGCAAGCCACTCTGCGGATTTGATCCCCAGCGCCCGCGGCCCTGGTTTGCGGCTTCTATGTCGGCAAAGAGTCTAAGTTGAGCATCAAATGAAGCGTCGGGCGTCCTAGCGCCCCCCATCCTGAGGCCTGTCTCACCAAGCCTGTCCTTGACCCATTTTGCTGCGTCGCCGATAAACTGAACACTAATCAGGACGCCTTCTTTGGCAGATACCTTGAACTCTTCCCATTTCTGCTGAATCAGCGCGACGTACCCTTGGGCCTCCGAAAAACGCTGAATGTCGCCATTACTGAACCCCAGATCATGGCCCTCAGCGACGCTAAGGTTTTGCCGTAGCTCCACAAAGAACGGAAGAAGGTCGATACCCGCCTTCTTGAAGATGTCGATGGCCGCCTTGTTGCGCTCCCATTGAGTGGGAAGGCGCTCCAGACCTTCGCTGATTTTCATCAGCACTTCCGCCGTTGGCGCGGTGCCATCGCGAACTTCCGCAAGGTCTATGCCGAAGCGCCGCAACCAATCTCGCCCCGCCGCGCCCTTCTCGCCCTGATCCTCAATGGCGGCAGTAAGGCCCCGCATTGCGCGCTCAACTGCGGATACGTCCGTGCCCGCCGCTTTCGCCGCATAACTGAACTCGCCAACTTGCTTCGCGCTTAAACCCGTGCGCAATTGAACATCGCGCACGCGGATTCCAAATTCACCAACCCCTTTGGCGGCCTCCAGTGCCGCGGCTCCAGCGGCGAGAAAAATCCCGCCAGTCACCGCCGTTTCCTTCCCGAGTGGCCCAAGAGAATTCAGAACGTCTTCAGCTGCGGATTTAACTGCCTGTAGCGGATTTTCAAGCCCGGTTTTGATTCTCTCTCCGAGTTCGGCAAACCCACTAGCGTGCTGCTTTAGTTCATCGGCCTTTTTGCCCAGGTTGTCGATCGCTGCGGATTGCTTATCGATGGCCTGCGTAATCTTGTCGATATCCGCAGTCCCGAGGCTCTTCGCCTCCACGACGCTCGTGAAATTGGTAATCGCCGAACCCATACGCTTACGCCGCCCTCCGCAAGAAACTTGTGCCCCGCTTGAGCTGCGCGGTCGCAAATGCAAGCGCGCTCGCGCCGATCAGCCCCGCCTCGAACAACCGTTCGGCCATGCCCGTTCCAAACAGTTCCGCGCTCTTCTGTCTCATGCGGTTGATGCTCACTGGATTCCATCCCCACCATGGGCTCCGGCGCTCATTAGCGCGTGCCTTGATGCGGCTGGCTTCGCTCGAAATCGTGATCGTGCCCTTGCGATCATCGACATAGTTCACACGCACGTCATCGAGCATGTGACCGCGCCCTTGCATGTGGTTCGCCGATCGCAGCCGCTTACGCTGCCCGTTCTTTCGCGTCACGACGGGCCGGCCACCGACGCCTCGCAGATCGCGCTTCGGCGGAAGCCCTACGCTTTGCTTCCAGCGCGCGTACCCGGCAGCCAGCGGCTTCATGGTCTGTCCATTACTGCCCTGCCCGGCATCCACCTGCCCGAGCTGCTCCATCAGCCCAAACTGCGTCAATTCCTGCACCTGCTCCGCGCGCGTCCAGTTATAGAGCCCGCGCTCGCTGGTGCGCACCTTCCCTTGGGTGTCGCGAAACCACGGCACTTCGCGGCCATCTTTGTACTTGGTGACTTTGAAATCGGGGAGAGGCATAGGGAGCAACAACAAAGACTTGCGCGAGGGCCGAACCGTTAAGGAGGGCCGTTCCGTCCCCCGCGCTTTCTCTCAGTCAGCCGAGCACTGGCTTACTGAGAAACCGGTTGCTGCGCGCTTGGCGCAGTGCGATCCACTTTGGCAGCCGTAGCTGCGGTAATGAGATCGTTCTAACGAACTGTTGAAAGCCGCCACAGCATCGCTATCGGCTTTGTCGGCATCATCCTTCGCCGCCTTAGCCGCGTCGTACTTTGTCTGCGCCTGCTGCTGCGCGGTATCCGCGTTCGACAATTGCGTCCCCGCCTTTTCGACGTTCGCAATTGCATCGCTCAAACTGAACATTGTTCTCACCTCCCTTCACGATAAGGATTTACTTTCCGCCTCTGCGGATGTAATCAGATCTTGCGACTTCCGCCGCGTGGTCTGCCTGCTCGATCTCTGCCGCGATCAGATTCACAGCGTCGAACCAACGGGCATCCCACTCACTAGCGTCACTTCCTCCGAGAACTGCTCCCGTCGCTTTCTGTACGCGTTGCGCGGCGTAATACCGCTTGATCACGTGAAGCGACTCTGAGCTAACCAGACTCCGCGGACACTCGACCGATTCGACATCGACGCTCCATTGCACCTTGCCGTCGCTCGTCTGATACCGGGCCTTCCAACAGGCGGCTGCGTCGGGGTCGATGGCAGTTAGCCGGTGATGGGAACAACCGCACTTGCCGGGGCCGTGGAACTTTCTGCAACCCCGCCGGTAGTCATCTCCGGCGTCCCTGCAGGGGCCGCACTCCCACTGGGGCTTTTCCCACCCTCCACTGCGCCCGAAGTGGAGGGCGACGATAAATTTTCCTTCTCGCCCGCGCTCAGGCCGAGTTCGTGCTGGACGTGGACTAGAATTTCGTCATACAGTTCCGTGGGTCCGTATTCCAGCAATCCATCGACGGTGGCGGGGCCGCTCTGTCCTGTGCCGCTTTCGTCATCCCACTGGAGCGTCAACCCGTTAATCCGAACGACGCACGCGCGGACGGCCACAGGCGTCAATTCGTCCCGGTCAATTCGCGTTGCGGCCTTCCGAAGATCCTCCCATCGTTGGAACTTCTCCGGCGAGAAATCCACGCGCCCATACGGGTAGGCTGCAAGGGCTTCATCCTCGCTCCTGCCTTCGGCTATCGCCGCATCCCGTTCGGTCTTATTGAACTGCCGCGCGACACGCCACGCGTCAGCGTACTCGCGGTTCAGCGGCCCAAATTCTTCCTGAATGGCGCGCAATCGCTCTAAAATCGGCTCGTGTAGACGCTCGATCTCCGCGCGTCGGTTCATTGTCGCTTTTCGTAAGGTAACCGTCACGCCGGCGATGACCTCACTTTGGAACGTTTTCGTAGCTTTGTATATTGCCATTTGTGCTCTCTCCTTAAATCGAAACCTGCAAGGGGCTCTGCCGGGCCGTACAGCCAACGCGCGCGGATTACTCCACTCGCGGACCCGGCAGTCACGTGCGCCCCTTCTGTCGTGGTTGGGGTATGTCGTTAGCGAATCGCCAGCGTGAACTGATCTTTCGCGTTGAAGGCGCTCGGGTACGCGACGGCATTCGAGAAGTCGATCTTCCGGCGGCTGCCCTGGTCGCCGTACTTCGGCTTCGGCACGATGACATTGTTGAGCGCGAAGTCCCAGGTGTTTCCCGACGTCTGCCCGAGGGTGAAGTCGATGTTGATGGCCGTGCGGGAGAACGCCTTTTGCTTGAGCGAACGCATGCTCGCACCGTCGTTATCCGTCAGCGAGAAATCGGCGCTGATCAGACGCGGCCCCGGGAAGCCCGAGCGCGGGTAGACGGCGTTCGTGTCCTTCCGCAAGCCCCGCTGAACCGCGAGCCGGATTTTAACCGACAGAATTTCATCGAAGGCATTACCGTCGATAGTGGCGGCGATATCGAAGCCTCGGGGGAACGTTCCGTTCGTGACCGGCGTGGCTGGCTCGTTCGGAAATGCCGTCAATCCGCCTTTCGCCAAGGCGTCGGTTGTGCCATCCGCCATCTGGTCATTGTCGAGCACCCATCCGGGCTCCAGCGTGGCCGTGACCGTCGGCTCGTCACCGCCTAACGCGAATTCCAGTTGCGTGACCAGCGAGTTGAACGCAACCTGTTGCGTCCCCGTATTCGGCGCGTTGAAATTCCACGCGGCGAGGTAGTACAGCAAATCATCGAGCGAGTAGGCGACGCTCGTGGCGGCCACGATAGTGGGCACTTTTCCGAAGCCCGCCTGCAAGATCGGAGAGCAGTCGGGAGCCACCCCAGGCGACCCGTTGCCGTTCATGTTGCCTTCCCAGATGGCAGTGCCGCTCTTGCGGCCTCCCTGGGCCGGAAGCTTGTCGAGCGTTCCCGTCTTGTCCGAGCGCTCGATCTCCTGCTGCACCGCGTCGGTGTCGAAACGGCGGACCAACGCGCAGTTCGACCCGGCGACAGTGGCCGCCCCACCCGTGTTCGGAATCGCATCGAACGCCGTTTGGATTTGGAGATAGCTCCGTTGCTGGTACCGCAGAATTTCGTTACCCATTGTTCACTTCCTCCATCGCCCCTTCAGAGGCCTGCGGCGCCGGGATTAACGGCGCGCCTTGCTTTTGCAGTCTGGCCTCGATATTGGCGCGCGCGCCTTCGGCAAAGTGGTGTGCCGCTACGCGCGCGGCGAATACCTTTCCCTTGAAACCCTCGGGCGCGCGGTCATGCGCACCGAAGGACGCATACTGCTTGAGTTCGTCCGCGGTGAATGCCAGCGCCGCCGGATCGTCCGCCGGCAGAATTACCGAGCCGCCCGTTGCGGCGTCTTCCGCCGTTTCCACTGCGAGCGATTCCACCTGCCCGAAGCGAAGAAAGCTGACCAAGTTGCAAATGTGGCTTGGCAGCCCGCCCACAAACATAAACCGTCTCATACGTTCACCTCGAAACTTGCTCTGAAATCTACCTGCTTGACCCACCCGATGTGCTTACTGTCGCGGTCCAACCAATCGAGTGGCACAGGATCGGACCACGAAATATCTTTGGAATACGCGCACGGCGCGTTCACCATCGCGCGCAGGGTCGCCACGATAGCCGCCTCCGTGGCATACCGCCAGCCTTCCAACTTGTCCGTGTTGTGCTTTCCCTTCGTGCCCAGAAAGAAGCGGAAGGCGACCTGAATGCGGCCTGAGAATGCGCGCCCCTTTTCCACGTTCTGATCGGCGCCGGCAGCGACCCACCAAGCTACCGCCGGAAAGACGGGCTCCCACATATCGATCAGTTCGGCGAACAGCCACTCGCCCTCGAAACAGTTCAGCTTGCCGTCCGGATCTTTCGACCAGTTGAGCGCATACGCCGGAACGCCGATCTGTCCCGCCGCCGTCGCCAAGTAATCATTGAAGCCGCCAGTCAGCGCGGCGAGTAATTCCTCGTGCAGCGTGAAGGAGGGAGTTGCTATTGCGCTCATAAATCCTCTCCGTCATTCGGCACGTCTTCCGTGGCGTGAAGTTCCAGCAGAGTCAGTCCGTAGGGCGAGTTCGTGACGCGCTCGACCTGATACACAGTCCCATCCGCCCATGTCACAATGTCCCCTTTTTGAGGGTCGGTGATGACTGCCGGATCAACCTCGACGTGCGCGAAGTAGCCCGGAGCCATGGACTGTTGCAGCGGCGCTTTCAGTAGGAGGCACTTTGTATCGATCGCGGCGCCGCCGGCTGCTGGTGTATAGGCAATCGGTTCCCCAAAGGCGCGCAGTTGCGCCTTGTTGAGCCGGTCACTTTGTTGTTGTGGAGTGAGCATGTGGAAGGTGTGCACGCGTGTGCACAGAAAGCAGCGGGCGCGGCGGAGGGGATGATGTCCGCGCCCGCTTCCCCGTTACTCTTCGTCTTCGGTCGGGGCGGCAATGCCGGCCGCAATGAGGCGGTCCGCTTCCGCCTTGTCTACGGCCAGGACAGCCCCCGGCGCATGCTCCGTGATGCTCACGGCGCCGTCTTTCCCGGGAGCTTTCACCCCGTGGTGAATCGCGATCAACGCTTTAATTTTCTTCATGACCGTCGATTCTCCTTACTTCACCGTCGCGCATAGCATCGCGTTCGGGCGATAGGGCACCAGCAGCGGGGCGCTCTGCATCAGCAGAAACCGCACGGCAGGGTCCTGTTCTACCCAGCTCTTCGCGAACATCGGAAGCGCCTGATAGCCCGCCTGCTCGTCTTTGATGGCACCGTAGGCGCGGTAGCCTTCGAGCTGCGGGCCAGACATCAGCACCGTGCCGCTCGGCAACATCGGCTGCGTGGCGCCGTTGTCGTCGAGATAATACCCGGCATAGGTGAAGATGTTGAACTGGTCGATCGTGCCCTGGTACTGGCCGCCTTCCATGCCGAACATCGCGTTCTGTGCCATGGTGGGCATGTCGCCGAGCCGCCGCTGCAACGTGAGCCGGTCCTTGACGTTCTGGTTGTTGCGGAACAACACCCAGGCGTCGGTGTCCATGACCACGTCGATGGGGTTCGCGCCGATGAGCTTGAGGACGCTCAGCGCCCAGGTTTGCAGGTTGTCGAGCGGGTTCACGTTCGCTTGATCCCACTTCGCCGCTCCGGCAAGCGCGATCGTGAGCGAGGCGTCGCGCAGGAAGTCCACGAGCACGGCGGGATAATTGTCCCCCTGAATCGTGACCTTACCCGTTTGCAGGATCTGGGAGGCCATCCACTCCAGCCGCCGGGTGAGCATATCCACCTGGTCCTGAAGTTCGAAGGCGAGAATCGCCTGCATGCGCTGCATCGGAGACAGCGAACCGCCGATCTGCTCACCGGCACTGCGCTTCAACGCGCGGTTGCCGTCCCACACCCGCTTGTCTTTGATGTAGGCTGGCCGAAAGATGTCCGTCTTGAAGCCCTTGCTGGTTACCACCTTGCCCTCGACCAGCGGCGAAACGAACGGGGCCATGCGCCGCGTTTTCTGCACCGTGTCGAAGGCGATTTCCTCTTTCCCTTCCTGGGGAAGCTGCACGTTCGGGAAAAACCGGTCCAGCAGGAAGCTCGGCGGCTGAATCAGGCTCGCCACTACCCCGTTGATTACTGTCGTCGAAAAAATGTCTGCCATGATGTTCTCCTTCTCTGGCTTGGGTCGCGCCTAGGCGATCACGTCTACCAGATCGATCCCCTTCCCCCGCAAGCCTTCGCGGATTCCGGCCACCGTCTGTCCGGCGCCGAGCACCACCGCCGCCGAGCTGAACCGGCCGCGGAAATAGCCCATCGCGTCAGTGTCGGCCGCCGTCGCATCCGTGGCCTGAGAGAGGATGGCATCGGGCAACTGGGAGCCATCGACCGCCGCCGCGAGCGAGAGGACATACTTGCCGCTCCCGGCCGCGATGGTGATGTCGAAGCCGTCGCCCACCACGAAGTCCACGCCGCCATCGGTGACCGCGAACTTTAGGCGATCGGCGAACGTGGCGCTCGCACCCGCGCCGTTGTACGTCACTTGGCCGAGCGTGATTCCGCGCGGATCGACCACATCGAAGATTGCCGTGTTCGCGCCCGCATTGATGCAGCGCACGGTGTAGACACCGGGGCCGCTCAGATACGCATTCGCCAGAATGGGGGTTACGGCGTCGAGCACAAGCGTGCCGTTGCCGGTGTTGCCGCCCGCCTTCGCCGCCGAGACGGCAGCGCCGAGCGTGATTTGCCCGAGGACCGCGCCGCGCGCGAGGTTCTGACCCGTGAGGATCGTAACCTTCCGCGACAACAAATCATCGAGCGAGAGAACCAGGCCATCCGGCGTAAACGTGCTCTCCGAATAGCTCGCCATCGGATTGGAAAAGCTGCCCATGTTACTTCACCGCCCTTCTCGGAGCGAATGCGAGAACGCCCTTCACCAGGGCCTCCGCTTCCGCTTCGTTTTCGCTTCCGCCGGGGCCAACCTTGGGGTTCGGTACGGTTTCCATGGCTTCCCTCAGCGGGTTCTTGTTTTCGGTTTGGACCGGCGCGGCGCTCAGCAGTTTTTTGGCTGCTTCGGCGTCCGTATCCGTTTCGAGTGCGATCGTGCGGGCCAAGCTCTCCCGGCCCTTGGCTTCCTCCAGAGTGAGGATGGCTGCCACACGCGCGCGTTCCGTTTTGCGGCCATCGGCGATGCCTTCCGACCGCGCCTGCGCTTTCGCTGCTTCGAGCTGCGCCGAGTGTTCGGCCACCAGCTCTTCCGGCGTCTTCATACCTGTCGCTCCTTTGCCGCCAAACGTGTACGTACTCGACGGTGCGGCCATCTCCGCGAGTAAACCTTCAAAAGATCCAATGCGGTCGATCATTCCGGCATCGAGCGCTCGCTTTGCGATCATCGATTCGCCCTGCCCGAAGTCCGACAACACTTTTGCCACATCGACATCCCGGCCCTGTGCCACCGCTGCAATGAACGGTTCGGCGAGATCGTCTACCATCGCCTGCACCGCGGCTTTACCCTCCGGCGTCGCCGGATCGAGCCGCTTGCGTGGGCTTTGGCTGGACACGATTTCAAAGCGCTTTAAGCCGTTCTTTTCGTCGGCTCCACTGCGGTCCGTGAACCCGGCTACCACCCCGATGGAACCGATCAGGGCCGTAGCATCGGTCACGATTTCATCGGCCTGCGAAGCCAGCCAATACGCGGCGCTCGCTGCCATCCCGCCAACATACGCGTACACGGGCTTACCTGCCGCGTTGATCATGCCGGCCATTTCGTTGATGCCATCCACCTGCCCGCCGGGCGAATTGATGTTGAGCAGGATGGCTTTCACACGCGGATCGGCAAGCGCCGAACTGAAGTCGGTCGCCAGATCTTCCACCGAGGTTGCGCCCGAGAACATCGTCATCAGGTTGGCGTGGCGAAAGATCGGCCCCATCACGGGCACAATGGCAACGCCGTCCCGAATCGTGGCTGTCCAGGTATTCTCTAACGGCTTGTCGAGCTTAGCCGCAACCGCTTCCCAACTCTCTGTGGTTGCGCGCGCCGCAATCTTGCGGATCTCTTCGAGCGCATCGGCGGTAATTGCCCATGGCTTCGA
>Ga0134128_10001764_pt1 | contig 27347 bp, 29 predicted proteins | sample KB31754_FD_96462 | JGI IMG/M metagenome (GOLD analysis project Ga0134128, IMG submission 96462) | Terrestrial soil microbial communities with excess Nitrogen fertilizer from Kellogg Biological Station, Michigan, USA - KB3-175-4 | ecosystem: Environmental > Terrestrial > Soil > Unclassified ...
CGAAGTATTTTATAATCGGCAGCGACGCCACTCGACCCTTGGCTATCAGTCCCCCGCCGAGTTCGAAGCAAAGGCGGCTGTCGCGTAACCCGGTGTCCACAAAATCGGGGGAAGATCAGGGTCTGTTTTGCCTCCTCAATACTCTGTTCAGCCTTACGAGTCGCTTCCTCGAAATCTTTTCCTGCTAGGGCGGCAATAACGAGTTGGCGTATTTTCTCATCGAATCCGGTGACGCCTTCCTCCTCCCCTTCTCCATTACCAGACGCCTCGAGGAGTGCCTCTATGTCTCCAATGGCGTGTGAGGCTAATTGAAGTTTCTCCATGAGCCGACCAACTATGAATTCTTCGAACGTTCCGCTCAAAATGATGTTAAAGATGGCAACGCTGGCATGGTCAGATGCGAGACGTTGGACTCGCCCAATTCGCTGCTCCACAATCATTGGATTCCAAGGTAGGTCATAGTTGACCAATACATTGGCGACTTGAAGGTTGATGCCTTCAGAACCTGCTTCAGTGGAGACAATGACGTGACAATCTGGCGGCGTCTTCCGGAAGCTGGCAAGTGTCTGCTGGTTGCGCTGCCCGGAGGAGCCATTGATGATGCCAACCTTTAATCCATGGTTTTCTAAGAAGGATTGGATCGTCGTCTGAGTTTCGCGTCGACCTGTGAAGATCACAAGCCGCCAACGCTCCGGGTTCTCCTTTTTTAGCCTCTCAATCAACGATCCTAAACCTTGCAACTTCGCAGTTAATGGCATTCGCATGACAATCGCACTAACGGTCTGAGCAAGCTCAGGCATAACCGTTCCATTCCGAGCCATGTTTTCTAGCTGAGCCTTAAGAGCTTCAGGGCTGCTTGTGAGCGCCTGCAAGATCGAAATTTGAGCCAACCGATTTAGTTTCTGGATCGGTTTTGCAATAGCTCTGATTAGTTCAAGTTCACCAGCGGTGGGTTCGACCTTATGCATTTGTACTTTGCGGTCAGGGAAGGACAGTTGCACATCCCCGCGGCGAATCCGAGACATGTAGCCATAAACAATGGAACGAAACTCGTCTTTTGCTTCAAGCCGCAATTGGCGTGCTTTCTCTCGACCGTCAGCGATAAATTTTCGAGTAAACATTCCCTCGCTGCCAAATGGGTTCTGATGTCCCCTAGCCACCGTCAGGAGATCAACGAGCGAGTAGAGATCCCAGAGACGGTTTTGGATTGGTGTCGCCGTCAACATTAGAACATAGCGAAAACGACGGTCTTCCATGGCCACTCGGAACCGTCGGGCTACCTGTGGTGGCGACTCTACTCCATACAAATTTCTAAGCTTATGAGCCTCGTCCAGAATGAGCATTTCGAAACGGTCACGTGGAATTTCGTCGAGGTATAAGCGAGCAGAGTTATAAGTCGTAATGATGGCACCGTTTTCTTCCGGCTCTTCGGTGATAAGATCTCTACCTGTGGCAATCGTTGAAGGGATGTTAAATTTTGACGCAAGTTCTTCTTGCCATTGAGGCCCTAATAGCTTTGGGCAGACAACGAGAAATTGAGAAAGGCGTGACCGGGAAATCAGCTCACTAACAATCAAACCAGCACTAATTGTTTTCCCGAGCCCGACATCGTCGGCAAGTAGCGTCACAGGAAGACGGCGGCAAAATGTAATTAGGTTTGCTACCTGGTGATGATATGGATTTACGCGGTCTCGCCACCGCGATTCTGACTTTAGGTCGTCGCGTTTCTCGATGATAATGGGATCGAGTAGGTCCCATTCGAGTCCCGCCCTATAAACATTGTATTCGAGAGGCGTTGCAGCTTTGCCAAGGAGCCGAGTCTGCAAGTTAACATTGTACATATGGAAGTACCAATGCTTAGGTGTGCCCTTATTTTATATTGTTGTTGGAAGTTTAGCAGACAAAGGCGATCGATCCGATCGCCATCTTGAAGTACGGTCCTGCAAAGAAACCGTTGCCAGTTTGAAGTTAAATGATATAGAGGGTTGCGCTGAGCGCAGGGGGGAAAGGTTGGTATGAGACCAGGAATGACGCCGAAACTAAGTCTCATCTGCCACCCGGAGATTAGACGCACAGCATGCTAGAGTACCTGGCAAGGTGGCGTCAATGTCAGGCAGATATCTTGGAAGAACCAAATGAATCGGGGGGGCTTTCACCTCATTATTCCAAACAGCAACGGTTCAGATAGACATCCGAACAGAAAAGAAGGAGAACGGTTCAGTGCATGAAGTTTGTCGAAGACTTCTGCAACTCTGAGGTTGTCACGAACACAGGCCGCGATGTCTGGAAGCAATCAGAATGGGTCAGTGATGCGCGGGCGAAGGTATGTGCTTCGTGGTGGTGTTCAGTCAGCTTCCGGAGGTCGCAGCACTCGTATCAGAATGGAGCCTGGCGTGCGTGGTGACCTATTGAAAACCTTCGTGTGTCCACTGCCGCTTGCGGGAACGATCGAGAAATTCTCGTGGCGAAAGCACGGCTATCCTTTGACGCTTGCTACGCGTTCACCGGTGGTGGGGTTTCCCTCATCGCCTTGATTTCCGTGGCGATATCCTTTGGGGAAAGTTTGTTCGTATCGACCTGTACCGATTGTCGTTGCAATTCTTCCACTGCGGCCACGGCTCTCGCTCGCTTGAACTTCCTATTCTTCATGTATGACTCCGATCGTGCTGAAGGAAAAAAATGTACCGATGTCTATTCATCAAGTCGATACCTAAGAAGATGATCAATGATGGTGCGCAAAGGTCTGTGTTTCGTGGTGGTGTCCGGTCAGCTTCCGGAGGTCGCAGTGGATGTCGTCGGGATCGCAGCACTCGGTTTCCAGTTGGATAGTCATGTGCTTGATACCGAAGTCCGCCGTGATACGGTTCTGGATCAACTGGAGCAACTCAAGCCCTATGTCCGCGTACTACGCAGGTAGGTGTTCAATGCCTGCAGCAGCGGGAGATGAGCGGGAAGGCGGCCATATACATCCTTCGCGAGCTTTTCATCGTAGGTATGAGCAGTACGGTTCCGATCTTCAAGCATGGCCAGCCATCCGGTTTCGTCAGTAATCCAGCTGTTCTTGTAGGCCAGCTTGAAGCAGCCCTTTGGGGATTGGCAGTCGAGTCCTTCCCCCCGTGCCCGTTCTTGAATCACCTTCCAAGCCAGCTCAAAGCAAAACTCAAACCGTTGAATGGCGGCGTCGCGGGTGAGATCAGTTACGGGAGCGCTGAGGGCTTCGCTGAAGCGTGTAATGGCTTTGGCGAAGCTGTCGAGTCTTGTTGTCATAAGCGGATTCCATGACCAACAATCTCTTGTTTGAACCCTTCGCTGATTGTGTGCAGATCAACGATGTCGATCTCGTGCAGCGTCGCCATATCGTCTATTGCGACACGGAGTTCGGCGAGTCGCTCTGGAAGAAATGCAGCGGGCCCAGAGACGGCGATGTCGATGTCGGCGTGGGCGTTGGCTGTACCTTTCGGCCACGAGCCGAACCAAATGATCTCAACATCAACGCCGAGCACACGTCGAATAAGCTCTGCCACTTCTCTCGCGATCTGTTGAGGGCGAGCGATAAGTTCTTGGGAAATCATAGGCCCAGTGTATCGATTCTAGCGATGATGTCAACCTGCGTCGGCAAGATGAGTGAAACGGGACGCGATGTCTGCAAGGAGTGAACATTCAATGATGGTGCGCGAAGGTCGGTATTTCGTGGTGGTGTCCGGTCAGCTTCCGAAGGTCGCAGTGGATGTCGTCGGGGTCGCAGCACTCGGTTTCCAATTGAATGGTCATGTGCTTGATGCCGAAATCCGTCGTAATCCGGTTCTGGATCAACTGCAGTAATTCCAGCGGGGTGCGATGATGTTCGATCATGACATGGCTGGTGAGCATGACCAACCGAGGTTCGACCGCCCAAATATGCAGATCATGCACGTTCCTCACACCGGGGATGGCTTCCATCGTGGCTGCGACATGGGATGCACTGATGCCCGGCGGTGTCGATTCCAGTAAGACCTCCATCGATTCTTTGAAGATCGGCCAGGCTCCTCGAACGATCGCCCCGACCACCAGCAAGCTCACGAGCGGGTCCAAGACCGTCCAGCCTGTCAGGAAAATGGCCGCACCGCTGACAATGACGCCGAGCGACACCCAGGCATCTCCTACCATATGCCAGAATGCGCTCCGAATGTTCAGATCGTCTTCCGCTCCGTGCTGGAGCAACAGAGCAATCCCGAGATTGGCCACGAAACTGACGGCCGCGACAGCCATTACCCATTCACCGTCGATGGGAACCGGTTGCAGGAGTCGCTTCACGCCGATGAGCGTGATGCCGAGTGCGGTTAATAGTAGAATAAAACTGTTGAGAAAAGCCGCGATGATGCCGGCACGATGGTAGCCGAAGGTTCGGCTCTCCGAAGCTGGGCGCGCGGTGAGGAGGTGCGCATACAGTGCCAGAAAGAGCGACCCTTGATCGACCAGATTGTGACCGGCATCGCTCATGAGCCCGATGCTATTGAGGAACCAGCCGCCCACGAACTCAGCCGCGATGATTACGGCGTTGATGGCCAAGGCCAGCTGGAGCCGAGAGCGGAGATGCGCATAGGAAGCCAGTGCCGTCATGAATGATAGTTTCGCACGGAGAACGCGAGGCAGCAAGCCTTGCCGAAGGTTTCTATCACGGAAGTTGCAACCGGCTACCGAACGGATTTGGGCGGGAGACGCTCGCTTAGCACAGGATAGTTGGCTTGATCTATTCCTGAATTGCCTGTAGATAGGTCCGTCGCAACCACTCTGAGCGTGATCCCGTCGGGAACCTCCTTCGACGGAGGCACAAAGAACGGCGCTTCAAAGGCGCGGCTCCCTTCGTCATAAAACAGTTGCAGTCGCTCGATGATTCGGTCTTCGATCAACACCTCTCCATAAATACGGATCTTCCGCGAGTCCCAATCTCCATGAGGGCGGACCAATGAGCCGGATAGGGTTCGGACTGAGGCTCGAAGTTTCACATCGTCTTTTGCGATCAATGCCTCACGTGGCGTGGGCCGCTCGATCTGAACCAGGTAGCCATTGAGATGCAGGACAATGCCGTCATTCGTCAGATCTTGTCCCGGGATCAACAGCAAGGTTTTGCTCGCCCTCTGTAACGCAGCGGGATAGGCGAGCGGCCCTTCTGCGGAGATCTCCACTACCGTCGGTTTCTGCAGCTCCAATGTGGTGGTGAAGGCGGCAGAAGGACGAGCGCTGTAGATCGGCTCTTCCATCATATGGGGGGTGCGCATGATTTGATTCTGATCTCCTGATTCGCCCTGCTGCAGGCCGGTTGCCAGAATGTGGCCGCTCGCGACATCAGTAATCGTCACGCGCGCTCCACCGACTTCACGGCCCAACACCATCGCCCCGTGCGCGACGACCCGCACGAGCACCGTGGTTGGTTGAGACCCATTGAGTGATGAATCAGCGAAAGCGTGGCTTGTGGCGGGAATCAGAAAGCAGGGGAGCAAGGTGAGCGAGAAGATGAGTCCAAGCGGGGCAAAGGAAGGTCGCGTCATTTCACCTTGGTGCCGGGATCCACTTTTTCCTGAATGGTGAGCAGCCCCTGTACATCGGCATCCCCTGCCGCAAGGACCATACCCTGCGATTCAATGCCCATGAGCTTGGCCGGTTTGAGATTCGACACGATCACGATTGTCTTGCCGACCAGCGCGTCCGGCTCGTACTTCTTGCCGATGCCGGCAATGATCTGGCGTTGTTCCGTCCCAAGAGAAACTTGTAGCTTAATCAACTTCTCCGATTTGGGCACCCGCTCGGCGGAGAGCACTCTCGCCGTCTTGAGCTGTATCTTCATGAATTCGTCGATCGTGATTTGCGGCGGAGCCGGAGGCGCTGGAACGGCTGTGGCGGTGGGGGCTGCTAGGGTTGGTTGTGAAGGAACAGATGATTCGGTCACTGGTTTTGCTCCTGGTTTTGATTCGATACGGGGGAACAGCGACGGTCCTTTATGGATCAGGGTGTCGGGCTTCAGGCCACCCCATTCGATCTTGCTTCTCAGCAAAGGGCTTGTGAATTCAACCGAGATGCCAAGTTGAGAACAGATCGACTGTGCACTAGTCGGGATAACAGGATATGCGGCCAAGCTGAGGCAGCGGAGCGTCTCTGCCATGGTGTAGAGGACCGTCCGGAGTGTTTCGGCGTCGCTCGCACTCTTGGCCAATGTCCATGGCGCAGTCTTGTCGACATATTGATTGGCAAGTTGAATGACGTGCCAAATGGCTTCGAGCGCCCGATGAAATTCCAACTGTTCGAGGTGGCGCGGCAACGCTTCGTTCAAGAGAGATACCGTGGCTTGTTCCAGTTCTCGCTCTGCTGGTCTCATCGGCCCAGGAGCGGGCAGTAGCCCTGCTTGCGTCCGTTCGATGAGGGTGAGTGTGCGACTCAAGAGATTGCCCAGACCATTGGCGAGATCGCTATTGATTCGTGCGACCATTCCGGTAAGCGAGAAGTCTCCATCTTGCCCGAAGGGCACTTCTCTCAATAAGAAATACCGAAACGCATCTGCCCCCAATTCGTCGACCATCTTGTTCGGATCGACGACGTTGCCGCGACTCTTGGACATCTTCTCGCCATCCACGGTCCACCAGCCATGAGCAAAGATGGTTTCGGGTAATGGAAGGTTCAATGCCATGAGCATCGTGGACCAATAGACGGCATGTGTCGTCAAGATATCCTTCCCGACGAGATGCACGTTCGCCGGCCAGAATCGGTTGCTCGCTGGTTTTTCCAGGGGGAGATATTCCAAGGCGGATATGTAATTGACCAAGGCATCGAACCAGACGTAAGTCACATAGTTGTTATCAAATGGTAGTTCGATGCCCCAGGACAGCCGCGATTTTGGTCTCGAGATTGAAAGGTCTCCGAGCTTCTGGGTTTGCAAGAAGCCGAGAACTTCATTCCTGCGTGATTCTGGCCTGATGAAAGATGGGTATTGCTTGATGTGGTCGAGAAGCTGGTTCTGGTATTGCCCCATCTTGAAGAAGTAGTTGTGCTCGCTGAGCTGTTCGACGGGGCGTTTACAGTCAGGACAGAGTCCGTTCTCCACGTCTTTCTCGGTCCAAAACCGTTCATCGAAGGTGCAATACCATCCGGTGTAGGAATCCTTGTAAATCAGCTTCTTGTCGTAGAGCTGCTGCAGGTACCGCTGAACCACTGATTTGTGTCCATCGTCAGTGGTTCTGATAAAGGCGTTGTTCGAAATATTAAGCCGTCGCCATAGCTTTTCAAATTGCGGGGCCAGTTTATCGCAGTGGGCTTGAGGGTCGACGCCGGCTTTGGCGGCCGCCTGTTGCACTTTCTGACCATGTTCATCGAGACCGGTGAGAAAGAACACCTCGCGTCCACGCAGGCGCCAATAGCGGGCCAGTACGTCGGCCGCTATCGTGGTATAGGCATGGCCGATATGCGGGACGTCGTTGACATAATAAATCGGCGTGGTGATGTAAAAAGTATCATCTCGAGACATAACGAAGGCAAGATATCAGGTTGACAGCGTTTATTGCTAGGCGGAAGCTCCGGCGGGGACCAGCCCGAGCGCCTCGCGTAGGCGAAGGAACGTCGTTTCCAGCGCCATCTGCACGTTCAAGTGCCGCGTGGCTTGCTGTTCGGTCCGTTCGATGTCATTTAAGAGGGTGAGGAGCGTGTCGACGTCTGCTCGCTGAGCGTATCGTCGCAGGTCGGCGAGTTGGTCAAGGTGAAGGATCTGATCCTGATCTCCGTCCACCATGACGATGACAAGATCACGGATCCATCGCGCAAGCCATGCGAGCGTTTCTTCTCCACGGTCTGTCTTGGCCAAGCTTTCTGCTACAGAGAGGATGGCCGCGCTCGACATCAAGTTTTCCGGCTTCACCAACGTCAGGCTTTCTTGTTGTCGCGCGCGAACGTCTGCAACACTCGCCGTGAGCGCTTCTCCGATTCGACCATCGGTGAAGACCGCCAGAAAACGAGCATCGGCAGGAGGAAGCTCCCGTTTGAGTATCAGTGCCGCTTCAACTTGCGTGCGGGCGGGCGTCGTGAAACGGAGCGCTTGGCAGCGTGATCGAATGGTGATCGGAAGCGCATGGAGCCGGCTGGTGACCAGGATGAAGAGACTCTGACCGGGGGGCTCCTCCAAGGTCTTGAGGAGCGCGTTGGCTGCCCCGATCGTCAGTCGGTCCGCGTCGTCAATCAGGCAAATCTTCCGTTCCCCGACGAGTGGTCGATAGACGAACTGTTGTTCGATCGCCCGCACTTGCTCGATTTTGATTTGCGGCGTTGCTGCTTTCGAGTCGGGCTCGATGACGAAGTAATCCGGGTGCGTCCGCACGGCTATCTGCAGGCAGGATCGGCAATGCCCACAGCTGTCCTGGGCCTCTGCCTGCGAGATCTGCTCGCAGTTGAGGGCCTGAGCCAGCCGCACGGCGGTCATCAACTTTCCGATCCTGGTTTCACCATAGAACAGATACGCATGGGCCAAGCGACCATTGCGCAAGGTCGCTTGAAGGAGAGAGATGGGTTGCTCGTGGCCGGTGATATCGGCGAAAGGCATGGGCTATCCGTGTCTCGATGTCCGTGCAGAATACGTTTTGAGCCGGTTCATGACCAGTTCTTCTACGGTGTGTGCCACTGATTCCAGAGATCGTGCGGAATTGATCACCATGATGCGCCGAGGTTCTCGTCGTGCCAACGCGTGAAATCCCGCACGGACTTTCCGGTGGAACCGTTCGGTTTCTCGATCGAGTCGATTTTCAGTGGCGGCACGTTTACGGCGTCGACTGAGTCCGATACTTACAGGGACGTCGAAGAGCAAGGTGAGCTGGGGGATAAGCTTTCCGGTCGCCCAGTCGTTCATCCTGCGCAACACTCGTAGGTCCAATCCGCGTCCATACCCTTGATAGGCCATCGTCGAGTCTGAAAATCGATCACACACGACCGTCACCCCGCGTGCGAGTGCGGGTTTGATGACGTGATCCACATGTTGGCGTCTTGCCGCAAAAATGAGGTAGGCTTCCGTTTCCGGGGCGATGGTTTCCACTGAATGGTCAAGCAAGATACTCCGCAGACGTTCAGCGAGAAGCGTCCCTCCCGGTTCTCTGGTATGCAACACGTCCAGGCCTTGCGCGGTCAGCCCCTCACAAAGTTTTCGAGCTTGTGTCGTTTTTCCGCTTCCTTCACCGCCTTCCAGCGTGATGAAAATGCCCGTCGGTTTTCTAGATGTTCGACCCATTGGCGATTTCCATTTCAGCCGTAATCGGGGAGCGATCCTATGTCAGGTTGCGATGAATAGCAAGACCGGTACCTTTCTTGAATTTCGCGCAGTCTAAGCACATAACCCATTGAAATTTACAATAAAACGCTTGCGAGGTTTGTCCGGAACTCTGTAAGATGAGGCACGGAATGCTCTCTCCATTGGCTGTTGTCGGTGATTCATGCTCAAGACCGCGCTAAGACGGTATTTTCTGACAGGGCTACTTCTTGTCACTCCTATCTGGGGCACTATTCTCATCCTGAAGACCCTGTTTGTCGCGGTAGACGGGATCTTAGGCGACGCCGTCGCAGAATTGGTGCCCGACCATTATATCCCCGGCCTAGGGATCGTTACGCTGGTGCTGCTCATCTTTTTGGTGGGATTGTTCGCGGCGAACTTCATCGGGCGTCAGATTGTGGGTCACTGGGAGGATTGGCTTAACCGACTGCCCCTCGTATGGGGGATTTATTCCACGTTGAAATCCATGATGGATATTCTGTCCTTTTCGGAGCGAGGGTCGTATCGTCGTGTGGTTTTGATCCAATTCCCGAAGAACGGCCATTATTGTTTTGCGTTTGTGACCGGCATGACGAAAGGCGAGACAACGGCATTGGGCCAGGAGGCGCTGGTTCATGTCTACGTGCCCACCTCGCCCAATCCAACGTCTGGCTATTTTCTGTTGGTGCCGGAACGGGAAGTGACATCTGTTGATATCAGTATTGAGGAAGCGATGAAACTGATTGTGTCAGGCGGTCTCTATACGCCGTCCGGCGCAATGGCTTCGGCCTTGAACGGGGATTCGAAGTGGAGTCAGGTTAAACAGCCTGATGCCGGAGTGCCGATCAGATAAATACATGTCTTATACTCGTTTGCAACCCTGTCATATCCGGAGTCCTCGATGAAACAATCGGTGGATCAGCACACGGCGGCCTCGCGTATTCCCGGCCTAGGGGTCATCGTGATGGCGGCCGGGTTGGGCAAGCGGATGAAATCCAATCAAGTAAAAGTGCTGCATCATGTCGCGGGGCAGCCGATGGTTCTCTATGCCGTTGATGTGGCACTGCAACTGGCGGGCCATCGCATTGCGGTTGTGGTTGGGCATCAATCCGACAGGGTTCGGCAAGTGATTGAGTCAGGTATCGCGGGCAGGCCTGGATCAAAGTTCGTGAGCATCGTCGAGCAAGTCGAGCAGCTTGGGACCGGCCACGCCGTGATGCAAAGCCGCCCCGCGTTTTGCCATGGCGACGAGCCGCGCCCGACCAATTATCTTATCTTAAACGGTGACACTCCGTTGCTGAAAGAAGAGACGGCACGCGAACTGTTGAGGGTCCATCACACGCAGAGCGCGACCGTGACGATTCTGACGACGATGCTCGATGATCCCAGCGGCTATGGCCGAGTCATCCGCCAGCAGCCCGGCGGCGATCACCAGAGTGAAATAACTCCGTCCGACGTGCTGAAGATCGTCGAAGATCGTGATGCTGCTCCGGTAGAACGGGCCACGCATGAAATCAACGTCGGGACGTATGTCGTGTCCGGAGAATTTCTCTTTGATGCCCTCGATAAGCTGGAGCCACGCAACGCACAGAATGAATACTATCTGACTGATATCGTTCGAATGGCAGTTGCGCAGGGGCGGCCGGTTGCGGCTGTGACCCTTCAAGATTCCGAAGAGGGGCTGGGAGTCAATACCAGGCAACAGCTGGCGGCTGCGGAACAGGTCGTCCGCCAACAGATTCGCGAACGCTGGCTTGAAACTGGAGTCACGATGCGAGATCCTGGCTCCGTTTGGATTGATGCCGGAGTCACCATCGGAAGAGATACGGTGCTTTACCCACAGGTGAGTCTCGAAGGCAAAACGATAGTCGGTGAAGGAACGACAATCCGTTCCGGGGTCCGTATTTCGGATTGCATGATCGGAAACAATGTAGAGATTCTCGACCATTGCGTGCTACACGAATCACAAATCGAGGACGAGGCACATCTGGGACCGTTCGTGCATCTTCGCCCAGGTGTGGTGATCAGGCGGAAAGCAAAAGTCGGGAATTTTGTCGAGATGAAAAAAACTGAATTGGGGGAAGGATCCAAGGCCAATCACCTCAGTTATTTGGGTGATGCCACGATTGCGGAAGGCGTCAACATCGGCGCCGGTACCATCACCTGTAATTACGACGGAGCGCGAAAACATCGTACGGTGATCGGCAAAAATGTGTTTCTTGGGAGCGATACGCAACTGATTGCGCCGGTCACAATCGGAGAAGGATCGGTTGTGGCGGCAGGGACGACTGTGACGCAGAACGTGCCCGCCGATTCGTTGGCGATTGCCCGTGTGTTACAGGTGAATCGAGTAGGATGGGTGGCTAAACGTCGAATGTTGCTGAACGGTAGTGCACCGAGCAGGGATTCAGCACGAGCTGCGAGTGAACAGGCGAAGCTGAAAACTAATACTACTTCAAGTAAAGTGAAGAAAAGGCGCGCGAAGTCATCGAAACGTTGATTACGGCGAGAGAGCCGTCTGCCGGTCAGTTTAGTTAGATCTGGAGTAACCGTCATGTGTGGAATCATCGGATACGTCGGCAATCAAGATGCGGTTCCGATTCTCATCGGGGGACTGGCGAAGTTGGAGTACCGTGGGTACGACTCCTCGGGTGTAGCCGTTATGCAGGGAGAGAAGATTGCCGTCAGACGGAGCGTGGGCAAACTAGTCAACCTTCAAAATTCGCTCAAAACCACTGAGATCAAGGGAACGCTCGGAATCGGCCATACGCGATGGGCGACTCATGGGAAGCCCTCGGAGCAGAATGCCCATCCGCATCGGTCGAAAGGGTGCGTGTTGGTGCACAATGGGATTATCGAAAATTATCAGGAGTTGAAGCAGCAGTTGCAAAAAGACGGCTACAAATTCGAATCGGAAACCGATACGGAGGTCGTCGCCCATTTGATCGATAAGTATCTTCAGAAGGAAAACAAGCTGGCCGATGCTGTGCGGCTCGCGACGAAAGATGTGCGGGGCAGTTATGCGCTGGAGGTGATTTCTGAACGGGAACCAGGAACATTGATTGCCGCGCGGTCCGGCTGTCCGCTCGTCGTCGGTCGGACGGAGCACGCGGCCTACGTCGCTTCCGATGTCATGGCGATGCTTGCGCACACGCGAGAAGTGACCTATCTCGAAGAGGGGGACGTGGCGGTGGTCACTCAACACCGAGTGGACCTCACCGACGTCGACGGCCATGCCGTCTCGCGTAAATCATCGACGATTACGTGGGATGCCTCGGCAGCGGAGAAAAGCGGCTATCCCCACTTCATGCTGAAAGAGATTCACGAACAGCCACAGACCATTCTTGATACCATGCGTGGACGGTATTCCTACGAAACGGGAGAGGCGGATCTTCCTGATATCGGCTTGACGCCCAAGGAATTCGCAGCGGTTGAGCGTATCTGGATCGTCGCCTGCGGCACATCTTGGCATGCTGGTCTGGTCGGGAAGTATTTGTTCGAAGAAATGGTTCGTACCCCGGTTCAGGTGGATATCGGCAGCGAGTTTCGGTATCGCGATCCGCTCGTCGGAAAAAATGACTTATTCATTACGATTTCTCAATCCGGTGAGACGGCCGATACGCTGGCTGCTGCGCGAGAGGCGAAGCAAAAAGGCGCGCGCGTCGTCTCGATCGTCAACGTCGTCGGCAGTACCTTGGCGCGTGAATCGGACGGGGTGCTGTACACGCACTGCGGGCCGGAGATCGGTGTTGCCTCCACCAAGGCGTTTACCGCGCAACTCACCGCGCTGTATCTCCTGGCCTTGCATTTTGCGCGAGTTCGTAATGTGATGAAGATGGTGGACGGGAAGGCCTGGCTCGACCGGTTGGTGCAGTTGCCGGTATTGGTCGAGCGTGTGTTGCAGCGAGAAGCTGAAATCGTGGCGATCGCGAAGCGCTATTACAAAAAACGGAACTTTCTATTTTTGGGGCGTGGGATCAACTATCCGATCGCACTGGAGGGCTCGCTGAAGCTCAAGGAAATTTCCTACATCCATGCCGAAGGCTATGCGGCGGGCGAGATGAAGCATGGCCCGATCGCGCTGATCGACAAAGACATGCCGGTCGTGGTTCTGGCGCCTCGGGACCGACTCTACGACAAGACGGTCAGCAATCTCATGGAAGTGAAAGCGCGCCGCGCGCCGGTGATTGCCTTCGTAGCAGAAGGAGAGCGGGAGCTCGGCAAGATTGCAGATGCGGTGTTTACCATTCCTGACACCCATTCGCTGATCTCGCCGATTTTATTTACCATCCCATTGCAGCTGCTGGCCTATCATATTGCCGTGCTGAGAGGAGCGGATGTAGATCAACCGAGGAATCTGGCAAAAAGCGTCACGGTGGAATAGGCGGCGGAATGAGGTACGCAGGTAGGTCCCTATGCTCGCTCAACGCGCGGCCTAAGAAGGCCCTCGTTGAATGCGCGCAGTAAGGGACCCACCTGCGCACCTCATTGGGAAGGGAAAAAGAAGGGAACAAAAAAGAAGGGAACAACGAGAGTGGAGATCACGCAACAGGATGTAGAGAAAGTAGCGCAGCTGGCGAGATTGGCGGTGAGTGCGGCTGAAAAGGAGACATTTGCCAAACAGTTGACCCAGATTCTCGCGCATGTCGATACGTTGAACCAGTACGACACGACGGGAATCGAGCCGACCGCCACCGTCATGGGACAAGTAAATGTGTTTCGCGATGATCTCGTGCGGCCATCGCTGCCTTCGGACAAAGCTTTGGCCAATGCGCCTGAGCGTGAAGCTGACGGGTTTGTTGTACCAAAAATTCTAGAGGAGCGTTAATCGTCAGGCAGCCGACTCATACGTTGACGACAACGAATGACGAGCAGCGAATGACGGATAACGGAAAGATAGATGTTTCGACAGATGTTACGTTCGAAAATTCACCGTACGACAGTGACGGGTACCCATCTTGAGTATGAAGGCAGTCTGACGATCGATCAAGACTTGATGGAGGCGGCCGGGATTCTGCCGTATGAGGCGATTATCTGCTCGAACTTGAATAACGGCGAGCGATTCATGACCTACGCGATCAACGGTACGCGAGGGAAAGGGGAGATCATTTTGAACGGACCCACCGCGCGAAAAGCGGCGGTCGGAGATCAGATCATCATTTTTTGTTATGAGTATTACGGCGAAGAGGAGATCAAGAAGCACGCACCCAAGATCGTTCGGGTGAATGACAAAAATCGAATTGTGACGGTGAGCTGATAAGCCGAGGACAGGCCGATCGATGACGCCCGTGGTGGGCCGTGTTTATCTCACCCGTCGGTAGCGAGAAAATCATGTCCCTTCATAAACTGACTCTCTGCGAGCTTCAGAAGCAATTCAAGACAGGGGAAGTGACGGCGACGGAGATCGTGCGCGCCTACTTCCTGCGCATCAGCCAAGTAGAGCCCAAGGTGAAGGCCTTCGTCACCCAAGCCAAAGAGTCGGCCTCCCTACAGGCGGAGGCCTTGGACCAGAAGCTCAAGGCCTGGAGAAAGATCGCCCCGCTTACCGGAATGCCTCTTGCCATCAAGGATAATATCTGTACGAACGGGGTTCACACGAGCTGCAGCTCTCGAATGTTGCAGAACTTCATACCGCCTTACGATGCGACGACCGTCGCCAAGTTGCGCGCGCAAGAGTACATTTTGTTGGGCAAGACGAATTTAGACGAATTCGCAATGGGATCGTCAACGGAAAACTCCGCGTTCGGCCCCAGCCGAAATCCCTGGAACCTGCACTGTGTACCCGGAGGATCGAGCGGAGGATCTGCGGCGGCGGTGGCGGCGGAGGAATGTGCGGCGGCGCTTGGCTCAGATACAGGCGGGTCCATCAGGCAGCCGGCAGCCTTCTGTGGCGTGGTAGGGCTGAAGCCCACCTACGGACGGGTCTCGAGATATGGCTTAGTCGCGTTCGCGTCCTCACTGGATCAAATCGGGCCGATTACGAGAGACGTGTCTGACGCGGCATTTCTTCTGCAGGCCATTGCAGGTCATGATCCGATGGACTCCACTTCGCTCGATCGCTCCGTGCCGGATTACATGAAAGCGCTGCAAAAACGAAATCTCAAAGCTCTGAGGATCGGCATCCCGGTCGAATTTTTTACCGAAGGACTCGACCCGGACGTCGAGCAGGCAGTCAGAGCGGCCATTGGGGAGTTGAAGAATCTTGGAGCTGAGATCAGGGAAATCCGTCTGCCGAGCACCGGCGCGGCTGTGGCTGTGTATTATGTGATCGCGACGGCGGAAGCCAGCTCGAATCTCGCCCGCTTCGACGGGGTGAAATTCGGTGTTCGTGCCAAGGAAACCAAAGATCTCCTCGAACTCTACATGAAGACGCGGCAGGAGGGATTCGGACCGGAAGTGAAGCGTCGGATCATGCTGGGGACATATGTCCTCAGTGCCGGCTATTACGATGCCTATTATGGAAAGGCTCAAGCTGTGCGAACGTTGGTCTGTCAGGATTTCGCGACCGCGTTCAAAGAAGTGGATCTGATCATGACTCCGGCTACACCCACGCCAGCCTTTAAGCTTGGTGAAAAGAGCGAAGATCCCCTACAGATGTACCTCTCCGATATTTTTACGATCTCGGTCAATCTCGCCGGTTTGCCGGCGATCGCCCTACCTTGCGGCTTCAACAAAACAGGGCTTCCCATTGGCGTACAGCTGATCGGGCGAGCCTTTGAGGAAGAAACGGTGCTTCAGGCCGCACATGCCTATGAGCAATCGACACAATGGCATCTCAAGAAGCCGATGATACGGTAGGGACAGCTGAGGAGAACATTCGGATGAAAGACCAGGAGGATTGGCAACTATGACGATCGTCGAAATCGCCGCGCTCGTCGTGGCTGTGACATTTGCTGTGCTGGTTGGGTATCTCGTACCGGTATTGATGCAAGTCCGAAAAACGGTGGCCGAGTCTGAACAGCTCCTCTCAAAGATGAACGCCGAGGTGCCGGCTCTCGTGGCTGAACTGCGAGCCATGAGCCAGAACTTGAATGATGTGACCAACCAGGCGCGTGAAGGGGTCGAGCATGCGGCGGTATTGCTTCACGCGGTCGGTGAAGTCGGTGAGTCTGTACAACAGGTCCATAATGTTGTTCGTGGATCGAGCGGCACGCTGTTGAGCAATGTGGCCAGCATGGTTGCGGGCTTCAAAGCGGCCACCAAAGTCGTGCGTAAACGCATGAAACAAGAAGGAGGGACACACAATGGCGGATGATCGAGGAACATCAGCGATGGTTTTCTTGGCGTTTTTGAGCGGAGCGACTATGGGCGCCGTGGCGGCATTGCTACTGGCACCGCAATCGGGCGGCGAATCACGTGACCAGATTCGAAGCTATGCTCGTCGAGCTGAAAACGATCTCCGCGATCTGGCCGGCCGGGCCGGTGAGGCATTTGAAGAAGTCGTCGATCAGGGCAAGGAGTTTGTCGAAAACAAGCGGTCGGTTCTGCGAGAGGCATTCGATGCGGGACGCGAAGCCGTGAAGCGCGAACGTGGTCGTAGCGATGAGGGGTCTGATCGAGGATGATCTTTGAGACGGTCATCGGAGTGGAGGTCCACGCCCAACTGCGGACCAACTCCAAGATGTTCTGCGGGTGCGGCACGACATTCGGTCTGTCGGCCAACAGCCGGACCTGTCCAGTCTGTCTCGGTCTGCCGGGCAGTTTGCCCGTTATCAATCGAACGGCGGTCGACATGGCGGTTCGTGCAGGTTTGGCGCTGAACTGCACGATCGCGGCGAATAATCGATTCGCGAGAAAGAACTATTTCTATCCGGATTTACCGAAGGGGTATCAGATTTCCCAATATGAGTCTCCGATTTGCCAACATGGGTGGCTTGAGATTCGTGATGGTAGCGGGACAAAACAAGTCCGCATCCGTCGCGCGCATTTGGAAGAGGATGCGGGGAAAAACATCCATGAGACCGGCACCAGTGGGAGCCGGGTAGATCTGAACCGCGCCGGCACGCCGTTGTTGGAGATCGTGACGGAACCGGACATGTGTTCGGCTGACGAGGTGGTGGTCTACCTCAAAGGATTGCGGGATATCTTAATGTACTTGGAGGTCTGCGACGGTAACATGGAGGAAGGGAGCTTCCGGTGTGAGCCGAATCTGTCGCTGCGTCCGTCGGGGCAGAAGGAGTTTGGGACGAAAGTCGAGCTGAAGAACATCAACTCCTTCAAGTATGTGAAGGATGCGGTCGAGTATGAGATCAAACGGCAGACCAAAGTGTTGAATGAGGGAGGCACGATTCGCCAGGAAACGAGGCTCTGGAACATCGAACGTGGTGAAACGGCGGTCATGCGTTCCAAAGAAGAAGCTCATGACTATCGGTACTTTCCCGACCCTGATCTGGTGCCGTTGAAGTTGGACGAGGAGTGGATCGAAGGGTTTCGTGCCAGCCAGCCAGAACTGCCGGCCGTGCGGACGAAGCGATTCGTGTCGGACTATGGGTTGCCTGACTATGACGCCGCTATCCTGACGGCTTCGAAGGGCATGGCAAACTACTTTGAAGTGTGCGTGAAGCAGTTCAGTCAGCCCAAGACCGTGAGTAATTGGGTGATGGGAGAGTTAACGAGAGAGCTGAACAATTCCAGGACAGATATTTCAGCGTCGCCTGTCACGCCTGAACGGCTGGTGAGTCTTTTGCTGATGGTGGACCAAGGGATCATCAGCTTAAAAGTCGCCCGTGAAATCTTTCCCGATCTCTATAGCAGTGAGAAGACTCCCGAACAGATTGTGCAGGGAAAAGGGTTGACGCAGGTCTCTGACGAAGGGGCGCTGGCGAAGATCATCGAAGAAGTCCTCAGCAAGAATCCCGGGCAGGTCGCGCAGTTCAAGGAAGGCAAACAACAAGTATTGGGCTTCCTCGTTGGGCAGGTGATGAAGGCGAGCGGGGGGAAAGCGAATCCGGGAAAGGTGAACGAGTTGTTGAGGAAGAAACTGGGATGATCGGGAGTGGGGAACGACCAGGTAGACTCCCGTGTTCGCGCAACGCGCACGCAAGGCTCTATCGAATGTAGATCCTAGCGGGCCGTGCTCGTTGCATGCGCGCAGTTGGAGCCCATCTGGTCATTCCCCTCATCTAGCGATAAAGAAATCTTGAATTGGTTAGAACAATCGCTTGAAACAGGAAGGTGAAGGAGCATGAGCGCGATTCGAGGCATCAGGGGCAGGCAGATTATCGATTCACGGGGCAATCCGACGATTGAGGCCGAGGTGACGCTCGAAAGCGGTGCGAAGGGGCGGGCGGCGGTGCCATCCGGTGCATCAACGGGGGAAAAAGAAGCGATCGAACTCCGCGACGGTGACAAGAAACGGTGGATGGGAAAGGGTGTCTCAAAAGCCGTCTCAAATATCAGTAAAGTCATTGCCCCGGAATTGCTCGGTAAGGAAGCATTCGATCAGGCCGCTATCGATCGGGCCATGATCGTGTTGGATGGAACGAAGACCAAAAGTAAGCTGGGAGCCAACGCAATCTTGGGTGTCTCGTTAGCTGTGGCGAAGGCGTCGGCGAGTGAAACAGGACAGCCGCTCTATCGTTATCTCGGAGGGGCGAATGCTCGAGTGCTTCCAGTCCCGCTCATGAACATCATCAACGGTGGAGCCCATGCCGATAATCGCTTGGACCTCCAAGAGTTCATGATCATGCCGGTGGGTACCGGACGATTCAGTGAAGCTCTGAGGATGGCCACAGAGGTCTTTCATTCGTTGAAGACCCTCTTGAAGAAAAAGGGGCTCAATACGGCCGTGGGAGATGAAGGTGGGTTTGCCCCGGATCTGCAATCGAACGAAGAAGCGCTGCGTCTGATCTCACAATCAATAGAAGACGCCGGCTATAAGGTCGGGCAGGATATCGCCATGGCGTTGGACTGCGCGGCGAGTGAGTTCTACGACAAGGGACGGTATGTTCTCGAAGCGGAAAAGAACCCGGAACGTTCGTCGGATGAGATGATCAGCTACTATGGCAAGCTTCTGGATCGTTATCCGATCCTCTCGATCGAAGACGGGTTGAGCGAACTGGACTGGAAGGGTTGGAAGATTCTTACGGAGAAGCTGGGCAAAAGGGTGCAGCTGGTCGGAGATGACATCTTTGTCACCAACGTCGAAATCTTTTCGAAGGGCATCAAGGAAGGAATCGGAAATTCGATTCTGATCAAGCTCAATCAGATCGGGACTCTGACGGAAACGTTGGATGCGATCGAACTTGCGAAGCGATCGGGCTATACGGCGATCATTTCACACCGGTCCGGTGAGACCGAAGATACCACGATTGCGGACGTGGCGGTCGCGACGAACAGCGGTTTGATCAAGACGGGATCCTTGTCTCGAACGGATCGTGTGGCGAAATATAACCAATTGCTCAGAATCGAAGAGGAGTTGGGAGCCGTGGCGCTCTATCGTGGTCGAGAGGCCGTGCAGGCCAAGGCCTAGCTTGTTCCGTAGTCGGAGGATGGGCAGATGATTATCAAACAGAATCGCGGACGGCAGTGGCTGGAATGGCGACAGCGCGTACTGATCGTCATGCAGGTGATCGGAGCTGGTGGCTGTGCTTGGCTATTCGTGGCCTTGTTTTCCGGAGAAATGGGCCTGACTCGGTATCTCTCTATGCGTGATCACGCCAGAAATTTAGAGCAAGAACTCTCGGCGTTACATCGAGAAAATGCCACATTGCAGCGAGATATTACCCGTCTCCAGCATGACCCCGCCAAAATTGAGCAGTTGGCTCGAGAGCAGTTGGGCTATGTGCGTAAGGGCGAAACTGTGTATCAACTGGCGCCGGGTCCTGAGCAAAAACCGGAGCCCTTCTCGAAGCCATGAAGTTCGGAACGGTAGCCATCATTGGCCGGTCTAATGTCGGTAAGTCGACGCTGCTCAATCGCCTGCTTGGCGAAAAAATTTCGATTGTGTCGAGTAAGCCTCAGACCACAAGGACCCGCATTATGGGCGTCGTGCATGTAGAAGGAGCACAAATTGCCTTTCTCGACACGCCGGGACTTCATAAACCCGAGCACCTGCTGAATCGTCGAATGGTGCGCACCGCCGTGGAGACCATGGAAGGTGCGGATCTGTTCTACATGCTCATGGATGCGACGAGTCAGCCGGGCCCCGGAGATCTGACCGCTATTAAGCATATGAAAGAGGTGTTGGCCAAACAGCCGCGTCCGGTCATCCTTGTCGCCACGAAAATCGATCTCGTCAACAAGCAGAAGCTGCTCCCGACTCTCGACCGTTATGGCAAACTCTTCGCGTGGACCGAGATTGTGCCGGTTTCTGCCAAGGTCGCTGACAATGTTGACCGGTTGTTGGCCGTGACGGTTCCTTATCTTCCGTCTGGAGAAGGAGCCTACGGTGACGATGTCGTGACAGATCAGACAATGAGAACGTTGGCGTCTGAGATGATCCGTGAGAAGGTGTTGCAAGAGACGGAAGAAGAAGTGCCGTATGCGGTCGCGGTCGAAATTGATGAGTTCGTCGAGCAGGGAAAATTGGCAAAGATTCGGGCATCGATTTTGGTGGAGCGAGAGTCACAGAAGGGCATCTTGATAGGCAAACAAGGAGAGCGTTTGAAATCGATCGGCACGCAGGCCAGACTGGACATGGAACGGCTATTCAGCATGAGAGTGTTCCTTGAATTGTGGGTGAAAGTGAGGAAGGCGTGGCGCGAGGACGAGCAGACCCTGGTGCAGTTGGGGTACTAACGGAACGGGCATGCAGACGGAACGACCAATAGAGCCGCGGGTACCGGATCAGCGACCTCGTCAGTCCGAACGCGACGTATTGCGCGAAGTCTTGCGTGATCAGACCGAACGCGGGCAGACGAAATCGGACATTGTGATCCAGTCGGTGCAGAAGTTGTTGCGACGCGGAGCCATTACGAACCTCTCCAAGATGTTGGGACGTATGCATCCCGCGGACATCGCCAAAGTCGTGACCCATCTCTCCTCTCCGAAGGAAAAGCGTGAAATTTTCGAGCTGGTCCGTGGCGAAGGCAAGCGCGGGCAAGCGCTCAGTGAACTCGACGGCGACAGCATCCAGCAAGTACTCGCGGATCTGTTGCATTCCGACATCGCGTGGCTCTTGAAAGATCTCGGTCCCGACGACGTGGCGTACATTCTCGGATTCCTTCCCGAAGAGCGCAGCAAAGAAATTCTTGCCTTGATGAGAACCGAGGATTCGACCGAGGTTGCCGACATCTTGAAGTATCCGAAGGATACGGCAGGCGCGATTATGACCACGGAATTCTTCTCCTTGCCGGAGGATGCCACGGCACAGGAGGCGATCCGTCGGTTACAGCAAGCTACTGATGCGGAAATGGTGTTCTATATTTATGTGACGGATAAGGATGATCACCTGGTCGGCGTCCTCTCGCTCCGACAGCTGATCACCGTCCCTCCGACGACTCCACTGAAAAATATCATGACCCGAGAGGTCATGAGTGTGGCGATCGACATGGACCAAGAAGAAGTCGCGCGCCAGGTGGCCAGCTATAACTTGCTGGCGATTCCGGTTGTGGAACGGGACGGCAAACTCGTGGGCATCATCACGGTTGATGACGTAGTCGATGTGATCCGTGAAGAAGCGACCGAAGACATGTTGAAGATGGCCGGGGCGATTGAAGAAGAAACGGGTTCGAAGTCTTCGAGCTTCGGCTCAGCGAAACTGCGGTTACCGTGGCTCTTCACCAACCTAGTCGGCAGTCTCTTGTCCGGTGCGATACTTTGGTATTTCCGTTATGCGATCCAGGAAGTTGTGGCGATCGTGAGTTTTATTCCTGTGATTGCGGCGATGGGCGGTAATGTGGGGTTGCAATCCTCGACGTTGATTATTCGAGGGTTGGCCATCGGCTCTGTGGAACTCACCCATGTATGGCCTGTCTTTTTTCGTGAAGTGAAGATCGGCTTGGTCATGGGGGTGGCCTGCGGTGTGACGCTGACACTGGTCGCCTGGATTTTGCACCAAGGGTTTTTGGGCATGGTCGTCGGAGCTTCGCTGATCATCGCATTTCTGGTGTCGACCAGCATGGCGACGATTATGCCGATTCTCCTCAAACGCGTGGGAGTTGATCCGGCCGTTGCAGCCGGTCCTTTTGTCACGACGGCGAATGACATCACCGGTATTACAATCTATCTGACCTTGGCCACTCTTTTCTTAGAGCATCTCCGGTGACAAGGACGTCCCCACGATTCTGTTGCGGTCGAGAGTGGAGAGAGCCATGTCTCTGGTAAAGACGACGGCGATCGTCTTGCGGAGCCGCAAGTGGGGCGACGCCGATCGAATCGTGACCTTATATTCCAAGGATCTGGGTAAAATCCGAGGCATAGCTCGTGGTGCCCGTCGTCAGAAAAGCCGCTTCGGGGCTGCGATTGAACCGTTCAGCGTGTGTCGTCTGAATCTGTTTGAGAAAACCGGGGATTCCCTGTTTCGGATTTCGCACGTCGATCTGGTACGGTCGTCTCAAGTGCTGCGGGAAGACCTTCGCTTGATGGCCTCGGCGGCACGAATGGTCAACGTCGTAGCAGCGATCACTCCGGATGGAGATCCGGATCCGCTCTTGTTTGATACCCTGGAGCAGGGCCTTGCCTCGCTCCACGAAAGTGAAGACTCGACATTTACGGCGCTCCTTTTTCAGATCAGACTGCTTGGAGTGACGGGGTTTCGCCCGCAGACCGATCATTGCGCCGCCTGCGGGAAGACGCATTTTGTCGGGGACCCTCAATTTTCTCCGATCGCCGGAGGCCTCGTGTGCCTAACCTGTGCCGCACGTCAACGAGTTCGATGTGTCGCATTCTCACGAGGCAGCCTTTTGTTCCTCCAACAAGCCATTCGGCTGGATCCGACGGTACTCACGCGGTTGCGAGCTGCGGGGCAAGTGCGGAATGAGGTGGAGGAAGCGATTGAAGGGTACGTCACGGTTGTTGCTGGAAAACGGCTACCAGCAGTAGACTTTCTGTCGCTCGACTCGCCAAGATGAGGAAGACACGATGAGAGATGAAAACATGGCAGCCACTGTTCTGTTGCCTCAAGATATGGAGTGGCTCGACAAGGGAGTGCTGGGAATCCAGTGGAGCGATGGCCACAAGGGCGTCTACCCGGTTCGCTATCTGCGGCAGCATTGTCCCTGTGCAGCCTGTGTCGATGAGTGGACGAGTGAGCGACGTCTTAAGGCGGAGGATGTGCCGATCTTGATTATGCTCCAGGACATCGAATCAGTGGGACGCTACGCGTTTCAGTTCAAATGGAGCGATGGCCATGATACCGGTATCTATTCTTATTCATTGCTAAGAAAATTGTGCCAGTGCGATGTCTGTCAGCCGGTGAAACCAGTTGAGCCAAAATCCAGACGGCTCATGTGAGACTAGGATACAACGTGACCAATATTTCTGTAGGCCCGATAAAAGCGATACGATGTCTAAGTGGAGTTTTGATACTCGTAATGATCGTTGGCTGCAAGAGCATGCCGACGCTGGAACAGCAAGAACAGCTGGTACAAGCCAATAATCTTGTGCTGGATCAAGTCACCAGTAGGGCAGTCGTCAACGCCTGGGGGAAACCGCCGCTTTATCACAGTGAGTTTAACTATTTTTTTGTGATGCCGGACTTGAGTGTTATTCCGCGATCGCGCGTGGCGACAGGAGAGGCTCCGAAGGGATGGAAGGGCGGCGTGCATGCAGGCGAAGGAGTGTATTTTGCCTACCCCAATCGTGGTTGGCTCCTAGTATTTCTCGATGATTGCCTAGTCTACAAGGAAGAGCTCAAAGCCGAGGAGTTGCATGCCCTTGCAAAATCCTGGGCCTATGAGGATCGATTCAAAACCAGGCTTGACGAAGTTTCCCGACCCTAGCCTTCTGCCTAATACTCCGCATGACACCAGCGTCCGCAGATGGATTAAACATCGTGATGGCGGCCTCAGAGGCTGTTCCGTATGCCAAGACAGGTGGGTTGGCCGACGTGGTCGGCGCGTTGGTGATCGAGCTGACGAAGGCGGGGCATTATGTGACATTGCTGATGCCGGGGTACCGAGGTCGAACAAGCCGTGAGTCTTGTCAACCTGCCATGCGATTTTCTATTCCAGTGGATGGGAAGCCGGTGGACGTAACGGTGGAAGAAGAAAACGTGCCGGTGATAGGTGCATTGCATCGGTTGAGGGTATTGTTTGTGCGGTATGATCCCTACTTTGATCGCCAAGGGCTCTACCAACAAGATCATCACGATTATCCGGACAACCTAGACCGGTTTATTCTATTCTGCCGTGCGGTCCTTGAAGTAGTGCGTAATTTGATCGAAACTGGAGAGAAGAAGGTTGATGTGCTGCACTTGCACGATTGGCAGACAGCCCTGTGCGCAGTATATCTGAAAACTTTTCCTCACGAGTATAAGGGACTTGAGCGGCTGAAAGTGCTCTTGAGTCTGCACAACATGGGATATCAGGGAATCTTCCCTGGCCAGCAGTTTGTGAAGACGGGGCTTCTCCCATCACTGTTTTCCCCGAGCGGCCTCGAGTTCTATGGGTCGATTAATTGTCTGAAGGGTGGCATCATTTTTTCGGATGCTGTTTCCACGGTGAGTCCTACCTATGCGAAGGAGATCATGACCGCAGAATATGGATGTGGTCTTGAAGGTGTACTGGCAAGCCGTGCGGATGGCGTCAGAGGGATTACAAATGGCATTGATGTCGCTACTTGGAATCCAGAGACCGATTCCTACCTGGCAGCGCAGTATACGGCTGCTGATTTGTCCGGAAAACAAGCATGCAAGCGGGCACTACAACGGGAGCTTGGACTGCCGAATCGGGATGTTCCCTTGTTGGCTGTGATCGGTCGGCTGACCTTTCAGAAGGGCTTTGATCTCTTGATAGATATGATTCCTGAACTCATGTCCTTAGACACACAAATAGTGGTGCTCGGTACGGGAGATCACCATTTGGAACAACAATTTATTGCAGCCAACACCAGATATCCTAATCGCATTGGTTTATGCCTTGGCTTTGATGAAGGAATGGCGCATCGCATTGAAGCTGGCTCAGACATGTTAATTATGCCGTCTCGCTATGAGCCATGTGGACTAAGTCAACTGTATAGCCTTCGGTACGGCACGGTACCTATTGTGCGTCGTACCGGAGGATTGGCGGATACCGTTGTTCCCTATCGACCGTCAACGGTCAAATCTAGGTGTGCAACTGGCTTCCATTTCATTGATGCTTCGACCGACTCGCTGCTCTCGGCGCTCTTGCTCTCGCTTCATGTGTACAAAGAGAGGCAGACATGGCAATCCTTGATCCATACAGGAATGAAGACTGATCTGTCTTGGGATCGATCGGCAAAACTGTACGTAGAATTATATCGGGGACTGTAGGGAGGAAGAAGAGAGCTAGCGAACATTGAAAGAAACGGTGACCTCTTGCTCAAGCTTCGCCAGCAACATCTTTGCCTTTAGAACATAGTAAGAGCCTTCTTCCTTATGGAGCTTGATGATCGAAACCAGGAGATCACGAGCGATATCAGCCTGCCCTTGATGAAGGGCTAGTTCTCCGGTGTGTAGGGCACAAGCAGCAGCCATCGCTTCTAGATCGACCGCCACCCGACTCGTTGGATTGGCCACTAGACGCTCAAGATGAGCTGGCAGCGGTAGAATAAACCCTTCATTCGTCTCCGCCATTTTGCTAGCTGAACGCAGTTGCGTCAGATCTGAAGTTGCCTGGACTAAGTCAGAGGTTGATTTACAATCGGCATAGGCATTCCACAGTGACATGAAGCCGCTATTTTTTAGTTCCGTCAACTGAGGTGAAGGACCGGTCGTACAACCTGAAGTGAGGACTGCTGCTCCCAAGAACCCCACCACCAACCCTTCTCTGAGCGCATTACAGTTCATTCACGTGTACCTCGGGTTAAGAGGTACTGCAAATGGTAAGCCTGAGAAACACAGCCTGGAATCGCAATTAAAATAAGAGATTTTTAAGAACCTCGCCTGGCAGCTAACGTGTCAATTTCGACTCACTGTTGCGCTATTGACACAGCTAAAGGAGATCGAAATATCAGGAAGGCTTTGGACAAGATCTTCAAGAATTGAAGATCTGGACGAGAATTCCAGTACGGGTGGTAGAGCTGGTCTTTCGCATGATGTGCTTGATGTGTTCTTTTACAGTTTGTTCAGTAATCTGGAGGGCATTCGCGATTTCTTTATTGGTCCACCCTTTTGCCAAATGTTCAACGACTGATTGTTCGCGGTTAGTCAACTGAAAACGTTCTCGAGCATGTTCTGTATTGAGGTTTTGTTTCCGTCCCAGCTCTTCCATGGTAACCACAAGCCTGGCGTTCTGGATGCCTCCTCGATCCGGTAAGCCAAAGCCTCTTAGAAGGATAGGCTGATTAGGGTCGCCTGTTACGCGCTTGAGTTCGAATTGTTCCCAATCCTTGGCTTCCGTGCGTATGTGAAGGGCTTTAATAATTTCGGCACAAAGCTCAGTTAGAGCCGTCGGGAGGACTCCATGCGCTGAGATCGTAGTAGTTCTCCCATGGTCGACGGCGGTGATCTTTTTGGCAAGTTCCGTAGCTTGCCGATTCATATGTAGAAGTTGCATAGCTGCAGACAGCACCACTATTCCAGACCCTGCCCTTTGATCAGCAAGGGCATCTGTTTGATCAATACTTTTAACTGCTTCTGTCATAATACATTAAGAAGACATCACAAGATCGTCAAAATCATATGACATCGAGTTTCGAAAGCAATTAGCTTAGCTGGATGGAACAAGAATTAGGGCGATGAGGGAATAGTACCTAACCCTTTCGAGGTAGTCAACATATACTTTTGAGAATGCAGCCTACGTCATCGGTATTGTCGATTCAGAAAGCGATAAATATAGTCCAAATAAATTTGAGATTAGGTTAAGGGCTAGTTTGATCACAGCTCTGTCGATATCCGAATAGTTATATGTGATCTTCCCCCGATTTTGTGGACACCGGGTTACGCGACAGCCGCCTTTGCTTCGAACTCGGCGGGGGACTGATAGCCAAGGGTCGAGTGGCGTCGCTGCCGATTATAAAATACTTCGAG
>Ga0134128_10001765_pt1 | contig 27332 bp, 28 predicted proteins | sample KB31754_FD_96462 | JGI IMG/M metagenome (GOLD analysis project Ga0134128, IMG submission 96462) | Terrestrial soil microbial communities with excess Nitrogen fertilizer from Kellogg Biological Station, Michigan, USA - KB3-175-4 | ecosystem: Environmental > Terrestrial > Soil > Unclassified ...
CGGTCTGCTGCGGGCGCAGGATATCCAAAACAACCCCACGTCGAACCACGGCAACAAGTTCGAAGAGCTGGGGACGATCCTCCCGACGCCCAACGAATACCGCACCGCCAGCGGCGCCCCCGGTCCCAAGTATTGGCAGCAACGCTGCGACTACGACATCAAGGCAAACCTGGATGAGGATAAGCTGCTGCTCACCGGTTCGGAGACCATCACCTATTTCAACAATTCCCCCGACGAGCTTACCTATCTTTGGCTGCAACTGGATGAGAACGAACACAGCGCCAGGAACAATGCCAACTACCAGGACGGCAGCAAACTGCCCGACGTCGTCAGTGACCAGATGCTCAGCCGCGTCCTCTCCACCCCGCCTGCCGAAGACTATGGCGACAATATCACGAAGATCACCGATGCCCTGGGTCAACCGCTGCACCACATGATCAACAAGACCATGATGCGCGTGGAACTGCCCGCGACGCTAAAACCCGGTCAGAGGTTCATCTTCCACATCGATTGGAACTATCATATCACCGACCGCATGAAGCTCGGTGGCCGCAGCGGCTATGAATACTTCCCCGAAGACGGTAACTACCTGTTCACCATGACCCAATGGTATCCCCGGCTTTGCGTCTACAGCGACTTCCAGGGTTGGCAGAACCACCAGTTCACCAGCCGCGGAGAATTCGCCCTCACCTTTGGCAACTTCCATGTGGAGATGACGGTCCCCGCCGACCACATCATCGGTGCCACGGGACAGTGCCAGAACTACCAGCAGGTCCTAACGTCCACACAATTCGCCCGCTGGCAACAGGCGCAGACGGCCAAAGAGCCCGTCGAGATCGTCACCCTCGCTGAAGCAAAAGCCTCCGAGGTGAAAAAGAACAAAGCCAAAAAGACCTGGATCTTTAAAGCGGATAATGTGCGCGACTTCGCCTGGGGCTCCTCCCGTAAATTCGTGATGGACGCCATGCCCGCCTATGTCGAAGGCAAAAAGGTCATGTGCATGAGCTACTATGGCAAAGAGGCGTATAACCTCTACCGCCGCTTCAGCACCAAGGCCGTCGCCCATACGATCAAAACCTACTCGCATTTCACCATTCCTTTCCCTTACCCCGTTGCACAAAGCGTCGAAGCGTCGAACGGGATGGAATATCCCATGATCTGTTTCAACTATGGGCGCACGGAAAAGGATGGCTCCTATAGCGAAGCCACCAAATACGGCATGCTGGGCGTCGTGATCCACGAGGTAGGTCACAACTTCTTCCCCATGGTCATCAACAGCGACGAACGCCAGTGGACCTGGATGGACGAAGGCCTCAACTCCTTCGTGGAATACCTCACCGAAGAACTATGGGACAATCACTTTCCCGTTCGCGGAAAAGGGCCGGCCTGGGCGATCGTCGACTATATGAAGCTGCCCAAGGATCAGCTGGAGCCCATCATGACCAATTCGGAAGATATCGTCAACTTCGGCCCCAACGCCTATACCAAACCGGCTACCGCCCTCAACATCCTCCGCGAAACCGTCATGGGCCGCGAACTCTTCGACTATGCCTTCAAAGAATATGCAAGACGCTGGGCCTTCAAACATCCTACGCCTGCCGACTTCTTCCGGACGATGGACGACGCCTCGGCCGAAAACCTGGACTGGTTCTGGCGCGGCTGGTTCTACGGTATCCAACCCGTGGATATCTCGCTGGACAGCGTGAAACACCTGGTTCCCGATTTCGATCATCTGCCGGCGCACACCGATTCACAGGTAGTCAAACACATCGACAAGCCCCTGCCCGACGGCAAATTCCCCACGGATATTTCGAAAGAGCGTAACCGCGACGACAAGAACATCGCCTTCGCCGATGAAGCCGATACCTCGCTCCACGATTTCTACTACAAGTACAATCGCGGTCAGATCCCTTATGACACGGCCAGCTATGCCGTCCACGAGACCTTCCTGAACGGCCGCCCCGTCGCTAGCTTCACCGATGAGCCGCTGGACGATTCCACCCGGGAAAAACTCAAAAAGAAACAATTCTATGAGCTGCAATTCAGCAACAAAGGCGGCCTCGTGATGCCCATCATCATCGAGTGGACGTATAAGGATGGCACCAAGGAGATCGAACGCATCCCCGCCCAGGTCTGGCGCAAGAACGAGAGCCATGTGACCAAGACCTTCATCAAGGACAAGGAAGTAGCCAGCATCAGGCTCGACCCCAACCGCGAAACCGCCGACATCGACGAAAGCAACAACAGCTGGCCCGCTGTCTCTACCGAGTCCCGGTTCGAGATCTTCAGAGCGAAGCAACAGCTGCTCCGCTCGATCCCCCAAACGAACAACCCGATGCAGCTGACGGGTAAAGACAAAAAAGCGTTCTAAAAGACAAAGCCCCGGTCTTTTCCCGGGCTCACTTCGCGTAAAAAACCCCGGCATCTGATGTGCCGGGGTTTTGCTTTTTAGAGTCGTAGCACTGCCCCCTCCGGATGCTCGGGGTTCACCACCAGCTTCTGCCGCTGCATGTCGATAAGCACATCCATTTCCTCCATCGGAATAGCGCCTAATAAAGGCTCGCTGTCTCCCGGAAGAACAAAAGCGTTGCATGTAGCATGTCTATTGGCAAACTTGACATACACCGGCCCCACTACATCACATTCCAGTACCCGTCCGTCAGCGATCTCGCAGCGTTCACGCCGCTCAAAAGGCAGTTGCAGATAGGCCTGGATGTTTTCATTGATAGTCAACAGGTAGGCTCCGCTGTCAACCAACATTATCCTATTGGTCCTTCTGATCTCCTCTTCACCAATAAGATGCCTGCGTGCATCCAGAATATCCTGGCCATTGATCAATTCAATTTCCGCATACACATGTCCCATAAATTTAATTTTTTAAAATCCCTGAGAAAATAAAAATCACTGCTAAAAGCTTTTTGGACTATTTTGAGTGCATGAAAACGATTCTTGCCTTTCTCCTCCTTCTCAGCACCCGACTTTTCGCCAGCCAAACCGACACCATCCTCGTCCACAGTGCCGCCATGAACAAAGACATCAAATGCGTGGTGATCACTCCTTCGACGACAAACGCCCACTGGCCGGTGGTCTACCTCCTCCATGGCTATAGCGGCAACTACGCGCAATGGCTCAGTACAGCACCTCAATTGCAACAAGAGGCCGATGCCTACGGCATCCTCTTCGTCTGCCCCGACGGCGGCTTCGACAGCTGGTATTTCGACAGCCCCGTAGATCCCACGATCCGTTATGAGACCTTCGTCACCAAAGAGCTCATCGCCTACATCGACAGCCATTATCCCACAGAAGCGGACCGGGCCCATCGCGCCATCACCGGCCTCAGCATGGGCGGCCATGGCGCCCTCTATCTCGCCATGCATCACAAAGATCTCTTCGGTGCCGCGGGAGCCACCAGCGGCGGCGTCGACTTTACACCATTCCCCAATAACTGGGGCATCAAAAAAGATCTCGGCGACTACAACTCCAATAAAACCGTTTGGGATACACATACCGTGCTCTATGCTGCCGATAGCCTCCACAATGGAGAGCTCAGGCTCATCTTCGACTGCGGCACGGACGACTTTTTTCTTCCTGTCAACCGCGCCCTGCACCAAAAATTAATAGCGGAAAAGATCGATCACGACTATACCGAACGACCCGGTGGTCACAGCGGCGCCTACTGGCACAACAGCATCGACTACCAGGTCCTGTTCTTTCATAAGTTTTTCGCCGGCACAGCTCCCGCGGTCACGTCAACCGCTTCACGAAAAGGCCGGTAAGGATGGCGATCCCGATGCTCAGTAATGTGCCGATGAGGATATATTCCGTTTTTACCTCTGGCCGGTCCTTTTCACTAAAACGAAGGATACTCTTGGCCGCTATGACTAAGCCGATAACGGAATATTGATTTAGCAACACAAAGATCAACACAATAACGCGTTCGGCGATCCCGATCCATTTGCCGGCATTGGCCAGAGTTTCCTCCGGATCATCGATCTTTTTGCTCCATTGACCGGTTAACTGGCCGATCATAATCCCGGCAGGGGTTGTAACAAAGACAAATGCCGCCAGAATGATCCAACCATGTTCATCCGAACTCAATCGACGCCGCAGTTCTCCCAGGAGATTCCAATTTTGAAAAAGCACCATCCAACATCCGACAATAACAACCATGTGCAGGATTTGGTCGATGATGAAATACCGGATGCGTTGCGGTCTATACGACTTCCAGCCATCTATAAGGAAATGTGTAATTAGTATCGTAAGTGCAACCAACCAGTACTGCCATCCGATAAAAATGCAAGCCAGCACGGCCGTAACCAGCGCATGCCAATACAGTTTCCTGGAAGCAAAATGCTTCCGGTTACGCTCTTCCACCCATGAAGAAGGCTGCAGGATAAAATCTGTGATTAAATGGGATAAGATCAATTTTGTCAGCCAAATGTAACCAGGTATCATACTATTAATTTAACCAAATCTTCGAAGTTTTGCATTAAAAGTTCGATCTCTGGCCATCTTCCGGCGGTAGCAAGTTCTGAAATGGTGCTTTTTGATTTGCCCAAGGACCCCGCAAGTTGCTGTTGAGGTATTCCGTGTAGCAGTTCTGCAATGACATCAGCTTGTCTTGTAGTCATCTTTTGGAAGATAGAGTCTATGTAACTGCTCATAACGTCAAAGGCTATATCTGCTTTGCGATCGCCGGAAACGATTGCTAATCGCCGGCCTTCTTCTTTGAGGGTATCGAGCTTACGGCCAGAAAGGATAAAAGGCGCATCCCTGGCGGTTCCCAAATTTTCAATAGGCAAGGTTACTTTTCCTATAGCAATGCTTACACGGATATCAAATGTCATTACCGAATGTTCATTGAAGCTAATTGCCAGTGCCCGGCAGGTCAATGCTAACCGAAGCGATTTCTCCGGCTTATCTACGAATGCCTGAAAACTATCCCCGCGGTAAAATTCATATTGGTGATCTTTCAAAGTTGCATATATCAACTTTTCGAACAGGTCTCGTTCTTGCTTGGGAAGCAATTTTGTGGAATTGACGATATCGCCCGTTATTACAGCAGCAGATGTAGCTTTATGAGACCGCATATAATTCAGTTCGTCGTTTTACCCGAACTAAATCAAAGTTCGGTAATTTTACCGAACTATCAAAAAGTTCGCCAATTAAACCGAACTAATACGTACTTCCATCCTGATACTTCTTCCCCTTTTTCCCCGCCTTCTTCTCGAACTCGAGCACTTCTTTGGGCTTGGCCGCCGTCTGCGGAGCATTGGCTGCGGCCGTGGTCGCCGAAGAGGCGCCCGGTTTCTCCAACTTGCCTAAAGTATAGACCTCCGTGTGGTCCACCATGCCCGTTGCAGGATTATAAAATTTCCAGGTACCGTCCTTTATAGCGGCGCCTTCGTTTTTTACGACCACCGTCTTATAGGAGTCTAATTTATCTACCAACGCTACCTGCACCGTATCATACTGTTTATCCGGGTTCATCGCCCGCCAGTTCTCCTCGCGCAAAAGACTTCCATTCATGCCGAAATACTGCTGTGCGCCGTCTTTCATCCCCCATCTGTAATACTCCACCCCGGTGAGATCCCCCATGAGATCATAGATCCGCCAGGTACCCTCTTTCTTGCTGTCTTTGTAGACGCCCTCTTCCTCATACCCCGGCTCACCCCGCACCTCGTCAAAATGGTTGACCCACCGCCCCTGTTTCAGATCCTTGCCGTCGACACAATTCAGCGTATCGCCTTTAGGACTGATGATATACGTTTTCCACTGGGAATAGCCACGCAAACCGATCAACTGCAAACCCAACACCACCGTGAAGAAGAATATTCGCCGCATAGAAATATCATTTAGAAGAAAACAAGCCTATGTCAATAAAAGTAACGAAAATCGTTCCAATTTATTTGCCCATCTTTGACCGTTTATCCGTATTTTAACGCAGATTTACAGGCAATTACATATGCATCGACTGATTTTTTCCGCACTTCTTCTGGCCACGGCCTTCCAGTTCGCCGCCGCCCAGCAAACCACTCCGGTATCCGTCCCCACCACCATCCCCAAGATCAAGGCAGCATTGGAAGAATCACCCAATCCCATTCTTTATGCCAAACAGATCCTCAGGAAACGCTTCCGCATAGATACCATCATCGTCGGCAAAACCCGGCATTTCGACGGCCTCGCCGACAGTCTGGCGTACAACGGTAAAGAAAAAAAGGTCTATGGCCCCTATGGTCCAAAAGGCGGAAAATTCCTCGTACAGATCCTGAGCAAGGCCCCCAATCAGTTCTATCATGTGGGGCAGATCTTCATCGACACGGCTATCTTCCGGAAACGGCTCGCCGATTCCATCGGCGACGTCATCCTCAAAAAGATCGCCAATGGCTCTGCAACTTTCGAAGAGATGGCGCAGGCCTATTCCATGGGCGGTGAAACCCCGCTAAAAGGAGATCTCGGCTGGATCGCCCGGGGCATGCTGATGCCTACGGTCGAACACGAAATGATTGTCCGTAAAAAAGGAGAGGTCTTCAAAGTCTGGACCCGCGCCGGTCTCCACATCATGAAGAAACTGGACGACCCGAAACAGGACACGGGCTTCGCCCTGGTGCTACAGGTGTTTTTATAAAAAATATCGCACCGCCAGTTCATATCCTCTCAGCCCCAGTCCGGCGATGGTCCCCCTGGCCTTGGCCGAGACATGCGAAAGCCGGCGAAACTCCTCCCGCGCATGTACATTGCTGATATGCACTTCGATCACCGGACTTTTGATTCCGGCAATGGCATCGCCAATAGCCACTGACGTGTGTGTGTATCCGCCAGGATTGATAATAATGCCGTCAAAGGAAAACCCAACCCTTTGCAATTCATTGATCAATTCACCTTCCACATTGCTTTGAAAATAGTGGAAGTCCACCGAAGGGAAAAGCACCTTCAGCTCCTTGAAGTATTGCTCGAAGGTTTGGCTCCCGTACACATCGGGCTCCCGGGTTCCCAACAGGTTCAAATTGGGTCCGTTGATGATGGCGATACGCATTTAATTGTGTTTACGGATCAGTTCGAGGAACTCGTCGAATAGATACCGGCTGTCGTGCGGTCCGGGCGTCGACTCCGGGTGGTATTGCACCGAAAAGGCTGGCCGGTCCTTCAAACGAATACCCTCGATGGACTCATCGTTCAGATTTACGTGTGTTACTTCGACATTCGGTGCCTTTCTTACGGCTTCCGGATCGACGCCAAAGCCATGGTTCTGGGTCGTGATCTCGCAACGGCCCGTGACAAGGTTCTTCACGGGGTGGTTGAGTCCGCGATGGCCATGGTGCATCTTGAAGGTCGGAATATCATTGGCTAAAGCCAGCAGCTGATGACCCAGGCAGATGCCGAACAAGGGTTTCTTCTCGCGCAGGATCTCTTTTACCACAGGGATGGCGTAATCCATTGGCGCGGGATCGCCGGGGCCATTAGAAAGGAAATAACCGTTTGGCTGAAAGGCTTTCAGGCGTTCGAGCGGCGTCCTGGCGGGGAAGACGCGGACATAAGCGCCCCTGTCGACCATGCACTGCAGGATATGTTTCTTGACGCCAAAATCCAGGACAGCCACCCGCAAAGGCGAGTTGGGATCACCCAGCTCATATTCTTTTTCCGTGCTCACCACCGACGCCAGCTCCAGACCATCCATATTCGGCGTTTTCTTGAGCACCGCCTTGAGTTCATTTATGTCGGTGGTCTCGGAGGAGATCACGCAATTCATGGCTCCTTTGACCCGTACATGCGCTACCAGCGAACGTGTGTCGACTCCTTCGATACAAACGATGTTGTTGGCTTTGAGATAGTCATCCAGCGACCCTTTGGCCATCAGTCGTGAGAACTGCTCCTCGAGATTCCGTGCGATCAGCCCCCGGATCTTCACCGCATCGGATTCGATATCGCTGTCCTTGACCCCATAATTCCCGATATGCACGCTGTTCATGATCAGTATCTGTCCATAATAGCTGGGATCGGTAAACACTTCCTGATAACCCGTCATACCGGTATTGAAACAGATCTCGCCGGAAGTCGTGCCTTTCTTACCAAATGCCTGACCATGATGAACAGTGCCGTCCTCGAGTAACAGGACAGCCGGGGAAAAGGAAGTAGTGTGGGACATGTGTAAAAGAAAAATTTGGCAAAAGTACCGAAAAAAAAGACCCGGCGCATGCGCCGGGTCCTAAAAAATATCCACTGACCAATTATTTGGCTGGCTTGTCCTCTGCCTTTGCCTCTGCAGCAGCCGGAGCAGCAGACTCATCGGCCTGTGCGGCACCGGCAGCCTTCTTACGGCTACCACCTGCCCGGCGGGTCCTCTTACCTGTAGCTTCTTTTGCTTCACCTTTGCCTTTTCCGTAGATTTCGTTGAAGTCCACCAGTTCGATCAGGGCCGTTTCGGCATTGTCACCAACGCGGGCGCCTAATTTGATGATCCGGGTATAACCACCGGGACGACCGGCTACCTTCGTGGCGATATTGCCGAACAGTTCGGTAACGGCTTCCTTGTCCTGCAGATAGCTGAACACTACCCGGCGCTGATGCGTGGTGTTGTCCTTCGCCTTCGTGATCAGGGGCTCCACATAGGTCCGCAGCGACTTGGCCTTGGCTAAAGTAGTAACGATCTTCTTGTGGGTGATCAGCTGAATGGCCAGATTGCTCAACAGCGCTCTGCGGTGCGAGGCGGTGCGGCCTAAATTGTTGATTTTGTCTCCGTGACGCATGACTATTTGATTTTAAACCTTACACCGTGTCAGGAATTGTAAGGCTATATTTAAAAAAGAACCGGCCCCCATTTTACAAAGCTGACCTCCGGTCAGCTGGCCGAAGGCCCATCATCGGGGTTGGCCGGTCGTCGTATAACCTACTTACTCGTCATCAACCTTGAGCTTGCCGAGGTCCATACCAAAGTGCAGACCACGCTCGCCGAGCACCTGCTCGATCTCAGCCAGGGATTTCTGACCGAAATTGCGGAACTTCATCAGGTCTTCCTGCTCGTAGGTCACCAGCTCGCTCAAGCTGTTGATCTTGGCTGCTTTCAGACAATTGAAGGCGCGTACCGAAAGATCCAGGTCTTCCAGCGGAGTCTTCAGGATCTTACGCAGCTGCAGGGTCTGCTCGTCGACCAGGTCTTCCTTCTTCTCTTCCTTATTGTCAAAGGTGATGTTCTCGTCCGTGATGATCATCAGGTGCTGGATCAGGATGCGCGAAGCCTGCTTAACGGCTTCTTCCGGATGGATCGTTCCGTCCGTGGAGACTTCCATGATCAGCTTTTCGAAGTCCGTGCGCTGTTCCACACGTGTGTTCTCGATGGAATACTTCACGTTCTTGATGGGCGTGAAGATGGCATCGGTGGGGATATACCCAAAAGGTGCATCCTTAGGCTTGTTGTCCTCCGCCGGAACATACCCACGACCCTTGCCGATGGTGATCTCGATGTCCAGCTTTGCGGAGTTGTCCAGCGTACAGATCAGCAGACTCGGATTCATCACCTCGAACGAAGGCGTAGCCTCGCCCAAAGTGCCGGCCGTGAACTCAGTTCTATTTTTCAGGCTCAACGTGATCTTTTCCTGAGCCACTTCATGTTCAACCTTCTTCTTGAAGCGTACTTGCTTCAGATTAAGAATAATTTCCACCACATCCTCCGTCACACCTTTCAGGGTAGCAAACTCATGGTCGGCCCCCTCGATCTTGACGCCAATGATCGCGTATCCTTCCAGCGAGCTCAGCAATACCCGGCGAAGGGCATTCCCGATGGTAACACCATAACCCGGCTCTAAAGGGCGAAATTCGAATTGAGCTTCAAAATCAGTCGCCTTTTGAAGAATGATCTTATCTGGTTTCTGGAAATTTAAAATGGCCATATTTAAATTTACGATTTAACTGTTTTAACGAGGACGGCCACCCATCGGCGGCCGATCCTATCAGGATTACTTGGAATACAATTCAACAATCAACTGCTCCTTAATGTTCTCCGGAACACTCTCACGCTCAGGGAGGGCGATGAACGTGCCCCTGAACTCGGCTTCCGACCAATCCAACCAGTTGATCTTGGCATTCTTCCCGCGCATCTGGCTGGTGATCCCCGTATTCCCCTGGGTCGCTTCCTTCAGCCCGATGCTATCACCCGGCTTCAGCTCGAATGAAGGTATATTCACCACTTCCCCATTCACCGTGATATGCTTGTGCGTCACGAGCTGACGGGCAGCGGGACGGCTGGGGGCGATACCCAGACGATAAACCGTATTGTCGAGGCGTGCCTCCAGCAATTTGATCAGGTTCTCACCCGTTACACCCTTACGACGGTTGGCCTCATCAAAGGTCTTGCGGAACTGGCGCTCCAGCACACCGTAGGTATATTTTGCTTTCTGCTTTTCCTTGAGCTGCAGCGCATACTCACCCGGAGCCTTACGCTTCTTGGTGCCGCCATGCTGACCCGGAGGATTGCTGTTCTTGGTTAAATACTTGCCATTGCCTAAGATAGGCTCCCCGAAAATGCGACAAATTCTGGTCTTCGGACCTGTGTAACGTGCCATAATTGCTTTGTTAGATTTTTTAGTTCCCGGATAAGATTATCAAAAAATCTTAAAAAAGAATCTTACCCAGCTTATCGAATATCGACGTTTGTCCTTCGGACAGCTGCCTTTCGGCAGCTATGATAAAGCTCCCTCAGAAATCATTAGACTCGGGAAGCATAAAAAAACCGTTTACTATACACGACGTTTCTTGGGCGGACGGCAACCATTGTGCGGCTGCGGGGTCACATCCTTGATCATCACTACCTCGATACCGTTGTTCGACAAGGAGCGAATAGCGCTCTCACGACCCGAACCGGGTCCCTTTACATACACATCCACTTTCTTCAAACCTGCATCCAACGCAGCCTTGGCTGCATCGGCAGATGCCATCTGGGCGGCATAGGGGGTATTCTTCTTCGACCCCTTGAAACCCATCTTACCGGCGCTGCTCCAGGAGATCACCTGGCCATTCTTGTTGGTAAGACTAACGATGATGTTGTTGAAACTTGCGGTGATATGCGCATCACCATACACATCAACTTTTACAATCCGTTTTTTTGCAGCGGCTTTTGCGCTGTTTTGTTGTGCTTTTGCCATACACTTTTAGGTAGTCATTTTCGCGGCGCCTGATTTTTTATAAACGCCGCTTTTATTAATTTACCCCGGAACCCGCCTTCGCCTTTTTAACGTCAGCGCAAGTCCCGGAACCGGATCAGCCCTCCGTCGCACCCAACATCCGTAACCGATCCGAATCATTTTGCGTCGCCGGCCTAGCTTTCGCTCGTCCGGTTTCCCGCTTGGCGTCCCCGGATTCCCCGGCTCCGCCTGGTGCATATAAACCACAAGCCGACACCCCATAAGACATGAAGCCAGCCCTGCCGTAGCAGATGCTAGCTCATGTGTGTCAACTATTTCTTGGCGACCTTTTTCTTACCGGCAACCGTCTTACGCTTACCTTTACGCGTACGGCTGTTGGTACGGGTACGCTGACCACGAACCGGCAGACCCTTACGATGACGTAAACCCCGATAGCAGGCGATATCCAGCAGACGCTTGATATTCATCTGAACTTCCGAACGAAGCGCACCTTCTACCTTGAACTCATTCGTAATGATGTTACGGATGGCGTTCAGCTCATTGTCATCCCACTGGTTCACTTTCTTGTCGAAATCGATTCCCGCTTTGGTCAGGATATACTGAGCAGTAGAACGGCCGATACCGAAAATATAGGTAAGTCCGATCTCTCCTCTTTTATTCTTTGGTAAGTCTACACCGGCAATACGAGCCATATTCTTTTTTTATATTTTATACTTTTTTTTGCCTTCGGCAAAAAACCCGCTAATGATGGGCCTTCGGCCGCCGGGCCCGTGGCCCGTCTAGCCCTGACGCTGCTTGAAGCGAGGGTTCTTCTTGTTGATCACATACAGCTTCCCCTTCCTCCTCACGATCTTACAATCGGCGCTGCGCTTTTTAATGGATGCACGTACTTTCATGATTAGTCGTTTGTCTTTTTATTGGTATCATGGAATCCGCCGAAGCAGATTTCATATCTCTAACTGTTATTTGTATCTGAATATGATCCTCCCCCGCGTCAGATCGTAAGGACTCATCTCGACCCCTACCTTATCTCCCGGCAAGATCCGTATGTAATTCATCCTCATTTTCCCCGAGATAGTTGCCAATATCTCATGCCCATTTTCCAACTTCACTTTGAACATAGCATTGGACAAGGCTTCCAGAATGATACCATCTTGTTTAATGAGTGCTTGTTTCGCCATACAGTTTTTGGGAGCGCAAAGATAGGAATTAATTGAATTACATCAAAAAATCAGTATAAATATAATTTTCCCGGGCTAAGTTAGACGCCGCCACCGATTCGATGACGATGGCACAAACCTCCCTGGGCCGAAACCTCAAACTTACGGCTAAATATTCATTTTTTAGGAAAAAATTAAGCTTTCCCGCTAAAAATCAATCTAATGAGCCTTGACCTCCCTCAACAGGTCCACCTTCGTCATCTGGTGATAGTGGTTCTGCAGGGTATGTACAGGTATCGGCTCATGGATCTGCCGGTGATCCTCCCGGTACCAGATCGTGAATTGGGAAAAATTCCCGGGCGCGGATAACAGAATGCGAAATGGCCCCTTGAGATATTTCACCGAACCGTCCGGCATATCCTGCCGCTCAAATCCAAAACCGAACAACTGATTCTCATCTAAAGCGATGGGATACAGATCATTAGGAAAGTACCAAAAGGCTTGTACGGCTGTTTCCACCTGCAGCATCCTATCCCCCTCGCTCCTGCCGATCACTTCCCCTTCTGAACGCTGGCCTTCAAAATTGACCAGCACAATATCGCCGACGCGTAATTCGTGAAATGGTATCATATAGCAATGTTTTATTCAATATACGCTTTTTTCGTCATTCCAACTGCATCGCAGCGAGACGTTGGTCGATGAAAGCCACCTCGTCCACGGATAACCGCACATTCATCGCCTCCGCATTCTCGATCGCCTGCCGGGCATCCCTGGCCCCTACCAATGCAATCGTAATGCCCGGACGCAACACCGTCCAGCGGATGACCAGTTGACTCAACGTCGCATTCCTGGCAGCCGCCAACGGCCGCAATTCATCCAGAAAAGCATTGATCCGGTCCAGATTCCTGCCCTGATAGTATTTACTATCCCCGCGGTTGTCGCCTTCACTGAACACATGCCCCGGCTTGATCTTCCCCGTTAACACCCCCCGCTGCAAAGGGCTATACGCAAGGATCGCCTTCTTATTCGCAATACAATACGGCACCAGTTCGGCCTCGATATCCCGCCGAACCATGCTGTAAGGTACCTGGTCCGCCACCAGGCTGATCGTGCGGGCTGCTTCTTTCATCTGCGCCGTATCGTAGTTGCAGACACCCGCAGCCCGCACCTTGCCCGACCGCACTAACTGATCCAACGCCTCCATGGTCTCGGCAATAGGCGTCGCCGCATCCGGCCAGTGCTGCTGGTATAAGTCGATATAATCCGTCCGCAACCGGCGCAGACTGTCCTCACATTCCTTGATGACGCTCTCCTTCCCGCCGTATTTGTAGATGTCCAGTTCCTTACCGGAATTGTCGCGGCTCTTGAAGGCAAAAGTGCCTACACCGACGATTGGCCCTCGGCCAGTGGACCCTTGGTCCACTGCCAGATCCCAGCGCATCCCGAATTTCGTCATGATCTGCACCTTGTCCCGCGGAATACCGGCCAACGCCTCCCCCACGATCTCCTCGCTGGCACCCATACCATATACCGCCGCCGTATCGATCGATGTCACTCCCTGCTCATAAGAAGCCCGGATAGCAGCGATCGCGTCCTTCCGGTCACTGCCACCCCACATCCAGCCCCCAATGGCCCAGGCGCCAAACGTGACAGCCGATGCAGCCAGACCCGATTCACCCAGTTGTCTGTATTCCATATGTCTTTATTTTAGCCGCTGGAAGCGGCTGGTCCGAAGGACAAACATTAACGCTTTACAATTTATACCGAATTTACAGGCAACCAGCCAAAACAGGTCTGGCTAACTTTTTTGTGAGCAAAAATCAGGGATGTAATTGCCGCTTGACGACATCGGCCGGATACCTGAGCGCCAACGCCCTGATCTCATAGCTGAACCGCTCGAACGTTTCCTCCCACAACCGCGCCTCCTCCGGCGTATAGGAATAAAAACCATGGGCGTTGGCTACCCCCCTGCCACCGGCCTGGACGATGTTTTCGATCAGTGCCGGGACCTCCGTGGCATTGCTGAGCGTAGGAAGAAGGTCCTTCATCACCGTGTAGTACGCCGCCACCCCGGTGAGATCCATCCAACGAAAAACACCTACCAGCGTCATCCAATAGCCTGCATTGTTCCGGCATGCCCGGTCGACATCCTCGATCGTCGCATAGCCATTCCCGACAAGATAAAAGGCCTCACGGTACAAAGCATACATCAGCCGGTTCGTGATAAACCCCCGGATATCCTTCCGGACAAGCGTAGGCTCCTTGCCCCAGCAGTGCGCGAGACGATAAAGCCATTCCCCTTTTTCCAGCTGGCTGTCTTCCCCGCAGATGATCTCGAGGAAACGCGTGGTATGCGAAGGCTCGGCCCAGTGGAGACCGAAGAACCTGGCCGGTTGCGAAGTCTGTTTTTGTAAGATACTTATCGGAATGGCCGATGTATTGCTCGTAAGCAGGACGTCCGTCCCGATGATAAGCTCGATCTTTTCGTAGACGGCTTTTTTGATGGTCACATCCTCCAATGTGCATTCGATGACGAGCACGCAGTCGATCAGATGCGTATAGTTTTCGGTGATGTGCAGCCGCAAAAGCCAGTATTCGGGTGGATGGACAGTAAGCTCCTGCCTGTACGATTCAGCCAAATGGCTATGGATACGCTCCTCCGCCTTTAGCAAGTCGGTCGACACCGGCGCTATGGCCGACACGGGATGCCCCGCCATCAGTAAACATGCGGTGATGCTGCAGCCCATCAGTCCCAACCCTACCACACCCACCGGCATTTCCGCCGTATTGAATTCATTAGTCATCGGTAATGTGCGCAAGACACGCCACCATCAATTTAATGCATCGGCGGTAAGAAAACGTACTCAAACGTTTGCATGGATTCGCCGGCTGTGACGCGAGCAAGGCCTAGAACACCTTTACACCCGATGCATAGGTGGCCGTAGGCTTCACCTGCAACACCGCCTTCGCCGGAACCTGCATGAGGTCCTCATCCAGGATCACGAAATCGGCACGCTTGCCTGCCTCCAGGCTGCCGATCTCCTTCTCGAGACAGTCGGCCTTCGCCGCCCAGATCGTCATGCCGCGTATCGTCTCCTCGCGGCTCAATGCCTCGTCAACCTGAAATCCTCCCGCAGGGTACCCCCCGGCATCGACACGAAACACGGCAGCCAGAAAGGTCTTGAAGGGAGAGATATCTTCTACCGGAAAATCGGTGCCCAACGGCAGCCACCCGTTTTGATGCAAGAGCCGCTTATAGGCATAAGCGCCCTTCATCCGCTCCGGTCCGAGCCGCTCAACGGCCCAATACATATCGCTGGTCGCATGCGTGGGCTGTACACTGGGGATGATCGAAGCCCGGCCATACAGATCGAAATCCTCCGGCGCGATGATCTGGGCATGCTCCACCCGCCACCGCTTGTCATTCTTCCCTTTGAGATATTTGTTATAGACCTGCAGGATCATCCGATTACCCGAATCCCCGATAGCATGCGTACACAATTGCCAGTCGGTCCCTATCAACCGGGCCGCTAACGAATCGTAATGCGCCGGCGGTCTCCGCAAAAAACCCTTCCATCCCCGCCGGTCCGTATAATCGGCGAGCAGGCAGGCGCCGCGACTGCCCAAAGCGCCATCGGCATAGGCTTTTACCCCTTTGACATACAACAGATCCGTTTTATAAGGCCCGCGGGGCAGATAATAGTCCAGCAGGTCTTTCCGGTCGGTCAACATCGCATAGACGCGCATTTTCAGCTTCCCCGCCCGCTGCAACGAATCGATCCGCTCGATATCTATCCGGTCCAGCCCCGGATCGGTCACCGTCGTCAGCCCCTGCGCAAAACAGTTCCGCTGCGCCGCATCGATACGCTGCCAGAATTCCTCCGCCGAAAGCTCCGGTTTCATCCGCTCCACCAGGCCCTCCGCATTGTCGATGAGTATCCCCGTCAATCGACCATTCCTGGTTTCTATCACCCCGCCTGCCAGCGTCTGTCCCGCATGTATACCCGCCAGGGAAAGCGCCGCAGCATTGACCAGCAACGCATGCCCATCCACACGCCCCAGGATCACCGGCGTATTGGGGAACAGCTTGTTCAATGCCGCATTGTCGGGAAATTGTTTGCCGGGAAATTTATTCTGGTCCCAGCCATGTCCTTCTATCCACGCCAGCCCGGGATGCGCATCGGCAAAGGCCTTCACCCGCTGGACCATCTCCTCCGGGCTCGCACAGCCAACAAGATCCGCCATGAACAACGACTCGCCGTACTCGACAAAATGCCCATGCGCATCGATAAAACCGGGATAGATAGATCTCCCGCCGGCATCCACCGTATCCCCGGCAGTATACCCCCCGAGGATAGCCGCATCGGACCCCGTGGCCAGGATCTTCCCATCCTTGATGGCCATGGCCTGCGCCGTGCTGAAAGCACTATCGACCGTGTAGATCCTGGCATGCAAGACCAGCAAATCGGCGGTTTGCCGGGAGCGGCACGCTCCCAGGGCGATAACCGCGACAGCGGTTGCCAGATAGACTTTTTTCATGTACTAAATATAAGCGAAAGACATCACTCCGCCCAGCTCATCGTATACCCCGGATTCTCGATGGCAAGCGCATCCTCCGTCAACATCAGGGGATGGAACGTGTCGACCATTACAGCCAGCTCCTTGGTTTCCCTGGCACCGATACTGCGCTGAACAGCCCCGGGATGAGGCCCATGCGGGATGCCGCCGGGATGCAATGTGATCATGCCCCGCGTCACGTTCTTACGGCTCATAAAATCACCATCGACGTAGTACAACACCTCGTCGCTATCGATGTTACTGTGATTATAAGGAGCAGGAATAGACAACGGGTGATAGTCGAATAGACGCGGACAAAACGAACAGACCACGAAGTTATGTCCCTCGAACGTTTGATGCACCGGCGGCGGCTGATGCACCCGTCCGGTGATCGGCTCGAAATCGTGGATACTGAAAGCAAAAGGATAGCAGCACCCATCCCAGCCCACCACGTCGAACGGATGATGCCCGTAATGGATCCCATAGATGCGGCCCTTTTTCTTCGTGCAGATCAAAAAATCCCCTTTTTCATTCTTAGGCTCCATTCCCTCCGGCCCGCGGATATCCCGCTCGCAATAAGGCGAATGCTCTAACAACTGTCCATAAGGACTAAGATACCGGCGGGGATAACGGATAGGGCTAAAGGATTCCACGATAAAAAGCCGGTTATCATCCTTGTCAAAATCGATCTGATAGATCGTTCCGCGCGGAACCACCAGGTATTCCCCATACCCAAAGGCCAGCTCACCATACATCGTCTTCAGGATTCCGCTGCCATGATGGACAAAGATCAGCTCATCGGCATCGGCATTCTTGTAGAAATAATTTCCCATAGACCGTGTGGGCGCCGCCAGCACGATATGACAGTCATTGTTCACCAGCACCGGCTTCCGGCTTTTTAGATAATCGGCCTCCGGCTTGATGTTGAATCCCTCGAAACTCCGATGCTTTAACATCTTCTCCTCCGCGATCCTGGGCATCGCATCATAAGGCTCATCCGTGGAGATGATCTCCGTCGGGGGATGGATATGGTACAGTAAGGAATAATCGTTGGAGAACCCTTCGGTTGAGAACAATTGCTCCGAATAGAGCGTACCGTCGGCCTGACGGAACTGGGTATGGCGTTTGTGGGGGATAGTCCCCACGGAATAGTAATGAGGCATGCGCTGATCGTTGGGTTAAAATTAGTTAATTCTTCCTCGTCGTGCTCGGTTTACCCCTAACTTTATGAAAAAAATAGCCGCACCGGTGCCCAAAGATTTTGCTCGACTGCTTTTCTTCTCGCTTGCCATTTGCCTCGGCGCCTGCCAACATAACACCAAATCAATGAGCTTTTATTTCTGGCGGACGACCTACGCTCCCGATAGCACAGAGTTGCAGGCGCTCAAAGAAAATAAGGTTCACACCCTTTATGTGCGTTACTTCGACGTCGACTGGCCGGATACCGATGCGGCCCCTGCACCCCTCTCCCCCATTCGGTTCATCGCCACACCCAGAGGATTTTCCATCGTCCCCGTGGTCTTTTTCCGCAACCGCGTATTCGAAAAACTCGACTCCACCGCTTCTCTTGCCCTTGCCGAAAAAGTGCTGGCGCTGGTCCGGCGCATCAACGTCCCTGCCGGCATCCGGGCCAAAGAAATGCAATTCGACTGCGACTGGACCGAACGGTCCCGGGACAACTATTTCCGTTTTATCCGCGAATATCATGCGCTCTCGGGTCTGCCTCTCTCCAGCACCATCCGCCTCCACCAGATCAAATATTCCGAACGCACCGGCATCCCGCCCGTAGACCACGGCATACTCATGTTTTATAACATGGGAGCTATCGATGCCGGCACCGGGAATTCCATCTACGACCGCACCATAGCCCACCGCTACACACCGTCCCTTCGCACCTATCCCCTCATGCTCGACGTCGCCCTGCCGATCTTTTCATGGGGCCTCCAGGTTCGTGATGGCAGGGTCGTTCAATTGCTGGATAAGCTCAACGCCCGGCAGCTCGACGAAGACACCAACTTCAGCAAACTTTCCCTCAACCGCTATACCGCCAACCACCCCTGCTTTAAGGATGGCTACTATTTCAAGGACAACGATACCGTCAAGGTCGAAGCCCCCACGGCAGACGACCTCCTCGATATGGTCGACGATGTGAACCGGCATTCCAACCAAAAGATCCGCGACCTCATCTTCTTCGATCTCGACAGCCAAAATCTTATCCAATATGACAAAGGCCTTTTTAAGGAAGTGCTGGATCGCGCTGAGTAGCGCCTGTCTCCTCGGAACCGCGCTAAATTACCTCCTCGACACCGCCAATGCAACGATAATCAACGAAGCCGCCGCCTGGCAGGACGGACGCCGTACTACCCTGTCCCAACCCCTCACCACTTTCCACCTCTTCAACAGCCGGTCCAATAAATACGTCGCCGCCTTCCTCCACTACCTTACCCTCGCCAAAAAAGCCGAAGCCTTCTCCCTGATCCCGATCCGCTATCCCTGGGAGTCGACAAAAACGGCCCCCTTCGACGCCACCAACCTGGATAGACAATTCATTGTCTTCGACGGCTTCAAAGGGTTAAAAAAATACCCCAACACGAATTATTATAAGGAAGTGCTCCGCGAATGCGGCTATTTCAATACCTATATACAGAAAAATCCCTGACCATGCTGCGCATCGGCCTGCTCTCCGACACTCATCATTTTCTCGACGAGAACCTCTTCCGGCATTTCGACAAATGCGACGAGATCTGGCATGCCGGCGACTTCGGCACCATCGCCATCGCCGAAAAGCTCGCTGCCTTCAAACCATTAAAAGGTGTCTATGGGAACATCGACGGACAAGACATTCGCAGCGTGTATCCCGAAAAACTACGCTGGCGATCGGAAGGCGTCAATGTCTTCATGACCCACATCGGCGGCTATCCTCCGCGCTATAACCCCGCCGTAAAAAAGGAATTGGAAAACAATACCCCGCAGCTTTTTATCTGCGGCCACTCGCATATCCTGAAGATCATGTTCGACGAACGGCTTCACTGTCTCCACATGAACCCCGGCGCCGCAGGCCGCCAGGGCTGGCATTCCCAACGCACCGCCATCCGCTTTACCATCGACGGCACGAACATGAAGGACTGCGAGGTCATCGAGCTCGGCCCCCGTGGCTGATCGGCCAGAGGTCAATCATTAGCCCCGACGACGCCCTCTCGTCGCCTACAGATACTCCAGGAGCTTGTTCCGCAGCTCATTCGGTTTAAAAGGTTTGCTCACGAAATCGTTCATCCCGCAGGCCATGATCTCGGTAATGATCTCATTCCTCGGCGAAGCCGTGATCGCAATAATGGGAATATCCTTGAAATGTTTACGGATCTTGCGCGTACACGCAAACCCATCCAGCACGGGCATCTGCACGTCCATCAGGATGAGATCGTACTTCCGCCTGGAAACGAACTCCAGGGCCTGACGTCCGTCTACGACGATCTCCAGCTGCGCCCCCCATCCCGTAATAAATCGCCTCGCGATATTCGCATTGAAGACATTGTCCTCCGCCAGCAGGATCACCTTATTCTGGAACTGCTCGTTGCTCTTGGAGACAACCTTCGTCGTCGTCGACAACGATCCCGGATCGGTCTTCACCCCTTCCTGCAGCACCATGGCAAACTGGAATCGGGAACCCTTACCCAGCGTACTCGTCACAACGATCGAGCTGCCCATCAGCTCTACCAGCCGCGCCGAGATCGACAACCCCAGGCCCGTGCCGCCATACAAACGCGTAGTGTCGCTATCCGCCTGCGTGAACTGCTCGAAGATCTTCTCCAGCTTATCCTCAGGGATGCCGATTCCGGAATCGATCACCGAGAACTGCGTCACATAGGATGTGGCCTGGTTCTCGATCATTTCTATCCTCAGCTTGACCGATCCCTCCTGTGTAAATTTGATCGCATTGCTGATCAGGTTATTCAGCACCTGCGACAACCGGAAGTTATCGCCCTTGACATAAAAAGGCATTTTCTCATCGTATTCCACATCGAAAAAGATGCCTTTCTCCTTTGCCTTGAAACTAAACGATTGATAAAGGCTTTGCGCCAGATCACGCAGGTTGAAATCGATGGCCGACAGCTCGATCTTACCGGAGTCCAGCTTCGTGAAGTCCAGGATGTCGTTGATAATGTGTAAAAGACTCTCGCCGGAGAATTGCAACGTGCGCAGGTCTTCCTGCTGGTCCTCCCGCGGTTGGCTCTGCATCAGCAGATGCGTGATGCCGATTACCGCATTGAGCGGCGTCCGTAATTCATGGCTCATCACACTCAGGAACTGAGACTTTGCCTTGGCGGCCTGCTCAGCCTTCTCCTTCATCTGCACCAGCTCCTGCTCCCGCTGACGCCGGCTGGAGATATCGCGGATAAATGCACTATAGTAGGATTCGCTTTCATCCTCGATCGCGGTGACCGTTAATTCGATCGGGAACTCCTCCTTGCTCTTCCGGACGGCCGTTAGCTCGAGACGTCTGTTCAGGATCGAGACATTGCCCCCTCCCTGCTGGAAACCCTGGAACCCATTCCAGTCGGTAAACTCGTAAGACAAAGGGATGATCGTTTCCATCAGCGTGCGTCCCTTCACCTCCTTCTCCGTATAGCCAAAGATCTCGACTGCCGCCTGATTCCAATGGATGATATGTCCGAATTGACCCGTGATCACTATCGCATCCAGCGCCGAAGAGATCACGCCGCTGAGCATGATCTCGTTCTTCCGCAACAGCTTTTGCGTCCGCTCGTTCTCCTTGATCTTCTGGTCCAGCGCAATGTTCAGCTGCTCCGATTCCGCCAGCTTCTCCAGAAAGATCTGCTCGATCTGCGCCTGGGTGAAGATGCCCAGATGCTCCCGGTCCACGATCTCCTTGGGCACCAACGTAACCATGTAGGGGAAGAATTCCAGCTCCTTGTATTTCATAGAAAAGGCATCGTAGCTTTTTTCGAAGATCTTCGCCGCCAGCGTCTCCCCATAATTGTTGCCGATAAAATGGAACACATCGAAACTCAGGAATTGCAGATTCCGGAAAATATCCGCCTCCCGCTTCCTGGTCTCCAGCCCGCCCAGCTCGATGATCTTTTTTTCGAAATAGCCATCCCCGGCTCTGCCGAATTTATCCTTTAACGCCTGCAGGAAAGAATGCAGGAACTGGATCGCCAGCGTATTTTTTTGCTCCGTCTCCGAAACGAATAAGATATTGAAGATCGAGCCCTCCGTCAGTAACACAGGAAAACGTTGCCGGACCCTCTCCCGCAACGACCTTCGGTTCTGCTGGTCGACCTGCTCGAATGACGTCAGATATTTCTCGAATAAAAGATAGGTATGAAATACTTCCTCCGCGCTCTTGCCGGCTGATTTATATCCCAGCTGGATCAGCTGCTCGGCATTCGCAGGGACCGAGATACAGCCGATGAGGAACTCGAATAGCGTTTTATAAAGGGCGGATTGATCTCCACTCCGTCGGGCAGCAGGCGACCTGCCCCTGCCCTTCAATAGTTGCTTTAACATGGAAATGCAAACGAATTAGGAAACTTAGATTATGCTCCCTTGCTGGCTTTGTAGATCGACCAGAACCCAAGACCGGACAATCCCCAGGTGACTACCAGCGCACAAAACCAGGCGATGCTGCCACTGAAGCTTCCCAATAAGGTCTTGAAGATATTGATGCCGTAATAGTGTTCGATCTGCATGTGCAAATGACCGATGGCCATCACCAGGAAACCCCAGGCCATGAACATCATGCCCTTGCCGAAACGGCCACCACGCAACGCATACGCGGTCAGGAAGGCGAAGAACACAGCGATGAAAAGAAAAGGTAACTCCATAATGCCAAACCAATAGCTCGAGCTCGAGGTATGGCTGATCTCAGCCGCGTTGTTGGCCTGCAACAGGCTGCAATGCGCCTGGCAATAGGCCGGAGAGGAAGACGCGAGCACGCCAACCGTGAGAATAAGCAAGAGTAAGGGTCTAAATTTTTTCATAACAATATGGATTTTTAAACAATAAATCGGTGTCGTTTCCCGTCTGGTTAAGGTTCCCCGACACCTGCTAAGGGTTTCTATGGAACCTTGCATATATTATTAAGTAAACGAGTAACTACTAAATAAATTGCTGTAATCATGCAAAATATCCGTACAGGGTTTGTTTTCGACGAAAGTCTCAACGCCGCCTTCCTGGCTGAACTATTTGAAGGCGATACTATATACGCAGAGACTGTGTTCGAAGATTTCCTGCGGGATATTCCGGTTTACTGGGAACGCGTAGAAACGGCCTACAACAACAAAAATCTTCCCGTTTTGGGAACAAGCGTCCATACCTGCAAAACCCTGTTCGGATATGTAGGTTTTACAGACCTTCAGGAACTTTGTCAACAATTCGAGAACAAATGTTCCGTTAATACTGTGGAAGAACTGCGGCTCGATTACCTTTTGCTGATCCAGCGAAAAGAAAGAGCCCAACATATTATAGAAAAAGAATATTATAGGTTGCGACAGTTCAATGGATCGAATGGATAACACGTTTTTCGGATCTATCGTTTTTCGGATGCTATGAAGCTTAGTTGTATTATAGTAGAAGATATCCAGATTGCAGCGGATTTTCTTCGTAAGTTCTGTGAGAAGAGCGACCTCGTCGAGGTAAAAGGGCATTTTCTGAATGTAGCAGACGCCCTCGATTTCCTCGATCAGGAAAAAGTAGACATGCTCTTCCTCGACGTAGAGATGCCCGGAGCCAATGGCTTCGAGCTGCTCGACAGGCTGACCTATTCTCCCATGATCATCCTCACGACTTCCAAAACCGAATACGCCTTCAACGCCTTTCAATACCATGTGGACGACTACCTGAAAAAACCTTTCACCTTCAAACGTTTTCAGGAAGCGATCCAGAAATTACAACAAAAAGTCGCGGTCCCGCAAACACCCGCCAACACAACACCCACGCCGGCGCCCACTCCGGCAGCCACCACCGACACCGATTTCCTCTTTATCAAGGCCGAAGATAAATTGATCAAGCTCAAGAAAGACGATATCCTCTTCCTCGAAAGCATGCGCGATTACGTAAAGTTCGTCACGCCCGCCAAGAACTATATCACCTATAGCACGCTCAAGAACATGGAAGAAAAATTGATCGACCCGAATTTCCTCAAAGTCCACCGCTCCTATATCGTCAACATCAACAAGATCGACGACATCCGCGGCAACACCATCTATTTGCTTGGCAACCAAATTCCCATCGGCAAAGGCCATAAAGACGAAGTTGCCGCGCGGCTGAACATCCTCTGATCCGCCACGACACATCCCTATCCATTCGTCGGGCAATTCTCACCTTCGTCGGGCAAAACCACCCCTCAGTCGAAAAAGTTTCCAAACCCCCGCTAACTTTAACATCTTTGTATCAGCAAACGAAAACGATCCATATCCAATCCGAGAAAAACCGATCCAAAATGCGCCAGCATTCATGAGCTCCTTTGAAAAAGACATAATGCTCGCGAATAAATCCAGTATCAAAAAAACCTAAGATCCAAAACCTGAAAAAACCAAGATCCCAATCCTGAAAAACCAATAAGATCCTAATCCTTAAAAAACCGTAGATCCAAACCCCGAAAACCATCGAAATGCGAAGCATTCACGAGCTCCCCAAAAAGACATAATGAATGCGAGCTAAGTCCAAGTCCAAAAAACCATTAGAAGTGCCAGGGTCTAACCCGGGAAATGTGAATCCGTCCAAATGATTACCCCCTAGTTCCCACAGCCTGAAAGATCGTTAAAGCCCTGACAAAAAAATTGCCGCCGCGGTTCCCGCGGCGGCTTCATTTTATTACATACAGTCATTACAACCACGGCCTGGCAATCTCCGTCCGGAACGGCCACGGTATCGTCGCCAGAATGATCACCAACGCCACCAGGATGAACCAAAACGTCCGCTTGTGCTTCGCCAGATCAGGAATATTTTTCTTCGACACCCCACGCCCGATCGTGATCAGCACGATCGCCACCAGCATCCCAAAGATATGCTCCACCGCAAAGAACCGATACGTGTTGTTCTTCATGACTTCCCCAAAACCCAAACTACGGATATTGGCAAACCCCCAGGGCCCAAAAAAATACAGATACAATCCTATCAATAAAGTCGTGTGCGCCGAGATCATCAGGAACAAACCCACTTTTTTATCCGCCGCAGAAAACGGCTTACCGGCAGTCATGCCGGAAAAACTTCTCGCGATGGCTACCACCGACAAGATCAGGATCACCCATCGAAGAATACTGTGCAAGGTTAAAAGGACACTGTACATGCAGCTGAGTTTTATGTGATTATAAGATGGCCGCAAAGCTAAGACAGCGTTTCCGGAATTGAAAAAGATTATCAGTCGGATACATTTCGGGAATGCGACTCCTGTTTTGGGAATGAAATAAACAAAACACTTAGAGGTTCTTATTGGTTTTCAGCCTATTATGTCTTAGGCATTCGGTTTGAACAATACGTCATTGGAATTTTTGTCCATGAAAAATCAAACCCGCATGAAAAAGACCCTTTTGCTGATCATCCTTGCCGCCGCGCTTACCCATGGGAACAAGGCCTCGGCAAACACCTATAGCATTACGTCCAATACGGACTGGATCTCTGTCGTAGGCAATGCCAGCTGCTGGACCTGCACCTTCAATATTACTCCCGGGGTCACCTTTACACTCGACTATAACGGTACCTGTGGCACTTGCACCTTCAACAACGGCAGCCTCAGCGTCACACAGAACCTGACCTGCCAGGGCTGTACCTTCACCACCGAGACCATCACGGCCAACAGTACGGAATTGAATCTGCAAAGCAGCACGAACAGCTTCAACCAAAGCGCTGTCACCGTAAGCGGAACCGGTTTTATTCTCGTCACCGCAGGTCTCTCACTCACCAATTCCCAATTCGTATTCAACGGTGGCTCCTATCTCAACATGAACGGAGGGGCCTTTACCGCCAGCAATAGCCAGATCACATTCAATTTAAACAGCTATTTCACCGCTACCTCAGGCCCCGTCTCGCTTAAGAACAATTCCGAAATACTCATCGGCGACGGCACCTACGCCAGCACGGCGTATATGTTTTTCAACGGACCCACCCTGCAGATCTATGACAACTCCCTGGTCAAGATCAGCAATCAGAAAAACTACTATGCTAACTGGAATACCTATACCTATTATCCTACCAGCGGCGGATCGACCAGCATTTCGACGCAATCCAACAATCTTAACTGTAACTATGGCGCCGTCACCGGCTACGCCAGAAGTTGTGTAATGAACGAGGTCTATGGCTGCGCCACCATCAACGGCAGCGGACTCGCCGCCTGCTCCACCCTGGCAACAGCCAATATCGACCTCGCCGCATCGGAATCAACCCCCGGAACCGTCAGTCTCGCCTGGACCGATAATACCGCTGCTTCTGCCGATACCTATACGATCGAACGCAGCACCGGCAATAACAGCTGGTCGGCAATCGCCACCGTCTCCGCCAATAGCTATACCACCAGCGACTATCACTACACCGATAACGATGCCCCCGCCGGCGCCATCGACTACCGCATCGCCCGGACCGACGCCAATGGACCCACGATCTATTCTCCCGTCACCCTTGTCACCGTCACGGCGATAGCCGGCATGCACATTGGCATCCATCCCAACCCTGCCACCGGCAGCCGTTTCTATGTCACCACCAGCGGCACCGAAGAGCTGCTCGTCAACGTATACACTACCACGGGCCAACTTCTCTATCACACCGCCTTGCAGGGCCAGACACAATATGCTATCCAGCTGCCTTCACAGCCGCTGTCCCTTAGCGCCCTCATTGTACAAACCATCTACCAGAACAACACCCGGAGCTTTCCCCTCCTTGTGCAGTAGTTTCCTTAATTTTGTGGCATGAACAGGATCTTTTTTCTGCTGCTCTCGGTAACAACGCTCCTTATCGCTTGTAACAGTCACGACACTAAAAAAGACGACGAGCAGGCAGCAATCCTGCATCGACCGCCGTTTGCCCCGCTCACGGATAGCCTCGAAACCGCCAAAGGCGATCTGGCCGCCGGCCTCTATTTCCGCCGCGGAGAATTGCTGGCCCGCAGCAACCACCACGAGCTCGCTGCCAACGACTATCGTAACTCCTGGAAGCTGGATCCCGAAGAACGCACCGGCTTTCGTTACGCCTCCACCCTGTCCATCATCGGTCAGTTGGCCCCCGCCGTCCAGCTCCTGCAGGACTGCGAAAAACGCTTTCCGGGCAATGCCGCCTTCCCCTCCATGCTCGCCGACCTCTATCAGCAGGCCGGCAGGAACAAGCAGGCCCTCGACATCTACGACGATATGCTGCGCCGCGACTCGCTGAACAACGACGCATGGTATGAAAAAGGCCTCCTGCTCGAAAAGATCCAGGATACCCCGAATGCCATCAACGCCCTGAAAAAAGCCTATGCCCTGCA
>Ga0134128_10001766_pt1 | contig 27326 bp, 18 predicted proteins | sample KB31754_FD_96462 | JGI IMG/M metagenome (GOLD analysis project Ga0134128, IMG submission 96462) | Terrestrial soil microbial communities with excess Nitrogen fertilizer from Kellogg Biological Station, Michigan, USA - KB3-175-4 | ecosystem: Environmental > Terrestrial > Soil > Unclassified ...
CGCCTCGCACGCGAGCTGCAAAGGAGGGGTATTGGGCCAGACGTTCCAGTCGTCATTTGTCTTGAGCGTTCTGTCGAGTTAGTTGTATCCATTCTTGGCGTGTTGAAGGCCGGCGGGGTGTACGTGCCCGTGGAACCCAGTCAGCCACCGCAACGAATCAGCCTGATGATTGCGGAGGTCGCGGCGCCACTTTTGCTGACGCAACGAACATTGATCTCCAGACTGTCAGTTAACGACGTCGCAGTTATGTGTGTTGATGAAGATTGGGACGACGCAGTGCCTGCAAGCGAACAGAACGCCGCCAGCAACGTCTCGCCCGAGAACCTCGCCTATCTGATGTTTACGTCAGGCTCGACCGGTAAACCAAAGGCAGTAGCGGTCGAACACCGGCAGCTGTCCAATTACGTGCGGGGCATCTCTGAGCGACTCGCACTTTCAAGCCGAGCGAATTACGCCCTCGCATCTACATTCGCAACAGACTTAGGTCACACAGTAATCTTCCCTGCTTTGACGACCGGTGGCGTCCTTCACGTGTTGTCAACCCAGAGACTAGTTAACGCTGAGGATCTGGCTGAGTATTTCGAACTGCATTGCGTTGACTGCCTTAAGATCGTTCCGACCCATCTGGCCGCGCTTCTTGCGAACTTACCGGTGAAACGGATTCTTCCGCACCGGCGCTTAATTCTGGGTGGCGACATCTGCCATAGAGAACTGGTCGAAAAGGTGCACAGTCTCTCCTCTGATTGTGTTGTCTTCAATCATTATGGTCCAACTGAAACAACTGTTGGTGTGCTGAGCAACCACGTAAAGTTTGATCAGCAACCGAATGGCGCCGAAACCGTTCCCCTCGGCCGCCCACTACCGGGCGCCGAAATTTATCTTCTGGATTCGGATCTGAATCCTGTGCCCACGGGCACGCCCGGCGAGATCCATATTGGCGGAAAAGGTGTGACAAGGGGTTATTTCAATCAGCCCAGCCTGACTGCCGAGCAATTCGTTCCTCACCCGTTCAGCGCCGAAACTGGTGCGCGCCTCTACAGGTCTGGTGACATGGCTCGCTACTTACCGGATGGGAATATCGAGTTTCTTGGACGTAAAGATCATCAGGTGAAGGTTCGCGGGTACCGCGTGGAGCTTGGCGAGATTGAAGCTGTACTGTGCCGGCACCCCGCAGTTGCGCGGGCCGTGGCTACAGTTGACGGGGATGGGTTACAGGACAAGCAAGTCGTTGCATATGTCGTCGGAAAGTCCGATCCGCCACCAACACAAAGTGAACTGCGCAGTTATCTCAGAGAAAAACTGCCTGATTACGCTGTCCCTTCAACCTTCCTGCTGCTCGACGAACTGCCTCTCACTCCCAGTGGGAAAATTGATCGGCGCGCGCTGCCACGGCCAGCCGATATCGCGCCGATGTCAGATGCGGCATACGTCGCTCCGCGCGATGAGATCGAGCGAACTATCGCCACAATCTGGCGCGACTTTGTGAAGGTCGATCGAATGAGCATTCACGACAACTTCTTTGACCTGGGTGGACACTCACTCGTCGTTCTGCAAATTCAGAGCAAGCTGCGTGAAGTCCTTAATAAAGAGATCCCAATCCTTGCGATGTTCGAACACCCGACGATCAGTTCCCTCGCCCAACACTTGAATCAAGTAGCACCCGAGACGAAGCTTTTCTCGAAGGTGCACGAAGAGGCCGCCGCACGAAGAGCTGCATTGGCACAGCGGAGCCGGGCCTAACGCTCGAGCGAACGCCTTCGTGTAACTAACCTGCCAACTCCTAAATACTCAATCATGAAAAACACAGATACAGCCGAGCATCTCGGCGAGATCGCCATTGTTGGTATGACTGGTCGATTCCCCGGGGCGCGGAACCTTGAAGAGTTCTGGCGCAACCTGCGGGATGGAGTGGAGTCGATAACTTTCTACACCGCAGAGGAACTACTCGCTTCCGGAGTTAACCGCGAGATATTAGACGACAAGCACTACGTCAGAGCTGGCGCCATCCTGCCGGATATCGAACTCTTCGATGCGTCGTTCTTTGGCTTCACACCGAGGGAAGCCGAAATCACCGACCCACAGCACCGGGTATTTCTGGAATGTGCCTGGGAAGCGCTCGAGAGTGCTGGTTACAGGCCTGATGCTTGTCAGAAACGAGTCGGAATCTACGCGGGCGTGAGTACCAAGACCTATGCCTGGAACGTTTTGTCGGATCCTGATCTGATGGGCGCGGCCGGTGGTATGCAAATCGAAATTGGAAACGACAAAGACTACCTGGCGACCCGCGTCTCCTATAAGCTCAACCTCACTGGTCCAAGCATCACCATTCAAACGGGCTGCTCCACCTCCCTGGTCGCCGTGCACATGGCCTGCCAGGCATTACTCGACTACGAGTGCGATATAGCTTTGGCCGGAGGCGTCTCGGTCAGCAGCTACAAACCATCTGGTTATCTCTACCAGGAAGGAGGGGTTCGTTCACCTGACGGACATTGCAGGACGTTCGATGCCAACGCCGGAGGCACCCTTGCGGGAACCGGCATTGGGATTGTTGTCTTGAAGCGTTTGGCTGAGGCTATTGCCGACCGAGATCACATCAGCGCAATCATCAAGGCGTCGGCAGTCAACAATGACGGTGCTCAAAAGATCGGTTTTACAGCTCCCAGTGTCGAGGGTCAGGCCGAGGTCATCACTAAGGCCATGGCGCTGGCAGGAGTTACTCCTGAGAAGATTACTTACGTCGAAGCTCACGGGACAGCTACCCACATAGGCGATCCGATCGAGATTGCCGCTCTTACCCAGAGCTTCCGCACCGGCACAGACAAGCAAGGATACTGCGCTGTCGGCTCAGTGAAGACAAACGTCGGACACTTAAACGTCGCTGCTGGGATAGCGGGATTAATTAAGACAGTCCTGTCGCTAAAACACCGAATGATTCCTCCCAGTTTGCATTTCGTGCGTCCCAATCCAAATATAGATTTTGCCGCAAGTCCCTTCTACGTCAGCGCGCAACTCACTCCGTGGCAAACCAATGGGGCGCCGCGTCTCGCAGGAGTTAGCTCCTTCAGCATCGGTGGCACCAACGCTCATGTCATCGTCCAGGAAGCTCCGGCGCGAACGCCGTCGGATGTTCATAGACAGTGGCATTTGTTGACACTCTCGGCCAGAACGTCAACGGCCCTCGAGACGGCAACAGAACGATTGGCAACTCACCTGAGGCAGAATTCCGAAACGAACCCAGCCGATCTCGCCTACACCCTTCACGTTGGCAGAAAGAGATTTAACTGCCGCCGAATGCTCGTCTATCGCGATATTGAAGATGCGCTCCAGCTGCTGGAGGCGGCTGAGCGGGAACGGGTCGTGTCGCTCACTGAAGATGAAGAAACAGAACGGTCCGTCACATTTATGTTCTCAGGACAGGGTGCGCAGCACGTCAACATGGCGTGCGAGTTATATACGGCTGAGCCGGCCTTCAAGGCCGAAGTTGATCGCTGCGCGGAGTTGCTTGCTCCCGAGCTCGGACTCGATCTGCGTAACGTGCTGTACGCACCTACCGAGAATGAGTCGAAAGCAAACGATCAACTCAAGCAGACGTTGTTCACTCAACCTGCTCTCTTTGTCACCCAATATGCGCTCGCCAAACTATGGATGTCCTGGGGAGTGCATCCTTCAGCGATGATTGGTCACAGTCTCGGTGAGTATGTCGCGGCTTGCATATCGGGAGTTCTTTCACTGCCAGAGACTCTGAAACTGGTAATAGTGCGTGCAAAACTGATGCAACAACTTCCGGAAGGAGCGATGCTTGCTGTTCTCCTCCCGGAAGCAGAAATCCTTCCACTATTGGGGCCGGGACTTTCGCTCGCCGCTGTTAACGGACCATCTTCATGCGTTGTATCAGGAGCGACCGAAGAGTTGATCCTGCTGGAAAGTCTCCTTTCTAAACAGAAGGTCTCCTCACGCCGCCTGGAAGTCTCACGCGCGTTTCATTCACAGGCAATGGACCAGATTGTTGAAGAGTTCATTCGTGCAGTGAATCAGGTGAGGTTGAATCCGCCGAAGATCTCATACATCTCGAATCTGACGGGTAACTGGATCAAATCAGCGGAAGCTACCGATCCCGTTTATTGGGGCCGGCACTTGCGACATACAGTTCGTTTTTCAGAAGGCGTCTCTGAACTCCTTAAAGAACCGAGACGCATCTTGTTGGAAGTTGGGCCTGGACAAACGCTCTGCGCTCTGGCTCGGCAACAGATCGATAAAGGTTCCAGAGAGATCGTTCTGCCCTCGCTGCGCAAACCACGGCAGCAGCTTTCGGACGTGGCGTCAATGCTCGAAACGCTCGGTTATCTTTGGCTGCTGAACGCTTTCGATAACTGGGACAAGTTTTACGCGGCTGACGCGCGGCGCCGGCTTTCGCTGCCGACTTATCCTTTCGAAAGAGAGCGGTTCTGGGTCGAAAACAAAAGGCAACAATCAGTCTCAGTCAGAACTGAATCACCGAAGACGGATCAAGACGCGCCCAAGACCGCGACCACGTCTGTTCCTTCGTCCGGCCGCCGATCACTCAAAAGCACCTACGTACCGCCGCGGGATGCCGTAGAAAGTATGTTGGCGGACATTTGGCAGGATCTGTTCGGCATCGACCAAATCGGCATTCATGATGATTTCCTTCACCTCGGTGGCCACTCTTTGTTAGCAATCCAACTGATCACGCGCATTCGCGAGGCTTTCGAAATTGAGTTGCCTTTGACTGATCTCTTTAACGCTCCGACTATCGCAGGTCTGGCCGAAAGAATCACGGAACAGCAACTCACGCCGGAACAACTCGCAGAGTTGGAGCAACTGTACGACGAAATCGAACAGCTCTCGACAACCGAGGTCCAGGAGCAACTGGCCCGCCGACTCGAAGGCGTCGAAGGACTCGAGGGCCTCGAAAGCATCGAAGGTAATGGCACGCAACCGATGCAATCGACGCCAACATCAGGTGCGCCTGACAATAACCACCTCGCGACCGGAACAAATGGCTCGAATGGAGTTCAGTTCAGCCTCATGTTCTTCTCCGACGATGGCTCGAAAGAGTCGGACGACAAATACCGGTTGTTATTCGAGGCAGCGAAATATGCCGACGAACATGGCTTTGTGGCCGTCTGGACGCCCGAGCGTCACTTTCAGGATTTCGGCGGCCTCTATCCGAATCCTTCAACCTTAGGCGCAGCGCTCGCGATGGTCACACGGCGAATCCAGTTGCGCGCCGGCAGTGTTGCTTTGCCTCTGCACAATCCCATTCGCGTCGCTGAAGAGTGGTCGGTTGTCGACAATCTTTCACGCGGACGCGTAGCAGTCTCCTTCGCTTCCGGATGGCATCCGGAAGACTTCGTTTTATCTCCGAGTTCTTTCGGGGAGCGACGAGAAATAATGTTTCGGGGCATTGAGACTGTTCAGCAACTCTGGTCGGGCAAAGCAGTCACGTTTCCTGATATCGCGGGGAAGGAAACGGAAATCAAAATCCTACCCAAACCGATACAACAGAAGTTACCAGTCTGGATTACCTCGTCGGGCAGCCATCAGACCTGGGCCAGAGCAGGCGCAATAGGAGCCAACATCCTCACGGGCATGAAGGGTGACCCCGAACAAGAGCTGGCGCAAAAGATTCAGATCTATCGTGAGTCATTGGCCGCGCACGGCCACGATCCTCGTGCGGGCTGCGTTACGGTGATGCTGCACACGTACATAACGAATGATGATGACGACGCCAGAAAGAGCGTTGAAAAGCCGCTCACCAGTTACTTACGCACATTCATTTCCCAGGGCGAACACCTCCAAGCTGCTACACATGGGGTCGACGGAAAGAAGATCACCGGCAACGACATGGACACACTGGCTGCCTTCGCTTTCGAACGTTTCTTCATTTCAGGCTCTCTCATCGGAACTCCAGAAAAATGTGAGCGGCTGATTCGCCGGCTGATTGCAGTTGGAGTCGATGAAATCGCGTGTCTAATCGATTTTGGGCTGGACGTGAGCACCGTCATGAAAGGCTTAGAGAACCTCGTCACTTTAAAGGCACGCCTCGGACCCGCGGCGACCGCCGCAACATTCTGATTGGATAAACGTCACCATGAGTCAAAAACTGAAACAGCGAGTCGCTCTTTCACCGGAACAGCGTGCGCTCCTTGAACTTCGGCTAAAGGAGAAAAGGGGAAACTCCGTGAACCGGCAGAGGATCACCCCTGGTGAACGCACGGGCGTCTATCCACTCTCCTTTGAACAGGAACGACTTTGGTTTCTCCATCAACTCGAGCCCAACAGTCTGATGCACAACCTCAACCGCACCAGCATGCTCGAGGGGCCTCTCGACGTGAAGGCGTTGCAGAAAGGTTTTGATGAGGTCGTGCGGCGTCACGAAATACTCCGCACCACTCTCACGTTCGCAGATGGACGTCCGGTCCAGATGGTTGAGCCCGCTCGGGAAGGCATGTTGCCTTTCATCGATTTGTCCGGGCTCCCAGTTGAAGAAAGAGAGGCCCGCTACGATGAACTTACTGCGGATCAGGCGAGGACACCTTTCGACATGGCCAAAGGCCCGTTGATGCGAGCTGCCCTGGTGCGATTGGCTGACGAAAAGCACGCGCTGGTTCTCACTCTGCATCACGTCATTACTGACTGGTGGTCGTTCCGCGTGCTTTACCGAGAGCTGTTGACTTTGTATCAGGCTTTCTTGAGTGGCGCGAATTCGCCGCTGCCGGAATTGAGTATTCAATACGGAGATTATGCTCGCTGGCAACGCGAATGGCTTCAGGGCAAAGAACTGGAGACGATGCTTTCATATTGGAAGCAACAACTATCAGGTAGGCCACATTTGTTAAATCTGCCGACGGACCGTCCGCGTCCGATCCAACAGACGTTCCAAGGCAGACGCGTTCATTTTGAGTTTCCAAAAGAACTCTACCAGTCGCTCGAAGATCTGAGTCGTGCAGAAGATGTCACCCCATTTATTGCGGCGCTCGCAGTCTATCAAGTCTTGCTCTACCGCTACACGGCCCAGGAAGAAATTCTCGTCGGTACCCCAAGCGCCAATCGCAGCAAGCTCGAAACGGAGCCCCTCATAGGTTTTCTTCTCAACACGCTCGTGTTGCGGGGAGACCTCTCCGGCGATCCGACCTTCCGGCAGTTACTGGCGCGCCTCCGCGAAACGGTCGTGGGCGCTTACGCGCATCAGGATCTTCCATTCCAAAAGCTAGTGGAGGAACTAAAGACCGAGCGGAACCTGAATGTCATGCCACTGGTCCAGGCGAACTTCATTTTCCTTTCAACACAGCCGAATCTGACCGCGGCGATTCCCCAGTTGAGCCTCCCCGAACAAGCCGGTTTGAGAATGCACACGCGGAATGTCGAGCACGTCGCATCGGAGTTTGATTTGACTCTTGGTTTAGAGAACCTGCCGGGTTATCTCGACGGATTTTTTGAGTACAACACTGAACTCTTCGATCAAAGCACCATCTCGCGAATGGTTGGGCATTTGCGGATGTTGATGGAAGCCGTCGTGACTAACCCCGACCAACGGATTTCAGAATTGCCATTGCTGACGGCTGAAGAAAGGATCGCTCTTCTATCGCGTTCAGAGGACAGTGCAGTATCTGCCTTAACGTTTCAACACGTTCACCAATTGTTCGAGACCGAGGCTGCGAGGACTCCCAACGCCATAGCTCTCATCTTCGAAGAAGAGCGGGTGAGCTACCGTGAGTTGAACGAGCGCGCAAACAAACTGGCTCACTATCTGATCCTACAGGGCGTTGGGCCAGAGGTGCCGGTTGGGATCTTGTTAGAGCGCTCAGTCGAGCTGGTGGTGGCGCTGCTTGCCGTCTTAAAAGCGGGCGGCGTCTACGTCCCGTTAGAGCTGTCATATCCGACCGAACGGTTGGCATTGATGCTCAAAGACGCAGAGGCCCGTTTAGTGCTGATACAGGAAACACTGGCCGCACGGTTGCCGGCGCAAGACATCAATCTAATCCGCGTGGATACATTGCAAGACCTCATTGTGCAGCAAAGCACGGAGAATCCGATCAACAGGTTAGTCCCTGACAATCGTGCCTATGTCATCTATACCTCCGGCTCTACGGGCCAGCCAAAGGGCGCGCAAATAACACATGGCGCACTATCCAACTTTCTAAACGCCATGCAGCAGGACCTCGGCCTAACGTCTGAGGACGTCTTTCTCGCTCTTGCCACGATCTCGTTTGACATCTCGACGTTGGAGATCTTCCTACCTCTGACAATGGGTGCGCGCTTCGTTTTAGCTGATTATGCTGCTGCGCGCGACGGCGCACGGCTCTTATCAATGATTGAACATCATGGTGTGACGATTGTGCAGGCTACGCCGAGCACCTGGCATTTAATGCTGGAGGCAGGATGGGAGAGCCGAAGAACATTGAAGATTGTTAGCGGCGGCGAGGTCCTGCCGCGCAGGATAGCTGGAGAGTTACTTCGACGCAGCAGTTCGGTCTGGAACGTTTATGGCCCAACTGAAACAACTGTGTGGTCGCATGTTGCTCGCCTCACCGCCGAACATGAAACGCCTTTCATCGGCTATCCCATCGCGGGCGTACAAGCCTGCATTCTCGATAAAGATCTTCAGCCTGTGCCAATCGGACTCGCCGGAGAAATCCACATCGGCGGCATTGGTGTCGCGCGTGGTTACCTGAACTCTCCGGCGTTGACTGCTGAACGTTTCATACCCAATCCGTTCAGCAATCAACCAGGTGCACGCTTGTATCGCACCGGCGATGTCGGTCGACTCCGCAATGACGGCACCATTGAGTTTTTGGGACGTAGTGATCACCAGGTGAAGGTGCGAGGAATGCGGGTAGAGTTAGGCGAGATAGAAGCGGTCTTGCGCGCCCATAGAAGCGTACGTGAGTGCGTAGTAATGCTGCGTGGGGACCAGATCGACGCCACGCTCGTAGCTTACGTCGTGCCAATGAACGGCGCCGGTCTCAATAGACTGCGCGAGTATCTCGACGCGCGATTGCCGCGACACATGGTGCCACCGGCGTTTGTAGAACTGGAGCGGCTGCCGCTATTGCCCAACGGTAAGGTCGACCGTCGTTCTCTCCCCGCACCCAATCAAACGCATTACGCATCGCCGGTATTTATCGCACCGCGCAACGAACTGGAGCGGATGATCGCCGGTATCTGGTGCGAGGTTCTCGGCGTGGAACAGGTAGGTATCCACGACAACTTTTTCGACATCGGCGGACATTCCTTACGCATCCCGCAAATGCACCTCAAATTGCACGAGAAGCTCGGACGCGATCTGCCACTCGTCGAATTCTTTCAATACTCGACGGTGAGCGCCCTGGCGACCCACCTGGGAGAAGGCGGCGATCAAGAGTCGTTAGCCGAGAGTGAAGAACGCGGACACGAGCGAAAGAGAGCATTCTCACAACAGCGCGAGCGCAGACGCGCGGCTGGCGAGTTCTAAAAGATAACCGTCATGGAAGCTGCAGAGTCTGATATCGCCATCGTCGGCATGGCTGGGCGCTTTCCGAATGCGCCGGACCTTGACGCGTTCTGGCGCAACCTGCGCGATGGTTTCGACTCCGTCGTGTCTCTGACAGACGAGGAGCTGCTCGCGGCCGGCGTCGCCCCGGCGTTGTTGACGAACCCTAATTACGTCAAGTCAGGCGCGTTTCTTGACGACGTCGATCTCTTCGACAACGACTTTTTTGGATTCACGCCACGCGACGCCGCACTCATTGATCCGCAACAGCGCGTTTTTCTGGAATGCGCGTGGGAGGCGGTGGAAAGTGCAGGCTACGATCCTTCGCGCTACCGCGGCGCTATTGGAGTCTTCGCCGGCGTGACTCTCAGCTCGTATCTCATCACGCTCTACTCCAACCGTTCCCTGCTCAGCACGACCAGCAATTTTCAACTCATGATCGGGAATGACAAGGACTATCTACCGACGAGAGTTTCCTACAAGTTGGATCTGCGCGGGCCGAGCGTCACGGTCCAGACGGCATGCTCCACGTCGCTCGTCGCGGTCCATATGGCTTGCCAGAGTTTGCTCAGCGGCGAGTCGCATATGGCGCTCGCAGGCGCGGCTTCGATTCCGATTCCGCAACGCCGCGGATATCTCTATCAGGAGGGCAGCATCATGTCGCCGGATGGCCGTTGCCGGGCGTTTGATGCGGAAGCGCGCGGCACCATTGGAGGCACTGGCGTCGGCATCGTACTGCTGAAGCGGCTTGTCAATGCGCTCAACGACGGCGACATGGTTCACGCAGTGATCAAGGGATCGGCCATCAACAACGATGGGGCAGCAAAAGTCGGATACACCGCTCCAAGCGTCAAGGGCCAGGCACACGTAATTTCCGAAGCTCTTGCGATGGCGGACGTCGAACCCGAGACTGTTACTTACGTCGAGGCACACGGAACAGGTACGACGCTTGGAGATCCGATCGAGATCGCCGCGCTCACGAAGGTCTTCGGCGCGTGCACGACGAAGAAAAACTTCTGCGCGATCGGATCGGTAAAAACGAACATCGGACACCTTGACGTCGCCGCAGGCATGGCTGGACTGATTAAGACCGTGCTCGCGCTGAAGCACAAGCAGCTGCCGCCAAGTCTCAACTTCACCCGCCCAAACCCGAAGATTGATTTCGCTAACAGTCCCTTTTTCGTCAATGCCACCTTGCGCGAGTGGGAGGCCGGCAAAACTCCGCGTCGCGCGGGCGTCAGTTCATTCGGTATCGGCGGAACGAACGCACACGTCGTCGTCGAAGAAGCACCGGCGCCGCGGGAGGCCGGCGAGTCTCGAACCTCGCAGTTACTTGTGTGGTCCGCACGCACGCAGTCTGCGCTGGAGAAGATGACTGATGGCCTGGCGAATTACTTGCAAAAGAACCCGGGAGTCAACGTCGCCGACGTCTGTTACACGCTCAGCATCGGACGCAAAACGTTCGACCATCGCCGAATGCTTGTCTGCCGCGATGGCGCAGATGCCTGGGGAGCGCTCGCCGTGCGCGATGCGGCGCGCGTCCTGACACAAGTGCAAAAGCCCCGCGCACGCGAAGTAGTCTTCATGTTTCCAGGACAGGGCGCGCAACGCATCAACATGGGGCGCTGGTTGTACCGCAGCGAAGCTATATTCCGCAAGCATATAGACCGTTGCGCCGAGATCCTCATAACACATCTTGGTCTTGATTTGCGCACTGCATTGTATCCAGCCGAGGACCAGACGGAAGCGGCTGAGTTTCAACTTAAGCAAACAGCCGTAACGCAGCCGGCCCTCTTCGTCACTGAGTACGCACTCGCGCAGCTCTGGTCGCAATGGGGAGTACGGCCCGCGGCGATGATCGGACACAGCCTTGGCGAGTACGTGGCGGCGTGTCTGGCCGGTGTCTTATCGCTCGAAGACGCGCTGGCTCTGGTAGCGGCGCGTGGGACGTTGATGCAAAGCCTGCCGCCAGGCGCGATGCTGGCCGTTCCTTTGGGTGAGGATGAAGCGCGTCTGATCGTGAATGATGGCAACTTGTCCCTGGCTTGCGTCAATGGCCCACGTGAGTGCGTCATTTCAGGAACGGTGCAAAAAGTGAAGAGATTGGAGAAGCGTCTTACCACCGACGGTGTGGCATGTCGTCGACTTAAAACCTCTCACGCATTCCACTCTGCGATGACAGATCCGATCCTCGATGACTTCAGCCGAGTACTAAACCAAATCAAGTTACGCCCACCGGAGATCCCTTACGTTTCTAATCTTACCGGAGACTGGATCAAGCCGGAGGAGGTGACTGACCCGAGTTACTGGACTCGACACCTACGCGAGACAGTCCGGTTCAGTGACGGTCTCTCGCGACTGCTTGCGGAGCCTGAGCACGTCTTCGTTGAAGCTGGACCAGGGCTGACACTCTGCATTTTCCTTAAGCGTCATCCTGAAAAGAGCGGCAACCACGTCGCGGTTGCTTCGTTGCCCGAAGGTAACGGTGATGAGTTGGAACAGGCAGCGTTGCTGAAGGCATTGGGCCAACTCTGGCAGGCCGGGGTCGAATTGAACTGGGACGGATACTTCGCAGGTGAACGACGGCGCCGCGTCAACCTTCCGACCTATCCGTTCGAACGGCAACGGTGTTGGATTGATGCCGAGCTTCCCCCGCCGTCGCACACTGACAATGGACACAGAGTACCAGCGCCCATCTCCGCGGCCGAACGGCTCCTTTTAGAACAACTCAAAATAATGACCCAGCAGCTGGAAGTGCTGCGCCTTCGACACTAAAAGCCACAAAGAAGCACAAAGACGCAAAGGTAGAACCTTCGCTGATAGCTTGTATTCTCTGTGCCGGTCCACCTTCCGTGTGGCCAATTCGTGGACAGAATTCTCAGCAGACAACCGATAGTGAATGGTAAGGAATGGGAACGGATGTAAAAAGCCTCGAAATTCCTTGGTGGCTGCAACTTTCGAAAAGGCAAATACTTACGTTTTTGCCGCGCCTATCATTCGGGACCGTGAGGTCGGAGGTTCGAATCCTCTCGCCCCGACCAATTAAATCAATGACTTACGGCTGCCAACATTGGCGGCCGTATTTCATTTGTGGCCAATTTGTGGACACGTTGAAAAACTAGGTTTGCCCGAATATCGCTCCGGTGGTTTCATATCTCTGTTCCTATGATCGTCTTGATCATAAAGGCATCGTAACCCCCTGATGCCAGCGAGAATGCAAAGCGTGGCCCACACGCTGCCTTTTTATTGTTCTACAAAAAGACTTGCTGCATTCTCGTTGTGATGTGGAAATCTGTGAGAACCTGAAAGATGGAGAAGCCGAAGTATGTTTCCACCCAGGATCAAGGCTTCCTTATCTGGTGGTAATCGTAATAGACGAATCTTGTGGAGTTCCAAGCCGGGATGAAGCCACGGTCCGTCAGATCCGAAGAGGATCTTGTGAGCATCAGCACGCTTAATCGCCTGCACGATGTAATCAAACCGTCGGACACCGGCGGTATCAGCATAAACGTTCGGATGTCGGACAAGTTGATCTACGACTTGCTGATGTGCTCGCCAGTCATCAGCGAAACTTCCCAGATGGGGAATGATAAAATTTACATCAGGGTACTGCGTCGCTATCAGCTCGATGATGTGAGCCTGACCAACGATATCCATCAACACCGGCAGGCGAAGCGCGCGCGCTGCTTCACAGACTTCTCGCGTCGGCATCGCATCATGGCCGTGCACTTTGATTCCGCGAAAACCCCACAGCCTGGTGGCTTGTTCAACCATCGCGTGGATGCGCCCGGCGTCACGCTTACAGTGAACAAAGGCAAAGCCGATCAGTCGATTGGGATGACGCTGAATGAGTTGCGCCAACTCCGCATTTGCTTTTGCGTAGTCGCTGTGAAAGGCCCCCATCACCACGGTTCGCTGAATACCCGCAGCCTTAGCACGCCTCAGATACAAATCAAGTGGCGCGTCGGTATTCCAGGGCGCGGTCAACAGGTCGCCCTTACCAGCATGACAATGACAATCAATGATCACGGAAGTTCCTTCCTTCACCCAGCACTCTTCACATAGCCAACGCTCTTTGCCGGCGCAACACACGTCGAGCTCCGAGTTCTGCCAGGAAGCGAATACAGGTCGCGATGCCCTTACGAAAAGTGGGCAGGTGAAATTTCTCGTTCGGCGCATGTATCCGATCGTCGGGCAACGCAAAGCCCAGAAGCACTGTCGATATTGCCAGCAACTCTTGAAAGGTACTGACGATAGGAATGGTTCCGCTGGAACGCAAGAAAACCGGTGCAACACCAAAGCTACGTTGACAAGCAATGGAGGCCGCACGCACTGCCGGATGTCTTCGATCGATGAGCGCCGGCGGTGCTTTGAGAAAGGATCTGATCGTGTAATCGATAGTCGGCGGAGCGATGCGCGCGAAGTGCTCAAGAACTAGTTGCTCGATCTCATCGGGTCGCTGATCAGGCACGAGACGAAAGTTAAGCTTGGCAAATGCACGTGAGGGAATAATTGCTTTGACACCCGGTCCCTGATAGCCACCGCCGGCTCCGCTAACGCTCAGTGATGGCCGTATGGTGGTACGCTCGTAGAGTGAGAAACCATCTTCGCCCCAAGACATCGCGGTTTTTGCGTCAGCCAGGATCTGTTCGTCGGCCGGTCCATTACGCGCCATGAAATTGCGTTCTTCTTCAGGCCAACGCCTGACCCGATCGTAAAAGCCGGGAACCGCAATGCGCCGATCGTTATCGTGAAGCTTCGCGATCATTTCACAAAGAGCCTGTAAAGGATTGTGGACCACGCCGCCAAAATTGCCCGAGTGCAAATCAGTTTGTGGGCCGCGCACATCCAGATCGAAACTCAGCCCTCCTCTCAAAGCATGAGTGATGGCCGGACGATCCGGCCCTAACATGCGCGTGTCTGACACTAGCGCAACATCGGCGGCGAGTGCGTGCCTGTAGCGATTAACAAATGACCTTATATTCGGACTACCAATTTCTTCCTCACCTTCAAACAAACATTTGACATTGACTGGCAGCGATCCTTGCGTTTGCAGATATGACTCCAGCGCTTTGATATGGACGAACATTTGCCCCTTGTCGTCACACGCCCCCCTTCCATAAAGATTCTCGCCACGCATAACGGGCTCAAAGGGTGGCGAATGCCACTCGCGCAGCGGGTCGGCTGGCTGAACATCGAAATGCCCATAGATAAGAACGGTAGGCTGCGCGGTCGCGTGGAGCCATTCGGCATAGACCAGTGGATGACCCTCGGTAGGTATGACCCGAACGCATTTCAGCCCGATTCGGCGCAGATGATCAGCGAGCCACGCGGCGCAGTTCCTAACATCCGTTGCATGGTATGGCTGGACGCTAACACTGGGGAAGCGGATGAAGTCCGTGAGAGCCCTTACGAAGCGTGAGCCATTGGCGCGAGCAAAGTTGAGAGGCTGATCGGGGTTAGTCAGAAAAATACCTTCACCTCATTGGTCCAGACAATAGCTGGTAATAGAATCACCCGGCGGAATTATCCAGGGCGTGGTAATAAATATCCCGGTTCCCCTTTTCTCCTCTCGAAGCCATCACGCCTCAGGGATTGTTTTGCACCAACTGATCTATCTCGCGCAGAAAGCTACCACCGTAAAAATCCGTAGCACCTTTGGTCACAAAGGCCAGGACGTAACGTCGCGTGCCGCTATCGATGAGCATTGCATCGTTCAGCGCATCATCTGCGTGGCCGCACTTGGCTGCGCGCCTGGCGGTCTCCGGCACGCCACCGGCTGACCCCCAGCACCCTTTCTTGAGCATGGCCTCCATCTCCCTGGATGAACGCACGTTCACCAGCCGCTCCTGGGCCAGCAACGTGAAGAAGGTAGCGGCAGAAAGCGCAGTGATGTAGATGCCCGCGAGATTACCGAGAGGGTTGTTGGTCCACTTCACATACTTGCAAACATAGCTTCCCGTTGGGTAACTCAAGAGCTGATGACAGCGCGGATCGAGATCCACTTTTTCGGGTTGGTCCAGGCAATAGGTATTGTTTAGCCACAGTCCTCGCCTCTTTGGGTGATAGAGACCGGATTGCCATAAAAGCGAAGCGATGTATTCAAAGCCGATGCACATGATCAGCTCTGAGGCTAATTGCGGACTGACCCCAGAACATGAACCGTCAACCATCCTGTTCAAATAGTCGTTAAGTTTTTCATTCATCTCCACTTTGATTGGACTGACGGTGTCATCGAAAGTGAAGAGGCAGCTCAGGTGCGGCCTGCAAGTCAACGCCTTCCAGGCGACCTCGGTGGTGTATTTGACCAGGTCATCTTTGGTGCGAATAGTCTTGACGTTTAATCCAGCCATCGCCCTTAGATCGTACAGCAACTGGAAGGCCGCATAGAGGATGGCGATCTTGCCGATGCTGGCGGCTTGCCCCATCACGGGTGAACCCCAGCCGGCGAGGCGCGGAGCACAGATTTTTCCGTTCCCACTAAGATCGACCAGTGCAACTCGGAGCTTGTCATCGGCATGCGGCTGGACCTTGTCCGCTGCGCCCGCCTTAATCAGCTTGATGCTCGCGGGCGCAAGGGACGTGCTGTATTTTTCGATGATCAGCTTCTTCAACGCAGGATGCAGTTTTTCGTCAAGCTGGAGCTCGTCGCTGCTCGTGAGAAATCCTGGATTCATCGTTGTCGAAGACATGATCGAAGGACAAGGGTCAGTCTTCCAGGGCAAATACTCTGACAGACACGTACGACGCAGATGTAAATGTTGGACAAGCTTGACGCTCTTGGGGAAATTGCCAGGTCGTGGTAACGCGGCAGGCATACTGCACGTTGGTGCAGCTTCCCATTCCGCTTCGTCAAACCAACGGCTGTCAGGTGCTCTCCAAGACACGATCCCATCCTCCTGCTGTTCAGGCCACACGAGCAATTACTAACGGGGACAAGTTGGATAGATGGATTTTGGTTCAATGCGAGGGCGTCCTAATACCAGGTGCCGGTTCATGAATGCGCGCAGCCCGGCTGCGACGGCAGGTGATATTGAACGTATAGGTCGCAGCATAGTCGGTCGGACTGGCAATGTTGGACGGCTGAGGTGTCGCAGCATCAACGACAGAAACTCTTTACTGGCCACGACCGAGTGAGCTGCTGCGGGTCGCAATCTCCCGCCAACGGTAATGAGGTCACGCGGATCCGGCATTGGAAAAACCTGATGCTCTACCGGGGCCGGTAGACCCTGCAGACCAAAAAAGCGAATGAAGCGAATCGGGTGCGGCGCGCCGGTAGCCCGAAACGTGCGTGCGGTATGTGCTTCGGAAAAAGAGTCCTGTAGCAGGTGCAGCGCCTCGCCGATCCAGCGCATAGCATCAAGACGAGTCGTTGCTCTCAATGCCCTGGAGTGTAAGAGGATAAAGTGGTTTCTGATCTCGCTCAACGCGACAGCCATACTGGTGCACCGGGCGCGCCGGAGCGCATGTCGCTTTTGTTCGTTCGGATCAAAGTGCCGCGTCGGGAATACCGTATCCACTCGACGCACTCCCTCAACCAGGGCGTCAATCTCAGCGCGAGTCAACGTCAATCCTGCCGCAGCACTCCGTGTCAGAACTTCGTGGCCTCGCGGTGCTAGAACGATTCCGCCGGGCATGCGAGTCTCCACGACAAAGTGGTCCGCGCCGCTTTCGAATTCGCCGTATGAACTTTCGAGTTCAAACATTCTGCGCCTGCCTCCGCAACAGGTACCTCCGCATTTGCATGGGCTGTTCATCGTTAACCTATCGAAGCCTCGCGAGAGGGAAAGGCTCTGACTGGTCGGCCGTTGCCATTCTGGATTCGCGCAGCAACCCCGAGCGTTTGGGCGCTGGTCAGCCATTCCTCGCAAGGCTCGGCAATCTCCTGCAACAGGGCCTCAAAGGGGGCGCGTGTGGTATTCAAGATAAAGCGTTGGGCCAGCCAGCGGATAATGTCTCGTCCAGCAATGGCCATGCGATTGCGCGGCGACACGTTTACCTGTTCGCCGAAGTAACGACGCAGAACGTCCTCAATTACATCCCAGGCGCTGTCGGCTCCGAAAAGCGAGCGGATGTCTTCTGCACCGAGAATCTTGAAAGCCTCTTCGAGCAACTGCAAAGTCTCGAGCCGCAGCACGTTCAAATGGCCATAAGAAAAACTCTTCATGTTGTAGCGCACATCGAGACCGGCGCGGCGCACGATTGCGATGCTGCCGAAACTTGGGTCATTGGCCCGTTCGCGCACCACTTCAGAAATGCGCTTGTCACGAAAGAAGCGCGCCACTTGCGCTACAAAGTTTGAGAACAAACCATGGAAGAGCCTGTTGGGTATAGCGGCGGGAGCGGGCGATACGTTGGTGTAACCGAAAGCGCGCAAATAGGCTTGCATGCGATCGAGTTGCGTGTAGCGTAACACTTGACGCCGGTCGTAACGATATAAGCGACCAGCACCATCGCCGAATGAGAGCCGCACCACGCCTGCCTTGAACAACTCCTGTAACTTCAGGGTAACGCGAAAGACACCGATCATTTCGTGCTGATAAATGTAATAAAGATCGCCGATGGCTTTAATGCGTTCAGGAGTAATCACCTCGTCATAAGGTTTCACGGCCGGAGCAAGACGCGTATCGCCGAGCGTTGGCGCCGCGTCCGATCCGAGGCCAATCAACCCCGCAAGTCCGCCGTCCGCCGGCGCTGTCTTGGCGGCCTCGCCCTGATCAATAGTCGCCAGCAAGCTGTCGACGCGGTCGTTCAGAAGCTCTGCCAACTGCGGATTCTGAATCAAGGCCGACGCACTCTGCTCAACGAGCGTTTCCCGCAACGTCGATAGGCGATCAAGCAGTCCCTGATAAGTATCTTCCGAGATGAATCTCTTTTTGTCGTCAGCCATGTTGGACCTCCTCAATTCTTGCTCTTGCAGTTTTCGCTGAGTGCTTCGCTTAGATGGTACTCGTGGCTACCTGGCCCAGCTCTCGACCAAGTTCCTTCAATAATGGTTGTACCCTGCCCGCGCCGATTAGAATTATTGTTCCAATGTTGTCGGTTAGAGTGGTCACCGCAGTCTGCTGTCTGCCCGCTTCATTCTTGATCGCCTGTATTTCGCTGGGCCTGGCGCCGCCTCCCACCAACCGTCTGGGCCAATCAGTCGAGGCGGAAGTTTCAACCCACAGCAGCAGTTGTTCAATCGTGGTCGCGATAGTGGCTGAGTTGTCGATTGGAGTCACGCGCCGATCCGCCGGCCCAAAACCCACTTCATCCATCGCTGAGTAAACCTGACGGACTGTGTCGGGAATCACCTCGATGGTCCACAGCAACCGCGTCAGTAGCGTGCCCTTGAAACTATTGCTATTCAGTTGATTCTTCGCGCCGATGAGCTGAGTGATGTAGCTTTTCAACAGAACAAAATTCTGTCGATCCTGTTCTTCTTCGGCGATGTCGAGAACTCTGACCGATGGCGGAGTTCCGACTAATCCAAGTTTCTGCTCGAGTTCGTCAATATTCGCGTTGAGAGTGGGCAACAGAGAGTCGATGCGATCAAGCAGAGCGCCTCCAGTGCGCCCGAATTCCCCGGTCACATCTCGGAGCGTCGCGCGAATGTCTTCTTTAACCGCATCGATTTCACCCTGGTCCGGATCGAGCAGAATCGGAAAGACGGCGTCGAGCAAACGGTTGGCCGCAGCGTAAATATCCTTTGCCTGTCCGTACAACGTCGCTTGGGCGCCCACGAGTTGACCGCCCGTCGAGACATCAAGCGTTGTTGCGCCTCTGGGCCGCCAGACGTAGTAGCTGTTGCCGTTCTGTTCCTTCTTTTCAAATGAGGCTGACAATAGACTCTGAACTCTCTGCGGGTCGCTGTTGGGGCGTGCACCCAAAACTTTCGCCAGATTGAGCTCGATGATTTGATCGTAGGCGAGTCCCCCAACAGCGCCGGGGCTCACCGCCGCCCCAACAGGCGCCGACTGGTTCGCAGTCGGGCTAAGCGAAGCAATCGTTGTGGCCGCATCGGTGAGCTGTTTAAATTGATTTCCAATGCTGTCGATTAGAACGCCGGAACGATAAATGATGTCCGGGACAGTAACATCACCGTATACAGTGATGGGACTCTTGGCGAGGGTTACGATAGGAAATTTAAGACCGCCGATGCCTGAACTCAGGTCTGCGGGTGCGTCCAGCTCATAATTACCAGTGAGAACATTTGGAAACTCAAAGTTACCGGATTCATCTGTCTTCGTTGTTCGAAGTAGAGCGGCTGGAGGACCAGGGTCAATCAATTTCAGCTCGACATTGCCAATGCCGATTCCACTCTCGAGGACAACTCTGCCTCGGACAGATCCTGGAGGGCCGTCGTAGGTTACGACAGGTAATACCCTGCGCGTACCTGGTCCCACAAATCCCACGGGAAGAGTGTCGTTGGGCAGAGTTAGATTTCCATCTTGAAACTGGCGGGGGAATATAAGGCTGTAATTGCCGCAGTCGAGACCTTGAAACTCAAAGTAGCCCGTACTATCTGTTTGAGTTTGTCCGACGACGATTCCATCCTTCACGAGCGTAACCGGCAAGTTTTCAGGTTTCGTTGTTGGTGAGCTTCCATCGCATCTCGTTGTCGAGGGCTTCAGGATAACTGTTCCGGAGATACAGGCGGTATCGAGCTTGTACCCAAAATTGACGATCTGAGAAACGCCGATCGCATTGCCAATGCCAACGGCCTTCGTTCCCCGTCGGTCGCTGGCCACAAGGCTAATCGGCGTCCCGCCTGGTGGAGTGAACGATGCGGTGGGTGGGAAAACGACCAGGTAGTCGCCATCGTTCAAACCAGCGAATTGATAGCTTCCCTGTTGGCCCGAAATCGTGGTCACTAGCTTTGTTTGGCCCGGAAGTTTAAAGAGGTCGACGGAAATCCCCTGAATGCCGGACTCCAAGTTATCGAATTGCTGATCAGCGTTGATGTCATAGAAAACGGTTCCGCTGATGGTCCCACCAGGTGCTGCTGAGCTGACGATTGAAATGGCCAGTGGGCTTGCCAACACGGTTTGCTGCATAGACGAGTTGCACTTGCCGTGGTTAGGGGAGCCCTGGTATTGGGCAATGATCAAATGGTTACCGGCGGAGAGAGAGGTAGTCCTAAACTGCGCTCGGCCGCGCTTATCGAGGGTGGCGCTGTACAAGCTAATCGTTCCCTCTCTAAAAACAACATCACCCTGAGGTATGGCTTGTCCCTTCCGAGCTTTCACCTTTGCCCTAAAAGTTACGGCTTGCCCTGACGGTGACGGACTGGGCGAACAAGTTATCTTGATAAACGTAGCGGTTTTAGCCATTGTTTACATCCTCCTATCTAATACCGTCAGTGATTAGGTCTGGCTCGCCTTTTCCGGAGTAAAGTTGATGTGCTGTCCGGTGCTAATCGCTTGTACAGAAACGGATGCTAATGCACCGTGCTCAGTGATCTCCTGCCAAAGCTCAAAGAGAACTTGATTGACCTCGACGACTGGTTGGCGGCAATGCTGCAGCGCATCTTTGACGCCAGACACCCATTGCTGCCAATTGCTGTGTTCCCTGGCCAGGCTATGAAGATCGTCTAAGGCTTCGAAAGAAACCATCTCGCCAAAAAATCCTGCGCTGAATTGATTGAACAGCTTTTGACATTTAATCAGTGCCTCTCGCGCTGACAGGAGATCGATCTTGCCGGCCACAGCCTGACGTCCCGTTGTCGAGGCCGCGATTGCCTCGCTCACAAAAGAAGCTAGCTCCACCGCTGACTCGTCGAAGCGAGTAAGGAGTACATGGTCTTCCTCAACGCGCGCTCCTTTCACGGACCTCACGGGCTTGCCTTCTGTAACCGCCCAATGCAAGCGTTGGTCAATCGTCTCGAGGAGAATTTGCAGTTTGAGTCCTAACTCTTGGAACGATCTCTCGAGTGTCACTGTCACCTCCGAATCAAAGCTCGATAGAAGTTGTTTGTAATCACCTCAGGCCTGGCGAGAGCGCGGTCCAGAGCCCAGCGGGCAGCGCCTACCAGAAACAACGCCGGTATGATTCCCGGATCGCGGCCAGCCGCTATTCGCCTGCCGGCTTGCTCAACCATGCCCTGGTCCTTTGCTTCGAACATCACTGCCTGAGCCAGCGTCTTGCCTCCGAGTTCCTCGAAAGGTGTGAAGCACATCGTATCGACCACCAGCCGGCTGGCCAGCCGAAATGTTTTGAGCATGTCGGCAGGGATAGTCCCAGCCGAGGCTTGCGGATAAAGATTGTTCCAAATCTTTTGGAATCGCTCGGCTTCTTTCACGAATTTCATCCGACGCAGGAGCTCCAGATTGATGAAGAGGCGTAGATATGGTGTCGGATGAACGCCTGCGGGATCGAAGTTCAAAGTGGTTGCGGTCGACTTTCCGATTACGTCCATAAGCGAAGAGATGATCGCCGGTCCGCCCAGCAGTACCGCACAAAGATCTGCCCAAGTCTCCTTATGCCAGCGAGCCCAAACACGAGTCACGTGTGGACTGATTTTCGCCTCCAGTAAGCGCCGCGCCACACGTAACGGCATCACTTGCCATAGTCCAAGGTCCGACTGTAGGTTGTGCGCCGCTTCGTGTAAGACAGCTCCCAATGTCCAGGGGTTTATCAATCGATGATGCGGCAGTTGGATCAGCGGGAACGGGTTAGCTCTTTGTCCTATCTTGGCCATTCGTACGCCGCGTCGAAACGTTGCCGGTGAGAATCCAGTCTCCATATAACAAAAGGGCGCTGGCGACGGGATCGGTTTGGTTCTTCCCAATCCCGTATAAACATACTGATAGCAATCCAGTGCAATCCGATCGCAAGCCAGCAAGTGCAACGCGAACTTTGATTGGCGTTGTCCAAACAGTTCAAAGTAGAACTTCCAGATGTCTTCGATTAGGCGAACCCAATTGTGGGCCTGCTCTTTTTGGTGAGTGAGACGCTGCAGGTTTCGGGGCGCCGGTGCTTCCCGAGCGGCCTGAGCCGAATCGCTCACCCGGCCTGAGATATTCAAAAGGTTGCGACGCAACTTCACGATCAGATCGTTGACAATTTCGATGTGTGCATCAGAAGGACTGGCTGGGCCGGTGCCGAACTCATCTTGTCGAAACGGGCGCAGGGCCGCTGCGTGCCGTCGCGAATTTATTGCCTGTACCCGCAGCCAGGTGTCTAAGGCGTTGGAGTCAGCCTCATCAGAGTTCGATGCGATCCCGATCACCCGCACGGGAGGCCGCGAATCAGTCAAAATGTTGAGACTAGCCACCATCTCTTGTTACCTGATCGATCACTGCCAGCAAAGAAATCCACCTCGTCAGGATGGCCCAGAGGACAAAGCACGACGCTCAGTTTCCGAGCTCTCAGATCTAGCGCCTGCCGCTGAATCGTTGCCGGCGCATCCTCCCCGAACGAATCAGGATGTGGATGCAGACCATAGGATTATTGAAGACTCGGTAAGTTTCGTCCGCCATTCTTTTCACGGCCATCCGGCCGTTGATCGGAACGCCCTGGCTGGCAGCGCGGTTAAGACTGGCGTTTGTGCGCCGCAAAATTGCCGGCACGGTCTGTACCAGTGGACGGGTAGCGGGACTGCGCCGCAGCGCTCCAACCAATCGGCCAGTCGCGCGCGCGAGGGCTGGAGCAGCCTGACGAATGGCAGGTGGAGCGGCCGTACGAAGACTGCGGATAGCAATCGGAATCAACGTTCCCGCGAGCGCTTCGGCTTCGGCTTCGTTTGCCGTATAAGCCACTTCGTAGGCGATCTGTTCCATGAGCGTCGCTTCTTGATGAGCCCCTTCGGAGTGGGGCACACCACCCTCCATCTCTGGATGAAGCATTGACTCAAATTCAGGATGGCCGGCTTCGTACTCAGGGTGTCCGCCTTCATACTCGTGCATTCCGCCCTCATACTCGTGGAGTCCGGCTTCATGCATTCCCCCCTCATACTCGGGATGGTAGCCTTCATGCATGGCTTCGTGACTGGTCATCTCGAATTCCGGATGATAGCCCTCGTACTCAGGCTGTGCGCCTTCATATTCAGGGTGATAGCTCTCCATTTCATGCTGCGATTCAAATTCGGGATGGGGCGCAGTGGCTTCATGTAAGATGGATTCCAATTCGTGTTGCTGTTCCTGTGTTAGAGCGCCTACAAGTTTTCCGGCCAGTGGTCCAGCGATGACGCCCACACCCGGAATTGCTCCTGCGACCAGTTTTGCTGCGATCGGCGCCAGCCTCTTCAACAGGGGCATCGCACGCTTGGCAAGTCCCCCTGCAAAACGACGTATGCGTTTGAAAGCCTTGCCGATGAACGGATCCGCCTCCCATTCATATTCATGCAGGGGACTCATCTCATGGCCTAGTCCATATTCATACTGAGCAGCCATACTGTTACCTCCATTCGAGAGAATTGATATTCAGCGCGGATATGCTTATAGAGAAGGCCGACGCCTGCGGAAAGTCGCATTTTCAAAGGACACCTATTTGTGTTCCCGCAAACAAGTGTCACTCAATTGAGGGACTGTAAAAGGATGAAAATGTATGGTAGATTGCGTTGCATAGTGGAACGTATTGCGTTTGAAGAATTCTCCAAGCCCTGGATAGTATTGAAACTCAGCAGAACTGATTCCTCGCTTTACCAAACCACTGCTTCACTTCAAAACTTTGATTCGCATCACCACGGCGTTGTTTTGAAGTGAAATCGATCACCTGGGACATCAGGACTGAGCGAAGTAATACCAACCGATCCTCAAAGATTCGGAGGTACACTCCCAATGGCAGCCGGTCTGCGCAGCCTCAGGAAAAACTCTCTCAAGAGGACGAGGAAAGAGTTATCGGAGACTGAAGGTCCGAGCCTGGGCTGCAGCGATGAGTTGACGGTAGAGGATCTAGTACGGAAGCTGGTAACCAAACTTAATCCTTCTCAAGAATCCCAAGCCCCTTCTGAAAGTATAGAAGCAATTCTCGACATTGACATTGAACATGTTCATTACACTCTGGTCAGCTCCCCGTCCAGAAGCCAGTACCATCTCAGTCCTCGAGAAACAGAGATTGTGCGCCTGGTGTCCGAGGGACTGCCAAATAAGTGTATCAGTGCCGTGTTGGAAATCAGTTCGTGGACCGTCGCGACTCATCTCCGACGCATTTTCGCGAAACTCGGCGTGAACTCCCGGGCCGCAATGGTGGCGAAGTTGTTAGAGAGCAACTTGATCAGAGAACCATCATGGGTTGATATACAAGAGCCGCCAAGGGAGGTAGCTTGTCAACTGCAAATCCGGAAGAAGCCGTTGGATCCTTGACGAGTCACACCGGACTCGATGAAAGAACATATCGCGAAAGAGACGCTCAACGCGCGTCCATTAAGCGTCCAATAACGATTCCTTAGAGTACCTTTGACTACCTTAAGGTGCTATCCATGCCGCAGGTTCCTTTAAATTCCTGTAAATCGCTTCTCTTTCACGGCGGCGACACGGGTTCGATTCCCGTACTGGACGCCAAAGCTATCAATCACTTACAAGAGTCCCATTTTTGCCGAGGGTCCATTAAGCTAGACCGCTTCCTTTTTGCGAATACCTGACGATGCTATCCATGCCGCAGGTTCCGTTGAATTCCTGTAAATCGTTTCTTTCACGGCGGCGACACCGCTTTGATTCCGGTACGGGGACGCCAAAGTAATCCCTGTTTGATGTTTTCATCACCTAGCGATGGTCGAAGCCGAAGTCTTTATGTCTGTGTTAAAATGCATACCAATGAGTACCGAACTGCTAAATCGGATCACTTCGAACCCGCGTCAGTGTGGCGGGCGTCCGTGCATTCGCGGGATGCGAATCCGCGTCAAAGACGTTCTCGACATGCTCGCCGGCGGTGCTTCGGAAGAAGAGATACTCGCTGATTTTCCCTACCTTGAACCTGACGATATTCGAGCGTCTCTCGCATACGCCGCTGCCCAGATCGATCACGCGGTGGTCATGGTTTCGTGGTGAATTTCCTGGTCGATGCCCAACTGCCTCCCGGATTGGCTCGGTGGCTGGCCGACCAGGGACATTTAGCCCAACACGTCAATGATGTCGGTCTGGCCGGTGCGGAAGATTTCGTGATCTGGAATCATGCGCTTGGTGTCGATGCCGTCATCATCACAAAAGACGAGGACTTTGCCGAGCGGACCGCACTAACGGCTGTTGGGCCACTGATCGTCTGGCTTCGAATCGGAAACGCTACGAACCGTGTCCTTCTCGAATGGCTGGAACCGCGTTGGTCTTCTGTCGTTCAACTGCTCATTGACGGCAATCGATTGATTGAGGTCCGGTGATCCGATTATTTAGCGCAACGGAGCGTTAGCGACCTATAATGAAAGCAGCATTCGCGCTTAAGGCTGTAATAAATCTGGTGCCGCAGTGGTTTACGGCTTCGAGCGGCGGACCTTTTGGTTATACGCTTTCGCTGAACGGCGAAACTCTCCAATTTTTCTCTCATCGAAAACTCACCCCAGATTTGAACAAGTTGATTGAGTCTGTGCAGGCCGAAGTCCCACAATTAATGACAGTCGCGAAATCTTTATCTGAAGTGACGGCTGTTAGTTTTATTCAAGAATTCTTTGCGAAAGTCTGGTTGAAAAATCAAGCTCCCACGATCGATTGGGATCGCCTTATTAACTATTTGAATAAACTCGGCGAACGGACGTTTGAAAACGAACAGGTCAGTTGCAATCTGGTAGTAAGTTCCGGGGAAGGAGGAACTCCACTGGATGATCCCAGGATTCAACGTCTTTTCGATCCATTGGCAAGTTCATTGCACACGTTTCTCCGCGTCAATCAAGGTATGAATTTTGTCGGATACGAGGAGATCCCTTGGCAATCCGTCAGGGATACAGATACGTACAAGTTCTCTCCCGAGTTTCTGCAGCCCATCTGGAGCATGTTAAGGGACGGTGAATACTCAGTGCACCAAACCAACAGAGGGGATCTGATCATACTCAACTCTGCGGGATTGGTGGCCGCTAAACGCAAAGGTCGCTGGAAACTTTATGACGTTTTCACATTCAAGAATTCAATCGTTGATGCCATTAACCAGACAATAAGCAGTGGCGGCGAAAATAATTACCGTGTCGGATGCAATCTGTTTGATGTGATGTTCGATTTGAGTTTTCGACGACACGGAGCACTTCTTGTGTACGATCCGAGCCGCAGTGTTCTAAGTCATGTAACAAATCCGGGAAGTATTTTTTCCGGTAATGCTGATTTGGCCCGGACCGCACTAGCACCCCACGTTAGCTCCATTGGCATGGGGAACACAGATTATGGACACCGTAAAAAACGGCTGTTTCTCGAACTGGCCTCTTTAGATGGAGCACTGCTGTTCACCAGCAGGGAAATATTAGCAGTCGGCGCGATGATTGGAACTCACGCCAAGGCGCAACAAGATATTGGGGCAAGAAGCACAGCAGCGAGGTCAGCGCTATATTGGGGCGGGTTTCCAGTGAAAATCAGCGCCGACGGTGAGATCTTAATTCACTTCATGAGTCTGGCGAGCACGGGTGTTAAATCAGAAGCAACACTCGAGTTCATGTAGAAGGTGGTGTCTCTTATCTGATTCCAACTAGGAATAAAGATCGCGCCCTCTCACTGTCAGTCTCCTTTGTCACGAGCAGAACAAGTGACACTTGCTGCTACTGGTTTATGTGGATTGACTGTTTACGTGTGGGGAATGCGCGTCGATCTTGAACGGGGGTGTAAATAGTTTTGTGTAAATGGTCATTGAGCGACTAACCGGTTAAGGTTGGCGCAGGAGAAAAGATGACCATAGACAACGAGCTCATTGACAATCTGCTGAAAGACTACAAGAAGCC
>Ga0134128_10001767_pt1 | contig 27311 bp, 22 predicted proteins | sample KB31754_FD_96462 | JGI IMG/M metagenome (GOLD analysis project Ga0134128, IMG submission 96462) | Terrestrial soil microbial communities with excess Nitrogen fertilizer from Kellogg Biological Station, Michigan, USA - KB3-175-4 | ecosystem: Environmental > Terrestrial > Soil > Unclassified ...
ACCTCTTTATGGTGGTTTTGCCGAGGGTGTTCACCTCTTCCCATCCCGAACAGAGAAGTTAAGCCCCTCATGGCCGATGGTACTACACAACAATGTGGGAGAGTAGGTAGCTGCCATATTTATTAAAACCCTTTCAGTTAATTCTGAAAGGGTTTTTTGTTTTATAGTAATTTAAGGGAAGCCTGGTACTACTTTAGTTTCAGGAGTTTTTGTTTTTATCCGTTCAATTCCATTTACTGGGTAATGGTTTTTTGTTTTGTTTTGTTTATCTTGCCATCCAGTAAAATAATAAATGAAAGCTAACGTTTTAGCCTTACATTCCCTGGAGTTAAGTGGATTATAATGGCATGAAGATTGATATTTTTAAGCAGTTAAATTTTTTTGCAAACTCAATTGCTTTAAATGCTTATGAATTTGTATCTGACTTGTTTCATTTAAATCTCTAATCATAATTGTTTACCTTAAAAATTAAAAAAACATGAAAAATGTTCTTAAATGTCTTATTTTGGTTTGTTCTATTTCATTATTCGCTTCCTGTAAGAAAGATTCTAAACCTGCTCCAACTCCCACTCCAGTAAAATTAGATTCTGCCGCACAATCTTTTATTACCAGTTCTGCCATCACTGATACAGCACAGCAAAGTGCTATTAATACTTTAGTAGTTCAATTGAAGCAAAATAATTTATGGAACAAGTTTTTAGCAATATACCCAATGGTAGGTGGAACAACTGCCACTACTAAATTGAATTTAAAAGATCCCAGGGATTTAGATCAGGCTTTCCGGATTACCTGGAATGGTACTCCACAGTTTCAGGCAACCGGGGTAACTTGTTTGAATTCCACAGATTGGGGAGATACTCACCTGTCTGACAGCCTTCTCGCTTTTGATAACTCTTCAATTTCCTTTTACTCCGGAACGCAAAATCAAACTGCTGGTTATGATATGGGATGCAGTAACCAGGTTTCGCCCTATAATATGATTGCTGTTTATGAAGATTTTACCAAGGATATTGTAAATACCTGGTTTAATGCATATGACTCAGTTCCATCACAACCTTCTTCAACCGTTGGATTATTTACCAATTCGTCCTCCACTGGAAAGGTCGTACGATATGTAAACGGTACAGTTAATAGAACTTATGGCGCTCCTGCCAATGGTCATACTGATATGAACATCACGATTGGGAAAGTTGTAGATGATCCAGGTATGGGATTAAAAGAATGCAGGTTTGCCGCAATTGGGCAAGGCTTAAGTGACGCAGAAGCATTAAGTTTTTACAACATTGTAAAAGCATATCAAACCAAACTTAACCGATAAGATTTTTTTTCAAAAAAGCTGGGCTGAAAAATATTTCAGCTCAGCTTTTTCTATGCGGTTCTTATTAGCTTGTTTAAAGATTAATTTCTAAAAATGATATTTGTTGTGATTTAGCCGTTAAGAATATTCTCAAATTCTTCAATAAATGGAACCTGACCCTGAACTATTCTTTTCCTGGCTTCCTGAAGATTAAACCATGCAGCTTTATCTACTTCTGCAAATGATTGTGTCTTTCCTGATCCTTTTGGCCATTCCATTTCAAAAAGGTTGCTTTTTATTTCTCCTAATTCAATCTCTGCCGGCATCATCCACGCAAAAATTATTTTTCCTGATTTTTGTTTTAAAGGTTTGAGAGGAACCGGATCTTTCAGATCAATTGAAATTCCAGTTTCTTCCTTTGTTTCACGGATAGCTGCCTTCAAAGGATCTTCATTCTCTTCAATTTCGCCTTTCGGAATGGACCATGATGCGATTTCCTTCTTTGCCCAAAATGGACCGCCAGGATGTACCAGCAAAACTTCTGGTAAATTATTTTTAAAATGATACAATAATAATCCGGCGCTTTTTTTTGTCATAAACTGAATTAGCAATTGTCCTTTATGCAAAAATTCTTCCATTTTTTATTTATAAAGTATAGTAAAGCAATAAATAAGTTCCTTTTAAAAATAAAATCAGTTTATTTTCGTTCGATAAAAAACATTCCTACAACTATGAAATCGCAAAATATTTTTGTGATTCTGCTTACAACAGTTTCCATCTTATTTCAGCTTTCTGCCAGTGCCCAGGCGGATTCATCTCAGGCAAAAAAATCTTATTTTAAAGTTCAGACATCCTATCTTTCAAATTCAGTTTATTCAGGAAGAAAAGATTCTGAAACTGTTTCTTATTTGACACCCTCAATTGGTTATTTTCATAAATCAGGGTTTTATGTAGATGGCCAGATGTCTTTTCTTTCCAATTCAACTGATGCGGGAAGAATTGACGAAATAGTAATCGAGACCGGATATGATTTTAGCATTAATGATCTTTTTGATGCCGGGTTTTATGCCGGAAAATATTTCTACAGCAATAGCAGCTTTGCAGTTACTTCCGATATTAAAGCTGATCTGGGCACTTATTTTACTTTCAATACTAATGTCGTAAATATCGGCGGCGGTGCAGATCTTCTGGTTTCTACAAATAATGACTTGAATATTAATGGCAATATTGCACATGCATTTAATTTTTCTGTTAAAAAAGCAGATATGGCATTTTCTCCTACTGCAGAAATTAATGCAGGAACTCAATCTTTTTATCGTGCGTATTATGAAAACAGAAAGTTTGCTTTTACTACTCATGGCTCAAACGGACAAGGACGTGGACATAATAAAAAGACAGGAACGACAACTACGACAACCACTGATACTTCCAGTTTTCAAACAGTTACTTTTCCAGAGCAAAACCATTTTTCAATTCTTGATTATGAGTTTTCCATTCCAATGACTTATGATGCAAAAAAATGGGGAGTATTCTTAACTCCGGTTGTTGCAGTTCCTCTAAATCCAGCTACTTATGCAATTAATGGTATACTGCAGAAGGAAAAATTATCAACAAGTTTTTTTGTAAAAGCAGGAGTCTATTTTAAATTTTAACTGCTGGTTTGTCCATTACCAACTCAATCAAAACTCCATTCGTATCTTTTGGATGAAGAAAACAGATGAGTTTATTATCGGCACCTTCTTTTGGCATTTCATTTAATAAAGTAAATCCTTCATTTTGCAAACGCTTCATTTCTGATTCCAAATCATCAACCTGGAAAGCAATGTGGTGTAAACCTTCGCCTCTTTTTTCAATAAATTTATTGATCACACTGGCAGGGCTGTAAGGCTCTAATAACTCAATTTTATTTTTTCCTGTTTCAAAAAAAGCAGTATTTACCTGCTCCAGTGGCAGCACTTCTGTTTTGTAACATGGAGTATTTAATAATTTTTCAAAAAGAGGAATCGAAACGGATAATTTCTTTACGGCAATTCCAATATGTTCAATCTTTTTCATAAAAGGATTTTTACAAAATTAATCTAAACGGTTAAACGATTAATCTAAAAACTATAGCATTTCAAGTAAATTTGTTTTAATTAAAGAAAATGCAGCTACCAGTTTATCTCGATAATAATGCCACCACTCCAATGGATTCGCGTGTGTTGGAAACGATGTTGCCATTTTTTACAAAGCATTTTGGAAATGCTGCAAGTCATAGTCACGTATTTGGCTGGGAAGCAGCAGAAGCGGTAAAATATGCCAGGCAACAAGTTGCTGAGTTGATCGATGTTGAACCGGAAGAGATTATTTTTACTTCCGGCGCTACTGAATCAGATAATCTTGCGTTGAAAGGAGTTTATGAAATATATTCAGCAAAAGGAAATCACATTATTACCGTTAAAACCGAGCATAAAGCAATATTGGATTCGTGTAAACATCTTGAAAAAAAAGGAGCAGAAATAACTTATCTGAATGTAAAAAGAGATGGTTTGATTGATCTGAAAGATTTCGAAAATGCAATTCAAAAAAACACGATTTTAATTGCTGTAATGTACGCCAATAATGAAACAGGTGTTATTCAGCCCATTAAAGAAATTAGCAGCATTGCAAAAAAAAATGGAATATTATTTTTTTCAGATGCTACACAGGCGGTTGGTAAAATTCCGGTTGATGTAATAGAAGATGGGATTGATCTGATGTCATTTTCGGCACATAAAATATATGGTCCAAAAGGGATTGGGGCATTATATGTAAGAAGAAAAAATCCGCGGGTACGACTTTCTTCTCAAATTGATGGAGGAGGCCATGAAAGAGGCATCCGAAGTGGAACGTTGAATGTTCCGGCTATTGCTGGATTTGGTAAAGCGTGTGAACTATGCAGATTACAGATGCAAAATGATGCAGAAAAAACCCGTCGATTTAGAAATAAGTTGGAAAAAGAATTAGCAAAAATAAAAGATGTTTCAATCAATGGCAATACCGAGCATCGTTTACCGAACGTAAGTAACATGAGTTTTAAAAATGAAAACAGTGCTTCGATAATGGCGAAACTGAGCAAAAAAATAGCTTTAAGCTCAGGTTCTGCCTGCACTTCTGCTTCTCAAAGTCCTTCGTTTGTTTTAAAAGCAATGGGATTAAGTGATGAGATGGCGCTTTCTTCTTTACGTTTTGGCATTGGAAGATTTACAACAGAAGAGGAAATTGATTTTACCATTGCAGAATTAACGAATTTGCTAATCAGTTAAACTGCCGATTTTTCACATTTTCACCTCTTAAACTTTGTGTATTTTTGTAATTCTCAAATTATAATATAAATTATTTATGATTTACATAAGCGAAAAAGCAAAAGAAAGAGTAGTTAAATTAATGGAAGAAAAACAATTTTCTCCTGAAGATTATTTTTTGCGTGTAAGCGTTGAAAGCGGTGGTTGTTCGGGTTTGAGCTATAAAATGGATTTTGATAAAGATCTGAAACCAATGGATCAGGAATTTGAAGATAAAGGCATTAAGGTAGTTACAGATCTTAAAAGCTTTTTGTACCTGGTAAATACAACTCTTGAATTCAGCGACGGACTGAATGGTAAAGGATTTTATTTTAATAATCCAAACGCCAGTCGCAGTTGCGCCTGTGGTGAAAGCTTTAGTGTATAAAATTTGTTTGGAATAAATTTGAAAGAGGTTGATTTTTTAGATCAACCTCTTTTTCTTTCTCCTCACAATCAAGTATTTTTAAAATTTATCCCAGAATAATTTAGTAGTTACCTTGTCTCCTCCAATAGATGCGGCAGCGGCGGTATAATTTGCCTTATTTAAATTTACTTCTGTAGCCGGATAAGTAAAGCGAACAGGAAATGCTGATACTGCTGATGGTGGCGCTACTAACTTTGGATAATCTAATCTTCTGAATTCTGTCCATGCATCAAAGCCGCGGGTATAAAAAGCAATCCATTGTTGCACACCAATACTTTTTTTCCAGTTGACAGCGTCAAAACTATTAATTGGAAGTGCTAAATAAGCAGCTGCCTGAGCTGCCGTTCCACCCCATTCTGTGATAGACGCTGTAACCGCATTGTTATAATGTTCTACGGCAGTACCTCCCACGTTCATTCCTCGTGAAGCTCCTTCTGCTAATAAAAATTCAACTTCCGCATAATCCATAATAATAGCAGGAAAATCGGGCGCTTCCACTTTATCTGATGGATGAGAAAACAATCTGAAAGTATTACCACTGCCATAAATTCCACCGATATAATTACCATTAACATCACTGAAATAAAATGGCCTTCGCGGATCCTGATGGGCATTCATAGTATCAATGAGCGTATTGGTTGCCACAAAATCATTACGACCACTTTGAACGAGGTTTGTCCAGATAGGATTTACATTTGGTGGAGTTGTTGTGTAGCGAAGTAATGCATTATCTGCATTTGATGTAAATACATTTGGCGCTGCAGCTTCTACTTCTGATTTAGCTTTTGCAGGATCAACATCTGCCAGATTCATCGCTAATTTCATTTTAAGAGAATTGGAAAATTTATACCATTCCGTAACATCTCCCTGGTAAATCAAATCTGCACTTCCAAAGCTTTCGCCTGTTTGATCCATTTCGGTTATAGAGGCGTCGATTGTATCAAGTACGGCATAATATACATCCTTCTGATTATCGTATTTAGGCGTTGTGTTTTTTCTTCCCTGCAGGGCTTCAGTATAAGGAATATCGCCAAAAGTATTGACCAATACAGAAAAAGCGTAAGCTCTCATTACTTTAGCGATCGCTATTTTATTGACATAAGCTGTTTTTTCACTGGGAAGCAAAGTAGGATCAGTTTGCTGCTGTCTCATCAAAATGATACTTTGTTGCAGATTTTCAATGACACCGGTATAGATTGCATTCCACCAGTTGAGGGGAATATTTCTTTCTCCAAGTTGATATTGACTTTCCTGCGGATAAGTGGTTTCAGCCCAATATTGTGAAATCAACTCGAAGATGCCTGTATTTACGTTTGGTGTTGTCATTACATCTGCAAAAGCTTTTTCAGCATTTGAAAACAACATTTCTCCCTGAACGGTCGTTGCCACTTTTGGATTCACATTTAATTTTTCCATGTTTTTTGTACATGAAAAGAGCGTTAAAAAAGCGACGCTGATTTGTACATATCGAACAAGATTAAGTTTCATGGCTTTAAAATTTAAAATTTGACATTTAAATTAACTCCGAATGTTCTGTAGGTTGGATAGCTTCCCACCTGTACACCCTGGATATTTCCGGAGCTTGGCCCTTCTTCCGGATCAGCATCAGGCAGATTTTTATGAATGATCCAAAGATTTCTGCCGTATAAAGAAATATCAATTCCCTTTACAGGATTTAATTTTGAAATAAGTCTTTCGGGGAATGAATAGGAAATATTTACTTCTCTCAATTTAACGTAACCCGCATCATATATATAACCTGCGTTTGGAAAATTATTATATCCAAATCCCCTTAAACCTGTAATAAGAGCATGTTTGGTATTTGGTTTTCCATCTTCCGTAACGCCCGGAAATATGACACCCCCACCGTCAGCTATTGAATTTCGTAGCGGTTTTCCCAAATCATTCAAACCAGCGGTTCCGGCGGTCAGCCCGGTACCCTGGCCATACCACTGATCAACTGAAAACAGGGAGCCACCATTTTTTACATCAATAAGAAAACTTAAAGAGAAATCTTTGTAAGAAAGAATATTATTGACACCGCCGAGCCAATTCGGATTGACATTGCCAAGAATGTTATTATTTGAAGCTGTTTTTTCGTAGTATCCATCGGCGTCAACCACTCTTTTTTTGCTGACAGAATCATAAATAAAGTCGCTACCTTCCAACACACCATAAGGATGTCCAACAGCAGCATTTAATGTAACTCCACCCTGGAACACACCCAATAAAAGATTTTGAGTGCCACCAGCAAGGCTTAAGACTTTATTATTAATCTTCGTCCAGTTAATATTCATTCGCCATGAAAAGTTTTGTGTCTTAATCGGAACCAGATTTACTGTCACTTCGAATCCTTTGTTTTGAACATTTCCGGCATTGATTATCTGAGTAGTAAATCCTGTTGCGGCAGAAATGGTAACAGGAATTATTTGATCAATTGTATTTGTTTTAAAATAAGTTACATCAAATCCAACCCTGTTTTTAAATAAAGAAGTTTCTATTCCTGCTTCATAACTTTTCGTTCTTTCCGGTTTTAATTCAGGGTTTTTCTGAGTGGTGCTTACGCTAAACAGTGGAACTCCATTAAAAGGAGTTGGTTGTGTATAAGAATTTACAATATAGTCAAACGGCGCATCGCTTCCTACTTCTGCATAATTCAATCTTAATTTTCCAAAATTTAACCACCTGGTATCAGGCAACAATTTTGAAAAAACAAAACCACCGGAAATTGATGGATAGAAATAAGAATTATTATTTGCGGGCAAAGTTGAAGATTGATCTCTTCTTCCTGTGGCATCTAAAATAAGCATTTGTTTATAGGTAAGAGTTAAGCCTGCAAAAACTCCTCCTACTTCTGTTAGCTGTTGTTGCTCGGTAGGAGCTGTAATTGGATTTTTAGAATTCGCGAGTGAATAAATTCCCGGAAGGATCAAGCCTCCATTTGTAGCGGCATATATAGAATTAAAGTAGTCCTTTCTAAGATTGGCGCCTAACAGTGCCTTGAAGTTTAAGTTATCCGAGAAATCCTTGTTCACATTCGCTAAAAAATCATAATTATACTCGTGATAACTTTGATTATTTCTTGTATAACCGCCAATATCAATTGATTCAATTCCGGTACGTTCTTCCTGCAAACCATCATAAGTATCCAATGAAACTCTTCCGGAAAGATTGAGCCAGCTATTAACCGCATAATTTAAATTAGCATAAGATATAAACCGGTACCTTGAATCAGATTCATAGCTTTGATACCTCACATAATACGGGTTGTCCCAATAGATCGGGCCAATATCTTCTGGTGGACCAGCCATATTCCAGGTAATATTTTTCTTAGTTCTCATGTACGCTGCTTTCTGGTCCTGCACATCTACATTCATTTCCCACCATTCCCTAAAGTTGGCTGCCGGATTTAAGGCATCATAACCTGCACCATATCTTCCCAAACCTGCTACATTTGAAAAGTTTACGGAACCTGATACTGTTAATTTATCTGTTATTTTATAATTGGCTTCCAAATTGACCAGATCCTTTGTCAGCTTGCTGTTGGGCAAAATGCCCTTGTCATCATTTCGTGTATAGCCTAACTTGAAAGTGGCTCTATCACCACCACCTTCAACGAACACACTTGCGCTGGTAGACCATGGATTTTCAAAGAAGGTAGTTGGATCGTTTTTCGCAGCAACCCATGGCAATGGTTTACCGTAATTAGGAGATGAGGGATCAAAAGATTCCCATTGGTAAACCAATAAATTCGGATTGAACTTAGCACCAAAAGAGGCGTCTTCCGTAGTTGGAACCACTAAATCATTTACGCCATCACCATTCACGTCAAAATATAAAAAATGAGGATCAGGTGATGGAGGTGAATCTGAATAGGTATAATAATCGGGATCAAAGTATCCGGCTCCATATTGATGCTGATATTTGATCCAGGTGCTTTTATCCATTCTTCCGGTTGAACCACCGAGGTTGAAGGTGACACCTAAACCTTTTCTGCCTTTTTTAGTTGTAATTAATATTACACCATTTGCTGCCCTGCTTCCATACAAAGCTGTTGAAGCAGCTCCTTTTAAAACTGTAATGGATTGAATATCATCGGGGTTTATATCTGCTCCGGTATTTCCATAATCATATCCGCGAAATCCCTGGGCAACATCGGAAGTATTAAAATTACTATTATTAACAGGTACGCCATCAACCACGATTAATGCCTGGTTATTACCTGTAATAGATTTAAATCCACGAAGAATAATGTTGGTAGATCCTCCCATCATATTATTTTCCTTAATCTGCAAACCTGCGACTTTGCCTGAAAGAGCGTTTGCAAAATTATCAGTACGTGTTTTGGTGATTTCAGTATTGTTTACCTGCTGTGCAGCGTAAGGCAGGGTATTTTTGTTACGCTGAATTCCCAAAGCTGTTGTTATGGTTACTGTTGCCAGTTCTTTAGCATTGGTTTTCAATGAAGCATTTACAACATCATTTACAGGAGTTACAACAGCGCTTTGATAACCAGTAGCGGTAATCGTTACGGTTCCGTTTCCTCTCATATTTAAGGTAAAATTACCTTCTCCATTGGCAGTAGTTGCATTAGTTGTTCCGCTTTCAGTAACTGTGGCGTAAGGGACCGGTGCACCTGTACTATCTTTTACGGTCCCGGTAATTGTATGCGTTTGTGCAAAAGCAAAAGCAGAAAAAAGCAAAAGCATTGAAAATATTAACCAGAATTTTTTCATGGCTTTGATTTTAAAGGGTTGGGAATAGGTTAACAGTTTGTGGGCAAAGATTTCACGTCTGGTGCTGCAAAAAGAATTTCTTTTTACAATTCTGAGATAATTGGTTTTCGCGGGATTTAGTTTGTTAAACTCTCCATAAAAATCCTGCCAAATAATGAATAAACTCTAATTGATTTTTTTTACTATGGCTTGCAGATAAAATGTAGAAGAAATTTCTCCATTGCCAATATCAGGAATAAAAAAAAGCCCCTTTTCAGGGGATTTTTTTGCAGTTCGTTTCGGTAAATTTTGTGAAATAAATAGAATCAGAATGATTGCTTTTCAAAAAATTCTGGTAAACTAGTTTATTGTGGAATTTAGCTTCGAAACTTTTAAAGTGATTACAATTTCAAAGACAAACATCACAATAAAAACGCTGCTTTTCGTTTTTTATTTTTAATAAATAAAATAAATTTTTTTTTCTAAAATATTTGGAGCTGTCTTACTGCAAATTGATTTTTTACGAGAACTTTTAATCTTACTTCACTTAAATTGCAGTTTTTATAACTAATGATATCCATTACCAAAAAAGAATTACATCAGTTTTTCAGCAGCCTTAGTGGTTATATCACGATCATTTTATTTTTGATCGTAAACGGGCTGTATCTTTTTATTTTAAAAGACAGTAACATTTTTGATTTTGGATATGCTACGCTTACTTCGTTTTTTGACCTTGCTCCATGGGTTTTTATTTTTTTAATTCCGGCATTGTCGATGCGATCATTTTCTGATGAATTTAAAACCGGGACTTTTGAAATTTTGAAAACCAGTCCGGTTACTGAATGGCAGATCGTTTTGGGCAAATATATAGCGATCATTTTGGTTGTAATTATTGCGCTTATTCCGACGTTCCTGTATGTAATTACCATCCATTCGTTATCGTCAACGGGTGGAATTGATAGTGGCGCGATTACCGGTTCTTATATTGGATTATTTCTTTTGGCATCTGTTTTTGCAGCAATCAGTACCTGGTGCTCAAGCCTTACTTCCAATGCAGTTATCACTTTTTTGTTAAGCGCCTTTGCCTGTATTATATTGTATTTTGGGTTTAACGCTATCAGCAAATTACCTGTGTTTACAGGTAATGCAGATTACTATATTGAAATGCTTGGAATTGATTTTCATTATCAAAGTATCAGCCGAGGCGTTGTAGATACGAGAGATATTATTTATTTCTTCAGTATTATTTTTCTTTTTCTTTTTGCTACCAAAAAAAATCTGAACAAAAAATAAGAACCATCCATGAAATCTTCTTTACAAAAAAAATGGTGGTTGCTGATTTTGATTATTGCAATTGTATTCGTCAATTACTTCGCTTCCATTTTTCATCAACGAATAGATCTTACCAATGAAAAAAGATTTACCATCTCAACACCCGTAAAAAGGCTTTTAAAAAATATTAATCAGAAAATGGAGATCAATATTTTTTTGAGAGGCGATTTGCCGGCTGGTTTTAAAAAATTATCTGTTTCTGCACAAGAACTTTTGCAGGAATTCCAGGAATATTCTCATGGAAATATTCATTACAATATTCTGTCTGCAGATGAAAAAATTCCAGGCTCGGATAAAACCTATGCTGATACGCTTTCTTCTTTAGGAATCACTCCGATCAATTTGAAAGTTCAGTTGAAAGAGGGCGAACAATCACAATATATTTATCCAGCCGCTATTGTAAATTATCATGATAAAATGCAACCTGTAAATTTATATTCAGGCTCCAGCACTTTTATTACTGCTCCAGAACTCAACAGTGCCGAGGCTTTGCTTGAATTTAAATTCGCTGATGCCATTGAAAAAATCACGGAAACAAATAAACCGATGGTTGCTTATGCTGTTGGAAATGGCGAACCGATCGGGCCAAACGTTTATGATCTTGTAGAAAATGTTTTGAAAAAAAATTACAATCTTTTTATGATGGATCTGACGAAGGAACCTATTGTGCCAGATACATTCAAATTGCTGATGATTGTAAAACCAACTCTTGAATTTACGGATGCTGAAAAATTAAAAATAGACCAATATGTGATGCATGGAGGAAAGTTACTTTGTTTTATAGACAGGCTAAACGCGGAAGTAGATAGTCTGCAAATGAAAAACGAAGTAGTTGCTTATGATAGAAATTTGAATTTGCAGGATTTATTTTTTAAATATGGAGTTCGTATCAATCCTGATCTTTTAATGGATTTGCAATGCGATTTTTTACCTTTTAGTGTGAATGGAAAAGATCAGTTTGAATTTTTGCACTGGAATTATTTTCCATTATTTGAATCAAAACAAAATTCTGTCATCAATAAAAATCTCGGTCTTGTAGCCGGACGATTTGTAAATACAATAGATACCGTTAGCGCTCCGGGAATAAAGAAAACAATTTTATTAAGTTCATCTTCCAATTCAAGAACGATAGAAACACCTGCACTCATCAGTGGTGCAGAGAACCGGAACGCCACTGTTGACGCGGCTTTCAACAAAAGCAATTTAATTGCAGGTGTTTTGCTGCAAGGGAAATTTAGTTCATTATATAAAAATCGTGTGAGCCGTTCTGAAACGGATTCGCTTGCTTTTTATGGTTCTCCTTTCCAGTCTGAAAATATTGAAAATAACAAAATGATTATCGTTTCTGATGGGGATATTGTTTTAAATGGCGCTTACAAAGGACAGCTTTTGCCAATGGGAGTTAATTCTTATACCGTGGGAACTCAATATGAATACCAGTTTGCCAACAGGCAATTTGTAACAAACTGCCTTGATTATCTAATTAATAATGCAGGTCTTAGCGAAGCAAAATCAAAAGATTTTCAGCTTCGTTTACTGGATCCGAAGAAGACGAGCGAGCAAAGATCTTTTTGGGAAATGCTCAATCTTTTATTGCCTGTATTTCTTATCGTGATTTTCGGATTGTTCTATCAATGGTTCAGAAAAAGGAAATATACTACTGCACACGTTTCTGATAGTAAATAAAGAAATAACTCGTTTTTTTCTGCTGTTAATAAATAATTCCTGCAATCAATTTATAAAAAGAATTTTTCCAAAGGATTCCTAAAGACGAGCCAACATAAATTTCATTTTTGTGTTTGATGAGATTCGGTTTCACTTTGAAGCGATGTAAAAAAGAAGGATCAGTAACCGGAAAATCATATTGATTTCCATGATGAGAAAAGATCAATCTTGTTTGAGGACATATTGGGGATTGTAAGAACTGGCGGCTAAACTTCTCACATCAATGAGACAATTGATAGAAAACGAATTGAGCAAATCCATGAAAAAGTCAATGGGATGGTTAGAATGACCAACAGTATAGATGATTGATTTGCTCATTGAAGAAGCGTTAGATGATTTTTAAAGATAAGGAATCGCAATCTGCTAATGAAATATGTCAAGATATTCCTTAAAAATGAAAAACCGATTCCTTTTAAATCCGGTTGTTTCACTCAAAATTCCTATTTTAATAAAATCACCCATTAATTTGTAAGCAGAGACCTTCGAAACAGCCACAGCATCGGCTACCTGCTGTGAGTTTACGATGGGTTGTGTATATAAATAATCCAGCAGTTTTTTTGCATTAGGTATTTTCTTTCCAAGTGAAATGATTCTCTTGCCTTCACAATCATGCCTCAGCAGCATTATTTGTTGTAAGCTTTCTGATGCTTTCCTGCTTGTCTGATTTACAGCTTCAAGAAAAAATTTTATCCACTGGGTCAGATTGTTGGTTTTTCTTACCTGCATTAAATTGTCGTAATACAGCGCTTTATTTTTCTCAAAAAAATCAGAAAGATATAAGACCGGCTTTTCAATAATCTTATTATCAATGAGGTACAAACTGATTAATAATCTGCCAATTCTTCCATTTCCATCGAGGAAAGGGTGAATTGTTTCAAATTGATAATGCGCAATGGCGATTTTGATAAGATGAGGTACCGATATGTCTTCATTATGAATAAAATTTTCAAAATCTCCCATCAAACGGTTCAAATCGTGAAATGGTGGTGGAATAAAAATGGCATCCGACAGCGATGCACCACCAATCCAATTTTGAGATGACCGGAATTCCCCTGGAAGTTTATGTTTTCCTCTCACATTATTTAATAAAACCGTATGCGTCTCTTTCAACAATCGGGATGACAGAGGAAAATTTTCCATTCTTGATATGGCATAGTTCATTGCCTGGATATAATTATTTACTTCCTGCCAGTCGTCGCGCTTTTGCGGATTGATATCTGTTTGATTTATCAATGCTTCTTCAATATTTGTTTGCGTACCTTCTATTCTGCTGCTCACTGTTGCTTCTTTTACCACATACATTTTGATAAACAAATCAATATCAGGAACAAATTTTGAGTAACTGTTCAAAGAACCTATCTGCAAAGTTGCTTTTTCTAATAATATATTGATACTTGCATCCGTCCAAATAAAAGGATGATTTATTTCATTTGGAATAAAACTTTTGTAACCTGTTGGTTGTTTAACTTCTGTTCCCGATTTAAAATTTTTAATATCCATGGTTAAATATTAAAAACTCTTATTTAAGTTTAAGAGAGTAAAGTTAAATATAAAAAACCATATTTAAGTTTAATGGCGCAAAGTTAAATAAGGAAAAGAATAGTTAAGTTTCAGAAGAATGAGAATAAGAGTTTTTAGGATTGCAGTAAATAAAGAAATAAGTGCGATTTTAATTTTGGCACCGTCATTCGGAGGTAAGAGTATTTTTCGTGAATCGTTATTTTCTATAAAAGATTATAGTTTTTAAATTGAAAATTTTTTCTCCAAAATCCTGAACTAAAAAAATCTCTACAACAAAATATTCAGCAAGAATTCAAGAAAAAAATTAAAGTTTATGAAGAGAAATGAGTTCATCAGTTTATGGATTTACCTTTCCACCTCAAGATAACTCTCCACCGGTTCACAAGTGCAAATCAAATTTCTATCACCATAAGTATTGTTCACCCTGCTCACAGATGCCCAGAATTTATTTTCTTTTAAATAATCCAATGGAAATGCGGCTTTGCTTCGCGAATAAGAATGATTCCATTCGTCTGCAGTAATTACAGCCAAGGTATGTGGTGAATTTTTCAGGACATTATCTTTTTTATCTGCTTCCTCATTTTCTACACTTTTTATTTCTTCGTAAATGGAAATGAGTGCGTCACAAAATTTATCCAGCTCCTGTTTGTTTTCACTTTCTGTCGGCTCTATCATAATCGTTCCGGCAACAGGGAAACTGAGTGTTGGCGCATGAAAGCCGTAATCCATCAATCTTTTAGCTACATCTTCCGCTTCTATTCCGGCACTTGTTTTAAACGGACGCAAGTCAACAATAAATTCATGAGCGCAGGTTCCGCCTTTTCCGGTAAACAAAATTTTGAAATATTTTTTTAACCTGGCTTTCATATAATTCGCATTCAGAATTGCATATTCTGTTGCTTTTTTCATTCCGCTTTCACCAAGCATTTTTATGTAAGCATAACTGATGAGTAAAATGCTTGCAGAACCATATTGAGCAGCACTAACAGTTCCTTCATTGTTTTTTCCGGGTAAGAAAGGAGCCAGTTTTTCATTTACACAAATTGGTCCCATACCCGGGCCACCGCCACCATGAGGAATGGCAAATGTTTTATGCAAATTCAAATGACAAACATCGGCGCCGATAAATCCCGGTGCTGTTAATCCAACCTGTGCATTCATGTTTGCGCCGTCCATATAAACAAGTCCGCCATTTGCATGAACAATGTCGCAAATCTCTTTGATGCCTTCTTCAAAAACTCCGTGTGTGGACGGATATGTTACCATTAATCCCGCGAGGGAATCTTTATTTTTTTCGGCCTGCAATTTCAAATCTTCAATGTCAATATTTCCCTGCTCATCACATTTGGTTACCACCACTTTAAAGCCAGCCATTACTGCGCTTGCAGGGTTTGTTCCATGCGCAGAAATAGGAATCAGAATTACATTTCTATGAGTAGCATTTTTACTTTCATGATACCTTCTTATTGCCATCAATCCCGCGAATTCTCCCTGCGCTCCGCTGTTTGGCTGAAGACTGCATGCAGCAAATCCGGTGATCTTGCAAAGCAAATTTTCCAGATCTTTTACAATAAAATCATAACCTTCTGTTTGTGCAGACGGAGCAAACGGATGAATGCGGCTAAAATGTGCCCAACTCACAGGAATCAGTTCTGTAGCGGCATTCAACTTCATAGTGCAAGATCCCAAAGCGATCATTGATTGCGTAAGCGAAAGATCTTTATTCTCCAAAGCTTTTAAATAACGCATCATTTCAGTTTCGCTGTGATACTTTTTAAAAACCGGGTATTGTAAAAACTCAGAAGTTCTTTGTAAAGATTCAGGAATATTTTCCAGGCTGGCCTCATTATCAAAGGTGATGGCAGAAGTGTCAATATCTTTTGCAGAATTAAAGACACTTAAAATATCGAGAACATCATTTTTTGTGGTGGTTTCATCCAGGGAAATCGTAATCAAATCATCAGAAGAAAAATGAAAATTGATTTCATGTGATTGTGATATTTCTTCCAGTTTTTGACGATGATCTATTTTGAAAGTGATGGTATCAAAATAATTTTTATTCACCAATTCAAATCCGCTTTCCTGCAAATGTTCTGCAAGAGTTTGTGTCAATAAAGTAATTCTTTCCGCGATTTCTTTTAACCCTTCAGCGCCGTGATACACGGCATACATCGCAGCCATATTTGCCAGCAAAGCCTGCGCCGTACAAATGTTTGAAGTAGCTTTTTCCCTGCGAATGTGTTGCTCTCTTGTTTGCAAAGCCATCCTAAGCGCCCGGTTATTTTCTGCATCTACACTTACTCCAATGATCCTTCCGGGAATGTTTCTTTTAAATTCATCTTTTGTTGAAAAAAACGCTGCATGAGGGCCGCCAAATCCCATTGGTACACCAAAGCGCTGTGAAGAACCAATGGCTACATCAGCGCCCAATTCTCCGGGAGGAGTTAATAAAGTAAGCGCCAGCAAATCTGTTGCCATCACCACTTGTGCATTTACCTCATGAACTTTTTCAATAAAGTCTTTGTAATCTTCAACACTCCCTTCGCGGTTTGGATATTGAACAATTGCACCGAAATATTTTTCATCCGGTTGGGCGGTTTTATAATCTCCAAAAACCAGTTCAATTCCGACAGGTTGTGCTCTTGTAATCAGAATCTCTTTGGTTTGTTCAAATATTTTTTCATCTACAAAAAACTTTCCTGCCGAAATGTGATCGTGATCTTTATTTTTATGATTGAAAAGCATTGCCATCGCTTCAGCGGCGGCGGTTCCTTCGTCGAGTAAACTTGCATTGGCAATTGGCAAAGCTGTTAAATCACTCACCATTGTCTGAAAATTCAGCAAACTTTCCAACCGTCCTTGTGCAATTTCAGCCTGGTAAGGAGTGTATTGCGTGTACCAGCCGGGATTTTCAAAAAGGTTTCTTAAAATAACGGAAGGTGTAATTGTATCATAATATCCCTGCCCGATATATGATTTAAAAACCTTGTTTTTGTTAGCAATTTTTTTCAATTGAGTCAGGTATTCAAATTCGCTGATTGGCTCAGCGATATCTAATTTTTTCTGTAACCTGATTCCTGCAGGAATTGTTTTATCAATTAATTCATCAAGGGAGCCAACGCCAATAGTGGCAAGCATTTGATTAGTTTCGGTTTCATCAGGGCCGATATGCCTTGTAGCAAATTCTGAGGATTGTTTTTCAAAAAGATTCATATAAAAATGTGCTTTTTATTTTCACAGTAAACAAAGAAAAACTGCGGATTTTTATTTTGTGCGTGAAAATGACGGCGCGAAGTTACAATTAGAAATGTTATTAAAAGTTTAGGAAAATGAAGAAGTTTTGGAAAAATTGTGGGAATTAAAATAGATATTTAAGGAAAATATTTATAAATGTCTTTGCGATGCATAAAACGTAAAAGGATTAGATTTTGGAATTCAACTTTAAAACCAATTCGATAATTACCAATACGCATTCTGTAATAATTGTCTACTACCTTCATTTTTTTAAAATGACTCATTGCCAGATTCTTCCGCTTCTTTCATTGCAATCATAAAAGCGAAATCTTCCATTTCTTCATTCGAAATTGTAATTACTTTCTTTTGCATTTTCTTCAACAGATCAAGAAAAAAGCTTTTTCAGATTTGGAATTGGCAGGTATAACGATATATTCCATTTTATAATAGTAAAGTTAATTAGGATTTTCACAAAATCCAGCAAATCCTCCATCTCTTGCAAATCATAATTTACCTTTACAAGATGAACGAAGAGATTTTAAAAAACTGGGAGAAAAAATCTGCGGAACATCAGAAAAAATATAAGGATTTTTTAAAAAGAGCCGATAAAAATAAAGTTCTCAAACAGTTACCAAACCTGCATGAAGAAGCTTTCGAAAAAATTGATTGCCTCTCATGTGCCAACTGTTGCCGAAATTATTCGCCCCGGTTTAAAACTCCTGATATTAAAAGAATTTCAAGGCATTTAAAAATGAAGGAAGGCGTTTTTATTGAAAGTTATTTGCGAGTTGATGAAGAGGGAGATTATGTTACCAAAAGTTCCCCATGTCCATTTTTGGGCGAAGATAATTTTTGCACAATTTATGAAAATCGTCCTTCAGATTGTCATCGTTTTCCTTATACAGATGAAGATGTTGTTTTTAAAAGACCTGCAATCACCTTGAAAAATTCTACTTTTTGCCCTGCTGTTTATTTTGTGTTGGAAAAGCTTTCAAATTCTAATGTCTGATATTCGATATTTTAAATAAGAAAGTTTATATCATTCTTGCTTACTTTGTGAAAAATTCCGATAAAAGATTTCTTCATGATTTCAATTAATAAAGAATCCATTGCCAATCGCTTCATGCGATATGTGCAGATCGATACACAAAGCAATCCGAAAAGCGGCACTCATCCATCAACGGAGAAACAAAAGAATTTAAGTAAAATTCTTGTAGAAGAATTAAAGGAAATTGGAATCAAAGATGCAGAGATGGATGTGTACGGGTATGTGTATGCAACCATTCCGTCTAATACAGAAAAAAAAGTTCCGGTGATTTGTTTTTGCAGCCATGTAGATACAGCACCGGATTGCAGTGGGGCGAATGTAAAACCGGTTCTACATAAAAATTATAATGGAGAAGATATTGTGTTGCCTGATGATCCTTCACAGGTTTTGTCTCCCGTTATTTCTCCTTATTTGAACACACAGATAGGCGGAGATATTATCACAGCAAGCGGCAATACGCTTTTAGGCGCTGATGATAAAAGTGGAGTAGCGGCAATTATGCAGGCTGTTGATTTTCTGATGAAAAACCCTTCTGTAAAACATGGAAAAATAAGAATTCTTTTTACGCCTGATGAGGAAATTGGTGAAGGAACTGCAAAGCTTGATATGAAAAAACTTGCCGCAGATTTTGGATATACCTTAGACGGAGGAAAGGCTGGCAGTCTTGAAGATGAAACTTTCAGTGCTGACGGAGCAACAATAAATATTAACGGAGTTATTTCTCATCCTGGTTACGCAAAAAATACATTAGTAAATGCGTTGAAAGTTGGTGCAGAAATTTTGCATACACTTCCAACAACAGAATGGTCACCGGAGACAACAGAAAAAAAAGAAGGATTTGTTCATCCTGTTCGCTTTGAAGGAATTGCAGAAAGAGCCACTTTGGAGTTTATAGTTCGTGATTTTGATGATGAAAAATTAAAGCAGCATGGATTCAAATTGAAACAGATTGCTGAAGATGTTGTTAATCATTATAAAGGTGCTTCCATTGAATTTACTATTCATGAGCAGTATAGAAATATGAAAAAAGTTCTTGACCAGTACCCTTTTGTTGTTGATTTTGCAGCAAAGGCTATAAAGCGCAGCGGGCTTGAAGTTAAGACCGAAAGTATTCGTGGAGGAACGGATGGAAGCCGTCTTAGTTATATGGGTTTGCCTTGTCCTAATTTGTTTACAGGAATGCAGGGAATTCATTCAAAACTGGAATGGATAGGCGTAAATGATATGGCAAAAGCGGCGGAAACAATTGTTCATTTATGCATGATTTGGGAAGAGCAAACATAAGATTGATGTTTATTGTTTTTCAATCATAAATGGTTATCGCATAAAATTGTCTTTAACATTTACGTTAAAGTTTTTTTTTGCTTTTTATTCATCCTCATTTTTTGAAATTACTTTTTACATTTGTTACTAAACCAATTTAAATGGATTTATTTTTTCTGCAGATTGACTCCAGCGCAATTACCCATACTGCTCCGAAAACCCAAAGCTTATGGGATACTCTTGTAAGTGGCGGTGTTATTATGATTCCTTTAGGGATCCTCTTTGTACTTGCTCTTTATTTCTTTTTTGAAAGATTAATTGCAATCAAAAAGGCATCAAAAATTGATGATAATTTTATGCGTATTATCCGCGATCATATCGTAAGCGGCAACGTAACAGCAGCCAGAAGCTTCTCAAAAAATAATGATAATCCAATTGCCAGAATTATTGATAAAGGAATTCAAAGAATTGGAAAACCAATTGACGCCATTGAAAAAAGTATGGATAATGTTGGCGCTTTGGAATTGTATAAACTTGAAAAAAATCTTTCCATTATTTCTATTGTAGCTCGTATTGCGCCTTTGTTTGGCTTCCTTGGAACTATTATTGGTATGCTTGCTTTATTCAAAGGAATTGCTGCAAGTACAGAATATACTCCTAATACAATAGCCGATGGTATTTATATAAAAATGATCACTTCTGCAACTGGTTTGATCATTGGTATCCTGGCATACATTGGCCACTCATATCTTACCGCTTTGATCAACAGGATCGAAAATAAAATGGAAATTGCAAGTGCCGAATTTGTTGATATTTTGCAGGAACCTACCAGATAGCATTAAGAATTAAAAATTGAGAAATGAGCATCAGAAAAAGATTTAAAAGCGATGATACTGAACTGGATACGGGCCCATTGAACGATATCCTGTTCATACTTATGTTTTTCTTTTTGATCATTTCTACTATGGCCAATCCTAATGTGATTAAAATGAATAATCCAAGGGCCACCAGCGAAGCAAAAGCCAAGCAGAGCGTCATTGTGAGCATTGACAAGAATAAAGATCTTTATATCGGACAGCAAAGAATTTCTTTTGATTCACTGGAACCGGTTTTGAGATCGAGACTGCCCATTGCGGATAGTCTTACAAAACCTGCTGTTGTTATCAATGCAGATTCTTTAGTAGACTGGGGTGATATTGTAAAGATCATGCAGGTTGCCAAAAAATTAGGCGCAACTACTTCAGCATCTGTAAAAGATTAGTTTGTTAATTGGTTTATTGCTTTATTTTCAGACTGAATTTTCCATCCTTTCACCATTCTTTCTTTTCCATAAATGTCGTTTTTTATTTGAGAAATAAATCCGGTATTCTTAAAAATATCATTTACATCTTTTGCATATTCCTCATGTACTTCTACATAAATTTTCCCATTTTCATTTAAATGCGATTTTGCAAATTCAGCAATTCTTTTATAAAAGATATATGGATCATTATTTTCTACAAAAAGAGCGATTCCAGGCTCAAAATCAGTTACGTTTTTTGAGAGAATTTCTTTTTCTGAAAATGGTATATAGGGTGGATTGCTAACGATTATATCATAGGCAGGAAGCGACTTTCCCCTATTTTCATTTAGGAAATCATTTTGCAAAAAATGGATTTCCGTTTGTAAATTCTTTGCGTTTTTTTTTGCAACATGTAATGCTTTCTCACTAATGTCTATTGCTGTAATACTTGTATTTGGAAATACTTTTTTTAAGGCAATGGGGATACATCCGCTGCCTGTTCCAATATCGATGATATTTGTTGGTTTACTGTATTTTTCTTTCTTTAAATCAGTAATGATCCATTCAACTAACTCCTCTGTTTCGGGCCTTGGAATTAAAACATTTTCATTTACATAAAATTTCATTTTATAAAACCATGCTTCATTCAAAACATATTGAACAGGCCTGTGCTGCAGAAGTTCTTTTAAATCCGTTTCTATTTTTTTAAAAGCATCTTCATTTAATTCCTCGTTTTTATTTTCTCTTCTTTGCCATCTTTTTAAACCAGTTGTATTTTCAAAAACCCAATCAGAAATATTTTCAGCTTCGCGATCTTCATAGATCGTTTTTATTTTTTCTAAAAAATCAAAATATGCCTTTGCAATTGTCATTATCGCAAACTTAATTATTTTGTGAATCAATAAATTAATTTACAGGTAATGCCTACAGATGAAGAATATATGCATCGGTGCGTCCAATTAGCAAAACTTGGTGCCGGCGATGTTGCACCAAATCCAATGGTCGGTGCTGTTTTGGTTTATGAAGATAAAATTATCGGCGAGGGTTATCATAGAAAATTTGGTGAAGCACATGCTGAAGTAAATTGTATTAATAGCGTTGATGAAAAAAATAAATCACTGATTGAAAAGAGTACCATTTATGTTTCCCTTGAACCTTGTGCACATCATGGAAAAACTCCTCCATGTGCAGATTTGATTATTGCGAAAAAAATTAAAAAGGTTGTTATCGGATGCCAGGATATTTATAAAGAAGTTGCTGGCAAAGGAGTTGAAAAACTTCAAAAGGCAGGTGTAGAAGTACTTTCAGGAGTTTTGGAAAATGAATGTCATAATTTGAATAAACGATTTTTTATTTTTCATCAAAAGAAGCGACCCTATATTATATTAAAATGGGCACAAAGTGTGAATGGAAAAATTGGTTCTGGCAATGATGAAAGAATTTTGATCAGCAATCGTTATTCCAATCGTATTGTGCACAAATGGCGAAGTGAAGAATCTGCTATTTTGGTAGGAACTAATACAGCTTTAAACGATAATCCGTCTTTAACCACAAGATTTTGGAAAGGAAAAAACCCTGTAAGAATAGTGATTGATAAACAATTAAAATTGTCTTCAGATTTACAGGTTTTTGATAATCAATCGACAACGATCATTTTTAATTGCGAAAAAAACTTCTCAAAAAGAAATCTTCGGCTTATTCAGCTTGGTGATCAAAATTTTTTAGAGCAAATGATTCATTCTCTTTATGAAAACGATATTCAGAGTGTGCTGGTAGAAGGTGGGAGAAAAACGCTGCAATCCTTTATTGATAATGGTTCATGGGATGAGGCAAGAGTGATCACTAATGAAGAAATGATTATTGAAGATGGAATTTCTGCACCGGAAATGAAAAACTTTTTATTTGAAAAAGAGAAAAGATATTTTGCTGATTCAATAAAAATTTATAAAAATAGCGCCGGTAAATTTTAAAGTTCTTCTGCTGCACTTTTTTCTTTTGCCTTTCGCGAAAGTGCATTTTTTTCACGAATAAAAATAGTAGCTAAGAGACAAATTAGTCCCATAACAACAACAGCCCAAGGGCCACCGGTAGCTCCTGCAATTGCTCCGGCAAGCAGGCTTCCAAACGGCATTGTTCCCTGGAGACAGACCGTATAAAAACTCATGACACGACCACGTTTATCATCATCAACGTGAAGTTGTAATAAAGTGTTGGTGCACGCTGTATGCATCATTTGTGCAAGCCCTGCAATAGCGATGAAGAAAAGAGAAAGTGGTAATGAACGTGAAATGGCAAAGCAAATCATTCCGACTCCTAATAAAATTCCGGTGAAAGAAACAATCCGTTTCAGCAAAGCGGTTGATTTACTTTTTGTAAGAAATAATGCACCTGAAATGGCGCCAACTCCTGCAGCACTCATTAAAAAACCCAATGTGTGCGCGCCTCCATGCAAAACGTCTTTTGCAAAAATTGGTGCCAGTGTTCTTAAAGATGCATTTGAAAAACTAACGATCGCTAACAACGCAAGGAGCGTGCGCATCATGTTGTTTGCCCTGATATATTGAATTCCCTCTTTTAATCTTTTAACCACATTTGTTTCCGCAATTTGTTTTACTGTGGTTTTAGGAATGTTCATCATTAATAAACTTGCGAGAACAATAGTATAGCTAAATGCATTAGCCATAAAACACCAGCCTTCACCAACAACACTGATCAAAATACCTGCGACAGAAGGTCCGATCAAACGGGATAGATTAAAGACTGTAGAATTTAATGCGATTGCATTGGGAAGAGATTCCTTATCCCGGCCAACCATTTCCACAACAAAAGATTGGCGCATTGGAACTTCGAAAGCATTGATAACACCAAGACAAAGACTGAGAATAATAATATGCCAAATCTCAACGACATTAAAAAGAGTAAGTATGCCCAACAAAAATGCCTGTAGCGCTGCAAATCCTTCAATACGACAAAGTGATTTATGTTTGTTCCATTTGTCCGCATAAACACCGGCAAAGGGTGCGATCAAAAAGATTGGAACCTGTTCACAAAAGCCAACAACTCCTAATAAAAATGCAGAATGAGTAAGTTGATAAACCAACCACATCATTGCCATTCGCTGAATCCATGTTCCAACAAGAGATAAACTCTGCCCGACCATGAATAGCCTGTAATTCTTATAGTATAATGCTTTTTGTTCCTGAAAATATCTTATTGCCCTGTTGTTTCTTTGCTTCGCCATCTTTGATTGCAAAGTTCGGAAAAGAGGATCGGAAGTTTTTCAAATTATACAAAAAGATTTGCAATATTTGAATCGCTTGTTGCCCAAAGCTTTTGCTCATAAGCATGACTCAAACTTCTTTTGCCTTCTGAATTGAAGAAGGCATACTGTCGCGCATCAACTGATTTGGAATCTGCGATATTTGTGCTTTTACTGTAGCATTTCAGAGATGGTTGAGAATTATTTTTCAATAATTACTCGAAAGCAGGAAAAGAAAAAGAATATTGTTCAATTAGTTGAAGAATTGAAACCTCCGGTGATTGACTCAGATGCTAACCTGAAGGATTTATTTTATAAAGAACAAGCTCGAAATATGGCTTTTAAAGTTTTTTTAGACGCTAATGTTTTACTGGATTTTACCTTAAAAAGGAAAGCTTATCTGGAAGGGAAAAAAACTGTTTGAATTCATTGTGGCAAAACAAGTAAAGGGATTTATTACTCCTGCAATTATACATATAGTTGCTTATTGGTTAACAAAAGGATATGGTGCCAAAGAATCTAAAAAATTATTATTATCGATATTGGCTGACGTTCAATCGGTGGATATTCCTCGTCAGGTAGTTATAAATGCTTTGCTTTCAAACATTAACGATATTGAAGATGCTTTACAATATTATGCAGGTATACATCACAACTTAGACTTCTTTATTTCTGAAGATAAGTTACTTAAAAAACAAAGCAATCCAATATTACCTATTTATACCACTAAAGAATTTCTTAAGGAATTTGACTTTCTTTAAACTTTTTTGATTTTTAGGAATGATCGTAACTGTCTTTAAAAAGAATAAGCAAAAAACTATTTTCTCTCATCCTATTTTGATTCAGTCACTCCAACAACTCATCAATCCTCACAAACTCATAACCCCGCGATTTTAAGGTATCAATTAATTCCGGCAATCGTTTATAAAATTTATCCGTACGCCGTGGATCTGTGCCAATGTGAACCAATAAAATAAATCCATTCAATCCGTTTGAAGATTTTATTTCATAATGAACGATTGAATTAAAAACAGAATCGCTGCTTACATATTTATTGCCCATTTCAGGATATGTGTAATCCGCATTGCTTCTGGTTCCCGGCGTAAAATCTACTAATTGTAATCCCATTTCTTTTGCCCATTTTGCGATGGAATCATTGTACCATTCGTAAGGCGGAAGAAAATAATGCGCGTCTTTTTTATCAATGCCCCAATGCTTTAATTCTCTATAGGCGTTTTGCAGGTCTTCTGTAAATTCTTCTTTGGTAACCAGCAAACTGTCTCTTTTTACCCAATCGCAATACAATAAATGTTTATCAGAATGAGAGCCTAAATAATTGCCATTCTTTTTTAAATCGCTGATAATTTTTTTAAATTTTTTGTTGCGGTAAAAATTTCCGGTCAGAAAAAATGAGCCATGAATATTTTCTTTTTTTAAAGTTTTCGCAATAAGATCTCCTCCGTCTGCAAATTCATCTCCGGTAAAAACCAAAGCAATTTTTTTTACAGTTGTATCACCACGAATAATTCCGCCGTGAGAGATTACTTCATTTTGGTTGTAGCTTTTTTTTTAAATTCACTTTCCTTTGCTGCCAGCAAATACACTAATGACGCTGTTCCATCCATTGTGGGTTCGTTGCTGCTGTAATCGCCATAATCGTCGTGATATACAACAAGGTCGCTTTGGAATTCTGCATATTCATCAGGATCATGCAGGGAAATACCAAGAAGATTCTTATAAATTGCGGTATAAACAGGTCCATCAACGAGACCGCCGTAGATTGGATAATGACCAATATGTGTGAATGCAGAATGAGGATCTGTTGGTGTATCGCCCCACGAAGGCAAGCCATACACCATGCTGGTTCCCCAGGGATTGCAACCAAAAAGCCAATCAACATTTGCCTGCGCCAATTCATCAAAAGTATGATCGCCGGAAAGCTGTGCATACCACAAACATTGAATGGCAAAAGAAGTGGTCAGGTTATTACTGCACCATATAAAAGGTACGCCACGATAAAATGCATTTTCTTTGGCACGTTTCCACACATCTTCAATGCCCTGTTTGTAATAACTGATAATCGAATCTTTTTTACTTCCTTTTACTTGTTTTGCCAGTTCATAATGCCCGAGATTTATAAAAGGGTAATATTGATAATGATTCGCTGTATCACGATAAAACCATGGAGTAACTTTTTCTTCCTGTGAATATTTATAGGATGAATCCAATAGATTTTTCAGTTTTTTATTTTTGAAATTTTTCTGTGAATTTGCCAAAGACGCAAACCCAAGTTCCATATCATCCGTCCAGTTATCTTCTGCATAAATATAGGGCGAAACCACAGAAACCGTTTGTGTAACCCCCGGTTTTATTAATGCATAATCAATAGCCGAATAAGCGTGATTGATTAATCGTTTTGCATAATCCGGGTTGGATTTATCAAATAAAACAGCGCCCAGAGAAAATGCACTTGCAAATTTTGCAGCCGTAGAACTGGTGCCTGTAGTGTGATTCATAAATTTACCACGTTGTTGGGGAAGTCCGTTTATAAAATAAACCGGCCGTTCAAAATCTTTTCCATAAAAATCATCTTCTTTTGGAATGCGCATTCCACGATGATCACGGTCGTCACCAAGTTGGTTAAACATCCAGTCGGAACGAGGATGCATTTTAAGCAACCAGTCCAATCCCCATTTTGCTTCATCAAGTACATCTGCAATTCCATTTTTTCCATCCAGACCATTTGCTTGTTTTTCATCAGTAAACACGTTTGGAAAATCGCGGTAAGCGGCGAGTAAATGATATGTTGCATTTGCAGATGTGGTAGAATATTGCAGGTAATCAGAGGCATCGTGCCAGCCGCCCACTACATTGATATAAGTGCTGTCAGGCATCGGGCCATACAT